>Ga0068872_10004029_pt1 | contig 11153 bp, 6 predicted proteins | sample NOAtaG_7_FD_66441 | JGI IMG/M metagenome (GOLD analysis project Ga0068872, IMG submission 66441) | Freshwater lake microbial communities from Lake Erie, under a cyanobacterial bloom - NOAA_Erie_Diel1S_2200h metaG | ecosystem: Environmental > Aquatic > Freshwater > Lake | place: USA: Ohio, Lake...
GAGGAGTTCGAGGCCTTGAAGAAGCGGTACTACGAAGAGTTGGTGCGCCAGTGAGCCGCTGGGTCCGCCGGGTCGCGGGGTTCGGGTGGGTCCTTGCCCTCGCGCATTCGCTCGCGGCGCGGCCGGCCGCCGCGGGCAGCCTCGACGCGCTCGACGGCTGCCTCAACGGGTACGACCTCCCGTGCGCCGAGGCCGAGCTGGTCCGGCTCCGGCGCAGCGCGTCCGGCTCGACAGACCTGCGCATCGCAGAGGCGCGGGTGGCGTTCCATCGGGGCGAGTACGCCGCAGCCGTCGGGCATGTGGACGCGCTGAAGGCCCGCGGCATCGACCTCGCGGAGCTCGACCGCTTCACCCCCTACGCCCCGACGCTGGAGGCGAGCCGCGGCATGGTGGAGGTCACGGCCGAGGGGGTTCGCGTGCGCGTCGCCGAGGGCGTGGACCGCGTGCTCGCCGAGGACGCCCTGGACACCGTGCGGCGCTGCCGCTCCACCATCGACCCCCTGCTCGGCGGGGGGCCGGCGCACCCCATCGTGCTGGACATTTACCCAAGCGCGACCCGCTTCATCCTCGCCAGCGGCCTCCCGCCCGAGGCTGTGCGCACCACGAACGTCATCGCGCTCTCCAAGTGGTCGCGCCTGCTGCTCACCAGCCCGCGGGCGATGGGGCGGGGCTACGGGTGGAAGGACACGGTCGCGCACGAGTACATCCACCTCGTCGTCGCGCTGCGCACCGGCAACGCCGCGCCCGTGTGGCTGCAGGAGGGACTGGCCAAGCACCTGGAGACGCGCTGGCGGGGGGACCGCGCAGGCGGGCTCGGCCCGCACGCAGAGAGCCTCCTCGCGAAAGCGCTGGGCAGCGGCGGCTTCGTGCCCTTCGAGAAGTTCGAGCGCTCGATGGCCTACCTCGACTCCGGCGAAGAGGCCGCGCTGGCCTTTGCGCAAGTCGAGACCATGATCCGCCACTTCCTCTCGCGCGCCGGGGACGACGCCCTGCCGGCCTTGATGGACCGGGTGCGGGCCGGCGAAGACCCGGGCTCGGCCCTCGCGTCCTTGGCGGGCTACCCCGGCTTCCCGGCCTTCCAGGATGGCTGGCGTGCGTGGCTCCGCACCCTCCCGCTCGTCCAGCAGGAGCTCGCCGCGCTGCCGGTCACCTTGGATGGCGCCGCCTCCGAGGCCGAGAGCGACCCGCTGCTCTCCGGCCGCCCAGACCTCCAGCGCTTCCTGCGCGTGGGGGATCTCCTTCGGGAGAAAGGCCGTTGTGACGCTGCGCTGGTCGAGTATGCCCGCGCCGAGGACCCGGCGGGCCCGCCCTCGCCGGTGCTCGCCGCGCGCCGCGGCGCGTGCCTGCATGCCACCGGGAAGGCCTCGGAGGCCCTCGCGGTCCTGACCGAGGCGGCACGTTTGTACCCCGACTTCGCGCTGCTGCAGGTGGAGCGGGGGCGCGTGCTCGACGCCTTGGGCCGCCCCGCAGACGCCGTGGTGGCATGGTCGGCCGCCCACGACGTCAACCCCTACGACCCGGAAGTGCAGGACGCGCTGGTCCGCAACTACCAGAAGCTGGGCCGGGCCGACGACGCCCGCCGCCACCTGCGCTACGCCCGAATCCTGGCCACCGGCGGCGCCGGCGGCTGACCCGCGCGCCCGGGCCGGATAGCCTGGGCGGTGCATCTTGGAGAGCGAATGGACCCCACCCTCCCGACCGAGCACGACGACGCGGCGCTCTTCGACCGCCTCTCCGCCGTGCGCGGCGCCCTGCTCTCCGCGATCGGCCAGCGCATCGTCGGGCAGCACGCGGTCATCGAGCAGCTGTTGACCGCGCTGTTCGCGGACGGCCACTGCTTGTTCGTCGGTGTGCCCGGCCTCGCCAAGACGCTCCTCGTCACCACCACGGCCCGCGCGCTCGGGCTCGCCTCCGGGCGCATCCAGTTCACGCCGGACCTCATGCCCGCGGACATCACGGGCACCGAGGTCCTCGAAGAAGACCGCAGCACCGGCCGCCGGGTCATGCGCTTTCTCCCCGGGCCCATCTTCACCAACCTCCTGCTCGCCGACGAGATCAACCGCACCCCGCCGCGCACCCAGGCCGCGCTGCTCGAGGCGATGCAAGAGCGCCGGGTGACGGCTGGCGGCGAGACGCGGTCTCTGCCCTCGCCGTTCCTCGTGTTCGCCACCCAAAACCCCATCGAACAAGAGGGCACGTACCGCCTGCCCGAAGCCCAGCTGGACCGCTTCATGTTCTCGGTGGATGTGGGCTACCCGTCCGAGGCGGAGGAGGTTGAGGTGGTGGACCGCACGAGCGCCTCCCCCGGTGCGCCCATCGCGCCAGTGTTGGACCGCGACACCCTCGTCGCGTTGCAAGGGCTCGTGCGCCGTCTCCCGCGGAGCGAAGACGTCGTGAAGTATGCGGTTCGCCTCGCGCGGGCCTCCCGGCCGGGGCCCGGTGCATCGGCGTTCGTCCAGAAGAATGTCCGCTGGGGCGCCGGCCCGCGCGCGTCGCAGTTCCTGTTCTTGGGCGCCCGGGTGCGCGCGGCGCTCAACGGCCACGAGGTGCCGCACTTCGACGATGTCCGGGCGGTCGCGCCGGCGGTGCTGGGCCACCGCGTCAGCCTCAGCTTCCAGGCCGAGGCCGAGGGGCTGGGCCCCCAAGACGTGGTCCGGCATCTGCTCGAGAGCGTGCGCACCGCGTGAACACTCCTCCCTGGGACGCCGCGGTCCTGGCCCGCATCGCCAGCCTGGAGCTGCGCGCTCGCCGCGCGGTGGAGGGCGTGTTGCATGGGCACCACGGCAGCGTCCGCACCACGTCGGCGCTGGAGTTCGCCGACTACAAGGAGTACGCGCCCGGCGACCCGATCAAGGACCTGGACTGGCGGGTGATGGGCCGCTCGGACCGTCTCGTCATTCGGCGCCACCGTGCCGAAGCCGAGCTGGCCACGACCCTCGTGCTGGATGCCAGTGGAGACGGTGCGACGGGCCGCGGCGGCGCGCATCCCCGGGGCCGCCCGCCGCTGGACGGCACCCGCTGGGGCTCCGCCGTGGTCTTCTGCGCGGCGCTCGCGTGGTGGCTGGAGCGTCACCAGGAGCCTGTCGGCTTGCTGGTTCTCGGCGGGGGCGACGTCCGGTGGTCCTGGCTCCCGCCCGCCACCGGGCGTGCCCAACTGGTGCGGGTGCTCGGCGTGCTCGCGGGCGCGCGGCCCGCCGGCCGGACGGATCTCGGCGCGGGGCTGCGGTCGCTGGGGGCGCGGCTGCCGCGGCGCTCCGTGGCCGTGCTGGTGAGCGACCTGGCGCAGGAGCCCGCCGAATGGGGGCCCGCGGCCGCCACGCTGCGGGCGCGTCGCGCAGACCTGCGCGTCGTCCATCTCATCGACCGCGCGGAGTGGGGTCTCGACTTTGACCGTCCGCTCCGATTCTTCTCGCCGGAGGGCGGCGCGCCGCTGCCGGAAGATCCGGCGGAGCTGCGCGCGGCCTTCGTGGCGGAGCGAGACGCCTTTTTCGCCGAGGCCCGCGGCCATCTGTCCGCGGCAGAGGCCGGCTACGTGCCCTTCTTCACGGATACGCCCGTCGAGCAGCCGCTCGCGCGTGTCCTGGCAGGGGGGTGAGCGGCGATGGACTTTGGTCTGCTCGTCCCCGCGGCGCTCGGGCTCGGCGTCCTGGTCGCGGGCCCGCTGCTGGCGCACCTCTCGCGGCGTCCGCCCCGGGAAGACCTCCCCTTCGGGCTGATGCCGGTGTTGCGGCGGGTCGTGCGCCGGGTGCGCCGCCGCCGGCGTCTGGACGACCTCCTGCTCCTGCTGTTGCGCGCGCTGCTCGTGTTGCTCGCCGTGTTCGCCGCGTCCCGGCCCGAGCTGCGGTGGCCGACGCCCCCGGACCCGGAGGGACCGCAGGGGCCGGTGGTGGTGCTTCTGGACACCAGCTTCTCGATGGACCTTCGCACCGGCCCGAGCTCCACGCGCTTCTCCGAGGCCCGCGCCGCGGCCGCCGCCCTGCTCCGGGCGCTCCCCGAAGGCACGCCCTCCGGGGCGGTCACCTTCGGGGGCACCGCTGCCCGGGTGGTCCCGGCCTTGCAAGCGGATCCTGGTGCGGTCGCCGTCCAGGTGGAGGCGGCCCTTCGCAGCGACGGCCCCACGGACCTCGCGGGCGGCCTGCGCGAGGCTCGGCGCATGCTCGATGGGAAAGGCGGGACCCTCTACCTTTTCACCGACGAGGCGGGCCCGGTCGCGGTCCCCGCGGCCGAGGAGGAGATTCGGCTGCTCGGCGCCCAGGGCGCGGCGCTCATCCCCAAGGTGATCCCAGCGCCCGTCATCGGCAACCTCGCCATCGTGGAGGCCCGCTACGGAGAGGGCGTCGAGGGCGGCAGCGTGCGGGTCGTCGTCCGCAGCTACGGGGAGACGCCGGTCGAGGTTCCGCTCGCCGTCACCTTGCCGGATGGAACCGTCATCCGGGCCTTCGTTGAGGTGCCGCCCGACGGCACCGGCGAAGAGCGGGTCACCGTCCCGCGGGTCACCGATGGCGGCGTGGGCGTCGCGCAGATCGACGATCCGCTCCTCCCCGCCGACAACCTCCTCGCGTTTCACCTGCCGCGCGTGGGCGCGAGCCGCGTCCTCGTGGTGGACGGGGATCCGGGCCCCACCCCCACGGCCTCCGAGGTCTATTTCTTGGAGCGGGCGCTGGCGCCGTGGGGCGGCGGTGGGCGGGTCGGCGTGTTGCCGGAGGTGGTCGCGCCGTCCAGCCTGGAGGCCTTGGACCCGGAGCGGCACCGGGTCGTGTTCCTCGCCAACCTGCCGGATCTCGCTCCTCACGCGGCGCGGCTCACCGACTTCGTGCAGCGCGGCGGCGGGCTCGTGCTCTCCCTGGGTGAGAACACCACGGCTGAGGCCACCAACGCGGCGCTTGGCGCGCTGCTGCCTGCGCCCTTGCGCGAGGTCCGCAGCCTCGACGGCGCCCCCACCGCGCTGCCCGACGCCGCTCATCCCCTGTTCGCGCCGTTCAGTCGCGGCGGGCGGGCGGGCTTCGCGCGGGTGCGCTGGGCACGGCTCTTTACGACGGACCCGCCGGCCCCTGGCGACGGCGCCGAGGTCCTGCTGCGCACCGAAGGCGGCATCCCCGTGCTGCTGTCGCGGGCGGTGGGGCGCGGGCGGGTCGTGTTGCTCACCAGCACGATGGACTTGGGCTGGTCCGATTTCCCCTTGCAAGCCGTCTACATGCCCTTCGTGCAGCGCCTCGTCGGCTGGCTCGGGGCCGACGCCGGGGGCAACGCGCTGCGCCTGGACGGCGTGGTCGGGGCGCCCGTGGGGGTGCCGGTGCCCGATGGCGTGGATGAGCTGGTGGTGCGAGGGGACGATGGCCCTGTGCCGGCCGCGATTCGCGGGGGTGAGCTGCGCTTCACCCCAAGCCGCGCCGGGGCCTATCGGGTTGAGGTGCCCGGTGCGCCGCCGCTGGCCTGGGCGGCGGTGCGTCTCGACGCCGCGGAGTCGGATGTGCGGGCGGGCCCGCCGCTGCTGGAGACCGCTGCGCGGGTGGACCCGGAGCGCTACCTGCGCCGCGTGCGCTTCGCCCCTTGGCTTTTGGGCGCTGCGGCGCTCCTGTTTCTCGTGAGCCTGGCGCTGGCGGGCCCGCGCACCGACGCGGGCAAGGACGGCCAACATGCTGCGTAATACCAGTCGGCGCTCCTTCATCGGCGGTGCAGCCTCCGTTGCGCTCCTGTCGGGTCGTGGCGCGCGGGCGCTCGGCGCGGCGACCCGCTTCGACGTCGCCGAGCTGGTCCTCGCCTCGGGGACCGCCACCCGGCCGGCCGCGTGGGAGCGGTTGCTGTTCGAGACCATCCAGAGCACGAGCGTGGAGTGCGAGCCGCGGGCCGTCGCCCTGTCTCCCGAGGACCCCGCCTTGTTCGCCCATCCGTTCTGCGTGCTCATCGGCACCGGCGCGCTGCCTCCGCTCAGCGAGGCCGCGGTCGAGCAGCTCCGGCGCTACCTCACCTACGGCGGCTTCCTGCTGCTGGACGACGCGTCCGGTGCTCCCGGCGGGGCTTTTGCCCGTTCGGCCCGCGCGCTCGCGGGTCGCTTGTTCCCCACGCGCCCGCTCTCCCCGCTCCCGGCCGATCACAGCGTCTATCGGGCGTTCTTTCTGTTGGAGCGCGCCGTGGGCCGCGCGGACTTCGGCGCCCCGCTGGAGGGCGTCGCCTACCGCTCCACCACCCCGCTCATGTACCTGCCCAACGACCTCTCCGGCGCGCTGGACCGCTTCCCCGATGGCCGGGAGCGCCACGCGTGTGTGCCCGGCGGGGAGTTCCAGCGTCGGGAGGCGCTGAAGCTCGGCATCAACCTCGCGCTCTACTCGCTCACGAGCAACTACAAGCACGACCAGGCCCACGTCGCTGCGCTGTTGCGCCAAGGGAAGCTCGAATGAGCGGCGGCTCCTCCGCGGCGGACGCCGCCGCCCTCGTCTGGACGGCACCTCCGGCCGTGCTCGCCGTCATCGGCGTCGGCACCCTGGCGGTCGTCGCGCTGGCCCTGCGCGGGTCGAGCGACGGGGGCGACCCGCGCCTGCGCTGGCTCGGCGTGGGCGCACACCTCGCGGCCTGGGCCGTGCTCGCGGTCGCCTTGGCGGGGCCGGCCTGGATTCAGCCGGGCGGTCGCGAGGAGCCAGCCCCGCTCGTGGTGCTCGTCGATGGCAGCGCCTCGATGGGGGTCACCGACGCAGCGGGGCCCCGCGCCGCCACCGTTCCCGCCGCGCTCGACGCCATCCGGGCCTCCACCGACGGTCCGGTCGAGGTGTTCACCTTCGATGATGAGCTTCGGCCTGGCCTCCCGGCCCGCTACGACGGCCGTGGAAGCGACCTGGGCGGAGCCCTGGCGGCGCTGGCAGACCGCACGCTCGGCCAGCGGCTGTCCGGCGTGGTGGTGCTCACCGATGGCATCGATCGCGGCGCGCTGCGTCGAGACCTTCGGGCAGCCGCAGCGGGCGGCAGCGTGGGCGCCGAGGTCCTGCCGCCGCTCGCCGGGCCGCTCACCCTCGTCGCCATCGGCGACGCAGACGACGTCTTCGACGTGGCCATCGAGGATGTGGCGACGGGCGGGTATGCGTTCTTGCGCGCCGCATTTCCGCTCACGGCGCGGCTTCGCGGCCCGCCGGGGCGCACCGTCCCGGTCCTGCTCTCGCGGGAAGGGCGGCGCGAGGCCGAGGCCTCCGCCACCTTCGGTGAAGATGGCACGGCCGAGGTCCGCTTTGAGGTCACCCCGCGGAAGGTCGGGCGCTTCGCGTGGGAGGTCTCAACGCCCGTGGAGGCCCCCGATGCCGTGCCCGCCAACAACACCTTCCCGGTGGTCTTGCGGGTGGTGCGGGACCGCACGCGGGTCTTGCAGGTCGCCGGCGCGCCATCGAACGATCAGAAGTTCCTCCGCCTGTTCTTGAAGGAGGACCCTTCGGTCGACCTCGTGAGCTTTTTCATCCTGCGGACGGACCCAGACCTCCGCGCGGGTTGGGACAACGACGAGGTGTCGCTCATCGAGTTCCCCTACGAGCGCCTTTTCGAGGACGACCTCGAATCCTTCGACCTCGTCATCCTGCAGAACTTCAACCACGGCCCGTACCTGGACCGATCGAACGAGCTGCTCGAAAACGTCGCGCGGTGGACGGAGGCTGGGGGAGCGCTGGTGATGGTCGGCGGAGACCGCAGCTTCGACCTCGGCGACTACCAGGGCACGCCGGTCGAGCGGGTGCTGCCCGTTCGCCTCGGCGTGGGCGGGCCGCGCGCCGATGAGGCGCCCTTCGTGCCCGTGTTGACGCCGGATGGCGCCGCCCATCCGCTGCCGCGCCTGCTCGATGACGCCGGCGAGAACGCCCGCCGCTGGGAGGGCCTGCCCGCCCTCGACGGCCTCAACCTCACGCGCGGGGCCGCCCGCGGCGCGGCGGTGCTGCTCACGCACCCGGGGCGGCGCTGCGAGGACGGCAACCTGTGCCCGGTGCTCGCCGTGGCCGAGCCGGGTCAGGGGCGCAGCCTCGCGCTCACGGTGGACGCCTCCTGGCGCTGGTCGTTCAGCGAGGCCGCGAGCGGGCGTGGCAACCAGGCCTACCTGCGCTTTTGGAAGAACGCCTTCCGCTGGTTGGTGGCAGATCCGGATGACCGCCAGATCGTGGTTCGTCCCGGCCGCGACAACGTCGTCCTGGGCGATGAGGTCGTGCTCATCGTCGAGGCGCGGGACGCGGGGCACCGGCCCCTCGCCGACGTCGTGGTCGAGGGGGAGGTGGTGGACCCGGCGGGGAACACCGCGCCGATCAACGGGCGCACCGGGGCCGACGGCGAGCTGAAGGTGCCCTTGCAACCAGGAGCGCCGGGCGCTTGGCGGGTGCGGGTCACGAGTCCGGGCCTGCCGGGCCAGGTGGGCGAGACCGTGTTCGCGGCCACCGCCCGCGAGCCCGAGCTCTCGGAGATCCGCACCGATCACGCATTCTTGGAGCAGGTCGCCGGCTTGCTCGGCGAAGAGCGCGCCCGCTACATCGGCCCCGGCGCCTCCCTGCGCCCGCTCCTGGACCCGGCGGCTGTGCGGGTCATCCCCGAGCGCCACCAGGAGGACCTCGGCTCCCATCCGGGTGTCGCCCTCGCCGTCGGGCTGCTCGGCGGCCTCGGCTTCTGGGCTCGGCGGCGCGCCGGCGGTCGATGAGCGCGGAGCGGCGGCGGGCGGCGGCGGGCGGTGGTCGCATTCCGGCGCGGCAGACCCGGGCGGGCCGGCGGGGGAGGGGAGAAGAGCCCCGTTGCGCCGTCCCGCGGGGGGCTCTCTGCGTCGCCGCAGGCCTGCATCATTCGTCACCGCGCGGCGGAGTCGGGTCCCGCTCGGGCGGGATACGCGGCTTCACGCCTGGAATCGACGGCGGGTTGTTCGATCGCGAGGGTCCGATGCGCAGCTTCTTGGTTCTCCCTTGGCTGGTGTTGGCGTGCTCCGGCGGGTCCCCGGGCGGGGACGGCGGCGCGGGTGCCCCTGCTGCCACGGTCGAGACCGCGCACGGCGCGTTCACCATCGTCGCCCTCGGGCCGCAGGGCGAGGAGCCGCGCGCCTTGCACGTGCGTTTGCCGGTCGATGCCTTCCCGCCCGGCTCGGTGGGCGGCGCGGCGCCCGCGGGCACGGTCCTGCGTCTGGAGCCCGCCGTGGAGGGCAACCTCGATGTGCTGGCGCCGAATCTGCTTGCCTTCACCCCAGCGTCGGGCTTCGTGGCGGGCACCCGCTACACCGCGACGCTGGAGGCCATCGGCGGCAAAGCGCCCGGCGACACCCCCGTCTCCCTTGCCTTCGACGTGCCGCCCTTCGGGCTGGTGCGCGCCCACGCCGCCGCCGTCGACATCGCGAACGGAACGGCCGCGGTGGATCTCGCCTTCACCGCGCCCGTCGATGCCGCGACGGTCGGTGCGCTCCTTGCGGTCGAGGGCGGGCCGGTCATCGCGGGGGTGTCCCCCGGCCCGCGCCCGGAGTCCGTTCGGGTCTCCCTGCGGGCGGTCTCCGACGGCGTGACGGCGCGTTTCCGGCTCGCCGCGGGCGCGCGGGCGGCCGACGCCGCGGACGGCACCGCGGCTGCGGGCGCCGCTGAGGTGCGCCTCGCCGGCGGCGCTGCCGTGGAGCTGCGGGCGGTCATGATGCGCGACGGCGCGAGCGGGCGCTACATCGAGGTTGCCTGCCACGACGCGGCGGCCGGCGGCGAGCGCTGGTGGTGGGACGACGAGATCTACGAGAGCCATTGGGTGAGCTCGCGCTGCTTGCTCACGGAGGCCGAGGCCCTCGCGCGCATCCACCTGGATCCGGCGGTGGACTTCACGATCTCGGAGGGCCCTGTCGGGTTCCGCATCTTTGGGGACTTCCCGCGGGGCCCGCTCGCGGTGCGCTTCGACGCCGGCCTGCGCACGGTCGATGGCGCGGTGCTGCCCGCCGCCGACGAGCGTCGCTTTGAGGTGGGGCCGCGAAAGCAGAGGTTGGCCCTCGCATCCAAGGGGCGCTACCTCCCGCGGGCGGCGTGGAAGCACCTGCCGGTGGAGCACGTCAACGTGGACCGCGCGGAGGTCGTCATCCGCCATGTCCCGGAGGAGAACCTCGCCTTCTGGCTGACCGGCGGGGAGCCGCTCGACGCCCGGACCTCCGACATCATCGTGCGCACCGAGGTCAACCTCACCGGCGTCGCGGACACGCCGTCCACCACCTGGCTCGACGCCGCCGCCTTGTTGCCCGACGTGAAGCGGGGTGTGTACGAGGTGCGCTTGCAGGCGGTCGGCGGCACGGCGGCAGACACCGCGCGCTTCCTTCTCACGGACATGCACCTCGTCGCCAAGGCCCTGCCGCGCGTCGGCGACGGGCCGCCCAGCGTGCAGGTGTGGGCGCTGGACGCGCACACGGCGCGGCCCCTCGCGGGTGTGGACCTCAAGCTCATCCGGCCGTCCGGGTCGGCCCTCGCCCGGTGCCGCACGGACGGCGGCGGTGCCTGCCTGATGCCCTACGTCACGGACATCCCCGACAACATCCCGCCGGTCGCCATCGTCGCCACCCGCGGAGACGACCTCACCTACCTGTCGTTCGCCGATGTGCGGCTGCACCCCGAGGGCGACGTCAGCGGCAAGCCGGGCCTCACCGATGACGGGCAGGCCGTGCCGTGGTCGGCCGCCGCGTGGCTGGACCGGGGCGTGTACCGCCCGGGCGAGACCGCCCACTTCTCCGCCATCCTTCGCGACGTCACGGGCGCCGCGCCCACGAGCCCGACGCCCCTCGTCGTCGTCCTCCACGACGCCCGGGGCCGCGAGGTGCGCCGGAAGGTCCTCTCCACCACCGCCACTGGGCTGATCAGCGCGGAGCTGCCCTTCGCCGACTTCGCGCCGACGGGACGCTGGCGGGTCGGGGTCGAGTTGGGCGGCCAGCGCCTCGCCGAGGCCACCTTCAACGTCGAGGAGTTCGTGCCGGAGCGCATGGCCGTCACGGCCACCGGCGTTCCGGGCGGTGTGGCCGCGGCGGCGCCTGCGCCGGTTGAGGTGGAGGCGCGCTGGCTTTTCGGGGGCAGCGCGGCGGGCAGCGCCGTGGAGCTGGCGTGTCGCTTGGAGGCCACGCCGTTCCAGCCGCCCGGCTCGAAGGGATGGCAGTTCGGGGCCGCTGATCTCGGCGATGGCAGCGCGTCGTCGCTCTCCCTCGG
>Ga0068872_10004031_pt1 | contig 11153 bp, 11 predicted proteins | sample NOAtaG_7_FD_66441 | JGI IMG/M metagenome (GOLD analysis project Ga0068872, IMG submission 66441) | Freshwater lake microbial communities from Lake Erie, under a cyanobacterial bloom - NOAA_Erie_Diel1S_2200h metaG | ecosystem: Environmental > Aquatic > Freshwater > Lake | place: USA: Ohio, Lake...
TAGGTGCCGAGGTCGAATCCGTCGTGTTTCTGGCCGGGGCTGCCGAGCGCGTCGGAGAACAGTTCCCCGCCCAAGCGCACCCCGGCGTCCTTGGAGATCCTCTGAACGCCCGCCGGGGAGACGCTGCTCTCGATGAACACCGCCGGCACCCCCTTCGCGCGGATGAAGTCCGTCAACTGGGCCATGTCCGCGAGGCCCGCCTCGGTCACGGTCGAGATCCCCTGGAGGGCGACCACCTGGAACCCGTAGGCCCGGCCGAAGTAGCCGAACGCGTCGTGGCTGGTGACCAGGATCCGCCGGGATGCCGGCACTTCCGCGACCCTCCCGCGCACCCATCGGTCCAAGCCGTCGAGGCGTTCCTTCAGGGCCACGGCGCTCCGGCGGAAGTCCGCGGCAGAGGCCGGACGCGCCCCGGCCAACGCCTCCGCGACCGTGTCGGCACAGTCGGCCCAGAGGCGGACGTCGAACCAGACGTGTGGGTCGTGCTGCCCTTCCCCGCCGGCACCGATCAGGCGGCTCCGGGGCAACCCGTCGGTCACCGCCCGGACCTGGCGACCGGATCGGCGGAGGCGCTCGAAGGTCTCCTGCATGCGCCCCTCGAGGTGCAGCCCGCTGTAGAGGATCAGGTCGGCCCGCTGCAGGCGCACGAGGTCGGACGAGGTGGCCTTGTAGAGGTGGGGGTCCACCCCCGGGCCCATCAACGCGTGCACCGCCACCGAACCGCCGCCGACCTCCCGGGCCATGTCGGCCACCATGCCCACGGTGGCACAGACGGAGATCGGGGCCACATCGGAGGCACGGGCCGCCGGGGCCGCGGCAACGAAGCACCAAGCCAGGAGAATCCCGGGAGCCGCCACCCGAACCGGGGCGGTTGACCGGTCCCGGAATAGGTCCCGGAATAGGTCCCGGATCCGCAGGCCGAGAGCCCGCCGGCCACGCATCGTTGTCGGGTGGAAGAACCGTCGCATCTCCTGACACTTTCGGCGGGAGAAAGTGTTGAGTCAAACAGGATGTTTTATCACTAAAACATCGATGTCGTCCAGGCCGCGCCCGGGACACTGGGGGTCCTGGTGATCCCGCGGCCCGGAACGCGGCGCCAAATCCGGCTTGATGGCCCGGTCGCCGACCCGCCACCGTTGCTCATGGAGCAGATCGTCATCCTCGACTTCGGGTCCCAGTACACCCAGGTCATCGCGCGCCGGGTCCGGGAACTGAACGTCTATTCGACCCTCCTGCGCTACGACACGCCGGCGGCGGAGATCCGCAAGCTGGGTGTGCGCGGGATCATCCTCTCCGGTGGGCCGGCCTCGGTGTATGCCGCGGGGGCTCCCCTGCCCGACCCGGCGATCTTCCAGATGGGCGTCCCCGTGCTGGGCATCTGTTATGGCGTCCAGATCATGGGGCATTTCCTCGGCGGCAAGGTCGAGAAGGGCACCAAGCGCGAGTACGGCAAGGGCACCCTGACGGTCACCCGCAAGGCCTGCCCGCTGTTCCGCAAGCTTCCCGGCACGCTCCAGGTCTGGAACTCCCACGGCGACAAGCTCACCCGGCTGCCCAAGGGCTTTTCCGCCGTGGCGACCACCGACAATTCGGAGTATGCCGCCATCGAGGACCCGAAGCGTTCCTTCTTCGGCATCCAGTTCCATCCCGAGGTCGTCCATTCGCCCCGGGGCCGCGAGATCCTTTCCAATTTCGTGCGCGGGGTGTGCGGATGCCGGCCGAGCTGGACAATGCGCAACTACGTCGAGCAGGCCTGCGAGGAGATCCGCGCCAAGGTCGGCGACCAGAAGGTCATCCTGGGCCTGAGCGGCGGCGTCGACTCGAGCGTGGCGGCCGCGCTCATCCACAAGGCCATCGGCGACCAGCTCACCTGCATCTTCGTGAACAACGGACTGCTGAGGCACCGCGAGGCGGAGGTCGTGCAGGAGGTCTTCGGCCGCCATTTCCAAATCCGCCTGCAGTACGAGGAGGCCACCGCCCTGTTCCTGCGCAAGCTCAAGGGGGTCACCGACCCCGAGCGCAAGCGCAAGATCATCGGCAAGACCTTCATCGACGTGTTCCAGGCGGCGACCCGCCGGGCCGGGAAGGCCAGGTTCCTCGCCCAGGGGACGCTCTATCCGGACGTGATCGAGTCGGTGCCCATCGCGGGCAACCCGGCCCACATGATCAAGAGCCACCACAACGTGGGCGGACTCCCGAAGGGCATGAAGTTCGAGCTGCTCGAGCCGCTGCGCAATCTCTTCAAGGACGAGGTGCGGCAGCTCGGGCTCGAACTGGGCCTGCCGAAGGAGATCGTCCACCGACAACCCTTCCCCGGCCCGGGCCTGGCCGTCCGCTGCCTCGGGGAGCTGACGCCCGAGAAGCTGGAGATCACCCGCAATGCCGACCGGATCGTCGTCGAGGAGATGAAGGCCGCCGACTGGTACTACCGGACGTGGCAGTCGTTCGCCGTGCTGCTGCCGGTCCGCAGCGTGGGCGTGCAGGGGGACGAGCGCACCTACGCCTACACCATCGCCCTGCGCATCGTGGAATCCCAGGACGGCATGACCGCCGACTGGGTGAAGGCTCCCTACGACCTGCTGGAGCGCATCAGCACCCGCATCACCAACGAGGTGCGCGGGGTCAACCGCGTGGTCCTGGACCTCACCAGCAAGCCGCCGGGGACCATCGAGTGGGAGTGAGGCCGCCGGGCGAGGCCGGACCGCCGGGATCACCACCACCCCGCCCTGAAGACCCCGCCCGGAAGACCCCGTCAAGCCAGGAGGGGACCGGCCGGCGCTTCGGCACCGTACCCGCAGGCGAGGGTGATCAACTCACCGCAGGCGCACTGCACCTCGATGTGGGTGATGCGCTCCCCGTCCCGGATCAACCGCGTGATCGCCACCGAACCCTTCGGGCCGGCCGAGGGTGGTGGGGGTGGCGTCATCGAGGGTGCCGAGTGGACCGGGGTGAGCTGGATGCCCGGCATGAGGTTCGACGCATGGGCCGCCATGCCGGCGGCGGCCGCCGGGGGCAGTTGATCGGCGGACACCCCGAGGGGCCTGAAATCCACCTTGGGATCACGGGTTCCCCCGGACTTCCCGTGAAGGTGGCCTCCGGTCGGACTGGATCCTGGCAGCAGTGGCTTGAAAGCGGTTGGCATGGGGTCGGATCCTCAGAGTTTGTAGGTGCCTTCGTTGGCGCGGAGCACCAGGGAGACCCGGCGGTTGCGGGGATCATCCGCCGGCAAGCCTTCGATCGGCATGGTGTCTCCATACCCGCACACCCGCCGGATCTGCTTGGACCGCACATCGTGCTTCATCAGGAGCCTGCGGGTGGCCTGGGCACGGGCCGTCGAAAGATCCCATGCGTCGGGCTCCCCGGGCTTCGGCACATAGCCGGCCTCGGTGTGCCCCTCGATCTCGAGCAGGAAGTCGTTGGTGAAGCGGGTGATCTGCCAGGCCATGGTGGAGAAGACCCAGGTGCCGTATTCGGAGAGATCGGTCGAACCCTTGTCGAAGAGCGGTCGCTGGTGCCGGTCGAAGAGGCTCAACCGGATGCCGTCGGTGAGCAGCTCCATCCGCAGCGTCTGATCCTCCTGCAACTCGGGGTTGCTGTTGAGGGTCTTGAGCATGTCCTGGCTGATGCGCCGAAGGATGCCCAGCTCGATCGGGGCGTTCGCCTCGAAGGTGCCCTTGGAGTACGTCTTGTCGTTCTCCTGCTTCTGGTCGAAAATTCCCGACGACTTCTTCTCCGTCGCCGAGAACGGGTTGCGGAAGGTGCGCGACACCGCGTCCTTGACCTTGGAGTCCTGCGACACCAGCCACAGCACCAGGAACAGCGCCATCATCGCGGTCACGAAGTCCGCGTAGGCGACCTTCCAGGATCCTCCTCCTCCTCCTCCCATGGTGTGTCCTCAGCGCTTGCGGGGTTACTTGCTGACGGCCTTGAGCATCGATTCCAGCTCCTCGGCGGTGGGCTTCACATCGGCGGGAAGGCCGCGGCGTGCCACCTCGAGGGCCATCATCGGGGCCATTCCGGTGGCGAAACCGGACAGGGCCTTGGCGAGGGTCCGGTAGAAGCCGATCTCGTTCTGGCCATTGAAGGTCAGGGCCTGGGCCAAGGGACCCAGGAAGCCGTAGGACACGAGGATCCCGAGGAAGGTCCCGACGAGCGCCGCAGCGACGTGGTGACCGATCTCCTCCACCGGACCGTTGATGGAACCCATGGTGATCACGATGCCGAGCACGGCCGCCACGATGCCGAAGCCGGGCATGGCGTCGGACGTCTTCGAGAGCACGTCGATGGGCTTGTGGTGCTCCAGCTCCATGGTGTCGATCTCGGTGTCGAGCAGCAGCCCGACCTGGTCAGGCTTGATCTTGCCGTCGATGAGCGGCCGCAGGGCCCCGGTGAGCAACTCGACGGCATGGTGGTCGCTGGAGAACCCGGAGTACTTCGTCAGGATGCTGCTGGTGGCCGGTTCCCCGATGTGCGGTTCCAGGGCCACCATCCCGTTGCGGCGCCCCAGCATGAACATCTCGTAGAGGGCCTTGAACATGTCCTCGTAGGCGGCCTTGGTGTAGCGCGATCCCTTGAGGCTGCCGGTGATCTGGGCCATGAGATCCTTGTGGATCTTCATCGGAGCCATCGTGATCAGGGAGCCGAATGCGGCTCCCAGGATGACGATGAACTCGGACCATTGCAGCAGCACCAGCGGATTTCCGCCCGCGACCATGAAGCCGCCGAGGACGGAAACCAGCACGACCACCGAACCGATGATGATGAGCATGGGGATTTCGGGATGAGGGAAGGCAGCGCTTTGGGAGCGGTTCAGCGATCGTCGGCGACGACCCGCTGGAGGTAGCCGCGCAAGGCGAGGATCGCCTGCGAATGGATCTGGCAGATCCGCGATTCAGTCAGGCCGAACACCTCGGCGATCTCCCGCAACCGGAGATCCTCGAAATAATAGAGGGCCAGGACCTTGCGCTGCATCTCCGGCAGGGTGCTCAAGCGTTTCTCGATGAGCCGGGCCATCTCGTTGCGGGCCGTCGAGTCGACCGGGTCGGCCATCGAGGGATCGGAGATCGTCTCGTGGTGGATCGTCTCGCCACCCTCCTCGTTGCCGCTGACCGCATCCAGGCAGACGAAGGTGGCCGGCCGGATCTGGGACATCAGGTCGTCGTAATCGTTCATCGACAAGCCCAACGCGGCGGCCACCTCGGCATCCGAGGGAGCCTGACCCTTGGCCTGTTCGATCTGGCTGATGACCGCCTGCACCTTGCGCGCCTTGTCATGGACCGAACGCGGCACCCAATCGAGGCGCCGCAACTCGTCGAAGATCGCCCCGCGGATCCGCACCCGGGCATACGACTCGAAGGTCGAGCCGGCGGTGGGATCGAAGTTGCGGACGGCGTTCAGGAGTCCCACCAGACCGGCGCTGTAGAGATCGTCCAGGTCGACATGCGCGGGAAGCGTCAGGGCGAGGCGCCCCACCACGTTCTTCACGAAGGGCAGGTACTGCTCGATGAGTTCGGCCTCCTTCGGAGTGCCCGGCCTCACCTTCTTGTAGGTGGTGAGCTGGGCGGGAAGCTTCCGCGTGATCGCAGGATCTTCGATCGAGGGAGAGGGGGCTGGCATACGCTGGAGGTGCTTGGTCTAAGGTTCAGTTCGAGACCCGATCCGCTTCATGGGGCAGCTTGCTCATGGCTTCGGTCAGTGCCTGCAACCGTTTTTGTTGGGCCTCGTGCAGCGAGCGTCTCCAGATCCGCCACCACCACCGCATGAGCAATCCCAGCACGGCGGAAGAAACCGCCGCTCTCCAGAACAACTCGCCACCGCTGGCCCCCTGGAGCAGCCCCAAGGTGCCGCCGATGGCGAAGCCGGCCAGGATACCGGTGATCATGAATTTTCGCATAGAGCGTCGCTGCGGATCCTAGGAAGCAACTAAAGTGCCATGACGGTTCACCTCCCGTTCAGGAACTGCAAGCCATGGTTTGAAGTCTCAATTGATGACGAATCAACCGATCCGGATCGGCTTTCTGGAAGAGCCCGGGAATATTCTGCCCAACACTCAACCAGGAGAGTGGGCAATTTGTGCCCATGACTCCATTCCACAACTTGCCCCAACGGGGTTCCTCATCGAGATGGGTCGCCCACCAGTCGGTCGGCTGCATCCAGGCGAAGGAACGTGCCTGCGCCAGCAGCAGCGATGCATCGTAGGCGGCATTGAGGACCAGATGGACGTGGGTCGGCCGCAACTCCTGCCATTGGGCCCGCAACGTTTGCATCGAAGGGCGATCCAGATACGACACCCCGGGCAGGTCGATCAGGACGATGTCGGCGGAGGATCTCCAGTCCGGCACCAGACTCCGCTGCACGGGAACCCCGAGCACCTCGGCATGGACGCTGAGGAATTCTCCGGTGTTGGCGGTCGCTCCATCCAGGCGGAAGACGGCCACCGAGCGCCCCTCCACGAGGACCAGTTGGGCCAGCCACTTGCACAAGGCGGTGGTCTTTCCCGATCCGGGCGGCCCCACGAGCACATGGACCTCCGGTCCCCCGCGGACGGGGTTCGGCGGCGGGATCAACCATTCGCCCTTGAGGACCGAGGCGACCCGTTCCAACTGCTCCGAAATGGCCTCGGGCCCCACCTCACCATGCTCGGCGCACAGCCGCTCCATCAACCGGAGGGCGTTCCTCGGCAGCAATCCCGTGGCCTCCAGGATCGGCCCGACCTGCCACTGTCCCGGGTAGGAGATCGACTTCGGGATGAACGGCTCCAGGGGCGCGATCTCTTCCGGTGGGGCGGGTGCAACGGCCGTGGGGGCGGATCCGGAGTCGCGGACCCGGAGCACCTCGGCCCGGATCTCGGACATCTCCCGCCGCAATTCCAGCAGCGGATCCACCGTCGGGAGCGCCGGGGCCGGATCGACGGAGGCGGGCCCGGCGTCCGGGACCTGCGAAGCTGCGCCCGTGGCCGGGCCACCGGTCGGCGGGGGCACCGTGGCGAGCACCTCCAGGCGCGGCTTGCGCCAGAGCTTGGAGACCCCTTCGGCCTGGACCTTCCGGACGCTGAGGACCACCGCGTCGGGGCCAAGCTTGCCCCGGATCAGACCCACCGCCTCGGCGGCGGAATCGACTAGAAAGGTATGGACCAGCATCTGTCAGGCGTCCCGGGAAACAACTTCCGTGCCGAATCCCAGAACCTCGGGGGGATGGGCGGGCCGATTCCGGGGCCGGATGCCGACTGGGGCCGGATGCCGACTTGGCAGGCCGGTCCCGAGGAACGACGCTGCCTCATGAACGAATCCGAGGAGGTCCTGTGCCCCTACTGCGGCCAGTCGATGGAACTGTTGATCGACACCACGATCGACCACCAGCGGTTCACGACCGACTGCGAGGTATGCTGCCGTCCGTTCGAGGTGATTGTCGCCTGCGAGTCCGGCGAGGTTGTGGGCGTCGACACGCAGGCCTGAGGCCCGGGGGCGATCGGCCGGCTCAACCCTCACGCTGGCCGGACATCTCGACCTCGTGCTTCCGGCGGGCGGCGTCGATGTCGTAGGCATCATTGTCCGGATGGTCGGGGTTCAGCGGCGAGATCTCGCGCAACCGATGGATGATGGGCGTGAGCTTCTCGATCAGGTAGTCGACATCCTCGTCGGTGTTGTAGATGCCGAAGCTGAACCGGACCGAACCCCGGGCGCGCATCGGCGGCAGGCCCATGGCGGTGAGCACATGGGACGGATCGAGCGACCCGGTGGTGCAGGCCGATCCGGAACTGGCGCAGATGCCGGCCTGGTCGAGCAGCAGCAGCACGGCCTCGGCCTCCACGAAGTCGAAGGCGATGTTGGCCGTGTTGGGCAGGCGCAGGTTGCGGTTGCCGTTGCGCGCCGTGTTGGGGATCCGGCCGAGGATGTGGGTCTCGAAGCGGTCGCGCAGGCCACGGATGCGGGTGTTTTCGTCGTCGATGCTGGCCATCGCCAGCTCGGCGGCGCGCCCGAAGGCCACGATGTTGGCCACGCTCTCGGTGCCGCCCCGGCGCCCCCGTTCCTGGTGGCCACCGATGACGTATGGCTGGAACTTGGTGCGGCGCTTGACGTACAGCATGCCGATGCCCTTGGGCGCGTGCAGCTTGTGGGCGCTCAGCGACAGGAAATCCACGCCCAACTGACGGACATCGATCTTGAGCTTGCCGGGAACCTGGACGGCATCGGTGTGGCAAAGCACGCCCTTGCTCCGGCAGATGGCGGCGATCTCCTCGATCGGAAAGAGCACGCCGGTCTCGTTGTTGGCCATCATCGCCGACACGATGGCCGTGTCCGGCCGGATGGCGCGCTCGAGCAGGTGCAGGTCGAGCGTGCCGTCGCTCTCCACCGGCAGGTAGGTCACCTCGTAGCCCCGCTTCTCGAGGTAGGCGCCGAAGTTCATGTTGGCGCTGTGCTCGACGGCGGTGGTCACCACGTGGCGCTTGCCGGTGGTGACAAGGGCGCTGTGGATGGCGGCGTTGTTCGACTCGGTGCCGCAGCTGGTGAAGGTGATCTCCTTCGGGTCGGCGTTGACCAGGGCGGCGACGGACTCCCGCGCCTTCTCGACATGGCCGTGCACCTGGGAGCCGAAAGCGTAGGCGCTGGACGGATTGGCCCAGAGCTCGCTGAGGAACGGCATCATCGCCGTCACCACCTCGGGGGCGACTCGGGTCGTGGCGTTGTTGTCGAAATAGTAGACCTTCTTCGGGGACATCATGCTGGGGTCAGTGGGCGTTCCGCCGACCGGCCGCCAACCTAAATCCGGCACTTCCCGGTGCAAGGGTCGATTTCAGACAAACTCAGTCATCTTCGCCCCGCAACGCCGCCCGAGCCGGTGGCGCCCGGCGGCTTGGGTTCTCCATCGACATCCCGCTGAAACCTGGGAGGGGAGCCGGTGACCGGTGGGCGCGAGGAGCCCGCGACGATGGCCCTCGGCTCATGCCACCTCCATCACCCAGGGAAGCGACCCACGCAGCCCGCGGCACGCGCGGGTTTCCGGCGGGACGCCCACGGAATCAGCCGGGAACCAAGACGATGGGACGCGGGCGACGCAGGAGAGTCTGCGAGGGGGATTCCCCAAAGAGTTCGCGGTAGCGAACCGAGAATCTTCCCAGCTCGGTGAAACCCAAATCCCTTGCAATGGCGCAGACCTTGGCTTCTTCGGGATCCGACCGAAGCAAGACATGCCGCGCGCGGTTGAGCAGACGGGTCCGGAAAAACGCGTTGGGTCCCATCCCGGTGACCGAAAAGAAAGCCTTCTGCAGCGTGCGGGGACTCATGCGAAGACCAGCGGCAAGTCCATGGATGCGCGGCAGCATGCCAGGGGATGAATCGGCCCAGTCGATGGCACGTCGCACAACGACGGCAGCCGGCGTGCGGCCGCAGGGCAGATCCGAGTGTTCGACGACGGAAAGGATGGACTCGTAGATGAGATCCTCGAAGTTTTCCGGACTCGCCCGGATCAGCCCGGCGTCGACCTCATCCAGCAGTTTGCCGGAGGTTTCGGCGACGCATGCGCCCCAACGCGGATGGACCGACAAGGCCATGCCGTTCCGCCCAGGAGACAAGCCTCTCAAGACGCGTGGAGCCACCCGCTCAGCCTCCGCCATGCGCAGGAGCCGCGCCTGATCCACCGCAAGAACCATTTGGCGGTAGCCACCTAGTCCAGTGAACTCGATCTCCTCTCCGGTCATCGCGGACGGCAAATGGCGCTCATCCACGGTCTCGCCAGCAAAGATCGCTCCGCCCATCCCGAGTCTGATCCCCACACCGAAACGACCACCGAGGACTTCGCCCGTAATGTGCACGGGCCGAGGATAATCCTGACGGTACAGCAGGGCTGCGCCCGAGCACAGGAAGCTCAGGCTGCCGGTGAAGGATCCGGGCTGCAATTGACTGACTTCCAAGGAGAAATAACGGCGCAGCGGCTTGCCGAATTCCTCTAAACTCTCAAATCCGATGCACCCACCGGCAATCTGGTTGGACGGTTCGCGATCCATGCAGAGTGGACCCTGGTTTTAGTTGCATGATTTTTTCCAGCGCATTGATAGTTTGGCATAGGACCTCATCTTGATGGAAGCCTTGTTTCTATGCAAAAAGCGAACCGGAAGTTAGGCAGTATTTGCCTTATTGGGTAATTTTTGCCTGATTTATTTTTGGGCAATTTGTTCCTTATGCATAAAGCGTCCATTTGAACGAACCGCATCCGATTCTCCTTCACGGTTCGAGGAGAACCTCCTATCCCCATCGGTATCCCGCCGGTGTCAGCGTTCCGTCTTCGGTTGAAAGACCTTTGACCAGGAAGCCTGTTCAGAGGGCGACTCCGATGTTTTTCACCTGGATCGAATGGAAAACGACCCGTTCGGATGTTGTTTGAGAACTTGCCAAGATTTACAGATCCAATCATTTGATGAAACCTTTTTTATTGGCGCAAAAGATGGATTCGCAACTTTGATTTCCATGATTTCAGCATCGAAAAGATGCAACACACTTCGTGATTCACAAATCCATCGCGAAACATCCATGAGGCCTTTTTGAAAACACAGAGTACGGTTATCAGTTTAGCATTTTCAGACCCTAAAACCAAACCAGCAGGAAGGAATTCATGATCGCTCTCACCCACTTGCACACCGCAATGGCTCAAATCATATCGACAAATCGCCAATTCCAAAAACCTCCACGCATCCAGTGTCTCGTCGGCGATGGATTGCAGCACCCCATGGTCAAACGGCAATTGGAGAAAACCGGCTGCGTGGTCGTCATCGATCCGATTCTTCGGGCAAGGGCGAGGGACCCGGAAAGTCACCAAGGGTTGACCCTCGACGCCGAAATCGGGATCCGTGTCCTCATGAATCCCAAGGTGAACGCCTCGGAAACCGGAGCCAACCGACACATCTATGAGGTGATGGCATCCATCGCCGATTCGGTGCTGGGTTGGCAACCCGACTCAAACGGCGACCACCGGTTTGAAGTGGCCGAACGATTCATCGAGATCAAGCAACAAGACCCGGGCTTGTTGGAATACCAACTGACATTCCTCAAGACCACCGCGTTGGTGTGACACCCACGGGAGCCTGAGCCAACTCCCGGCGCGTACCAGGATCAATGGCCGCACACCCATCCCAGACGGGCTCATGGAATTGAAGAAAA
>Ga0068872_10004035_pt1 | contig 11142 bp, 9 predicted proteins | sample NOAtaG_7_FD_66441 | JGI IMG/M metagenome (GOLD analysis project Ga0068872, IMG submission 66441) | Freshwater lake microbial communities from Lake Erie, under a cyanobacterial bloom - NOAA_Erie_Diel1S_2200h metaG | ecosystem: Environmental > Aquatic > Freshwater > Lake | place: USA: Ohio, Lake...
CAGGGCCTTGAGAAAAACATTCACATCCAGGATGGCTTCCATATTCTGGGGAAAAGAAGCCGTAACAGGATCTTTCAGGCGGCACACAGCTGAACAAGGCCTGCGTAATCGTCTTCAGCCTCGTTGGTTTCCAGACTGTAGGCTCTTCCTCCGGTAACAGCAGAAGTCTGAACTGCCTTATAGGCATCCTGATCAGGTCCGAGGTAGACCAGGTTGGCAGGATAAGTACATTTATACAGATTGCCCGCATTGTTACCCATGGTCCTCTGCAGCCAGTCTTTATCCATCTCCTCCAGAGCGGTATAAAGTCCCATATAGCGGTTATTGACATACAGCTTTACAAAAACCGTTCGCCTTGCAGGCATTCCGGCCTTATTCCAAAGTTGGTAAAAGAACTTTTCCCTTACCATGGTAGGATCATTATGCTGCCCGTTGAGGTTGAGTTTTTTAACACCCTGATAGCGTCGTCCGGGCAGGAAGGTATTAAAGCTGATTTTAAAGGACTTCTTTTTTGAAAACCGGGATGTATTTCCACGGAGTCTGAAGCCAATGTTGCGCATTGTATCGGAGACAAGGCCGTTTTCATAGACCATATCGGCTTTCAGGTACTGATTAGAAACCGGGTTTGAATAAAGCCATTCAAGGCTGTCGGCACCAATCCAGACCTTAACGGATGCCAGAGCACTGTCTGAAAACAAGCTTTGGGAAAAACAGCTGCTGAAGCTGCTAAACAGAAAGACAAGAAAAAGAAAGTGTTTTTTCAAAAATAAAGCCAATAGATTCTTCACAAAATAAACCCATTTCTTTAATCCCAGAGATTAAAATGTTCCAGATGAACTTTATCCCCAAAGAAAAGCTGGGTCGAATTTTCAAATGCGGCAGTATAATCGGAAACAAAAAAAACCTTGCTTCCATTTTCTGAAGAATTAAGCAAGGCATCCTCGCTTAACTGCTTGCGGATAAGGGAGGCCACGATGCGGGAAGAATCTATGATGCCAACTTTTCCCTGATAAAAATCATGAATCTGGGGCGCTATAAGCGGATAATGCGTGCAGGCCAGCACAATGGCCCTGATGTCCTCCAGAACAGGATTCCGCAGGTATTCCTCTATAATGCTAAGGCTTATTTTGTTGTTGAAAAATCCTTCTTCGATCATGGGTGCCAGCAATGGGGTTGCAAGGGAAACCAGATCGATGCCGCAATCTGCCTCAGCGATTTTGCGAGGGAAAATCCCGGAATTTACCGTTTGCTTGGTGCCGATAAGACCAATTTTCTGACCAGAATAATTTGCAGCCAGGAATTCTACCACCGGATCAATCACATTAAAAACCGCTGCTTTGCTGCCCACATACTCCTTGACAAGATCATAAGCCGCGGCCGAGGCAGAATTGCATGCAATCAGAATTGCCTTTACCCCACGGTCAAGCAGAAACTGCGCTATTTTTACAGAATACGCCTGAATGGCTGCGGTGGATTTATCTCCGTATGGCAAATGCGCCGTATCCCCGAAATAAATGATATCCTCACCCGGCAAAAGCCGGGAAAGCTGGGAAGCAACGGTGAGGCCCCCTATTCCGGAATCAAAAATTCCGATTGGTTTACGATTTTGCATGGCCGGATGATTCGAAGGCAAGGAATAAAATCGGGACAAAAATGGAAGTAAGAATGAAAGTTCTTGCCGGAATTTCCATTTTTTTTCTGATGCGTCTGTAATCGCAGGATGCATCAAAATTGCAGATAATCAAGCGAAAAACAGGTAAAATTATATGCTCAAAAAAAAGCTCCGGCTTTCGAACTAAAAAAATGACTTAAAAACCGATGTAATTTTTTGGAAGACTTGAAAGGAATTCAGTTCTTCGCACTCAGATTCAGCCATGACACATTCAATCCCGGAAGACAAACTGCGCCTGATATCCGAAATGGATAAAAAGATTGGCGAGTTCATGCAGAAAAGGGCTGATGTGGTAAATAAAATCATTTACGACTCAGCCGTACTTAAAACCGGAGATTTTGTCAAAATCTATGACAACGAAGACTACATTTGCTCCGGTTCCATCATACAGCCTTTATTCCTGAAAAGGGAAGGCATTATAACCTACCGGGTGAAAAAAGAAGACGGCGAGGTTTTTACCAACGAGACATTCCGCCTTGTCAAAATTTAGCTGATTAAGATGCTTACTCCTGAAAGCCCCTCCGGGGGCTTCTTTTTTTATGATAGGATTTTTCCGTAAGCGCCTCCCCTACCCGGTTTCAGGAAAATCCTGGCTGCTGGTTTGCCTGCAGTTTATTTCCCTGCTTTACCTGAGCATCAGTGCTCCCATGCTGGCGGCACACCTGAGCGGGCTGTTCCTGGAACTGGCAGGTATCTTTCTGGCCATGTCGGGCCTGATTAAACTCAACTGGAAGAGCTTCTCGGTTTTTCCCGAACCAAGGCCCGACGGACAGCTGGAAACCGGGGGCATTTATGCCATCATCCGGCATCCGATGTATGCCGGTGTACTCCTCATTGCCGGCACCCTGGTGTGGGAATATCCTTCGGCCCTGCGGGTTGCCTGCCTACTTGTGCTCGTAACGGTCTTAATCTTGAAAATCAATATGGAAGAAGCTTTTCTGGAAAAGAAATATCCGTCTTTCCAGAGCTGGAAAAAATCAAGCAACCGCCTCATTCCTTTTATCTGGTAAACCGGGTCACTCCCAGTCGATTTTCATCTGATTATCTTCCGGCAGAATGTCTGTGAAAGTGTAGAAAGGATCAATAGCTGCGAAAACAGGCTTTTCACGGCTGACCATCCGAACCTCCTGGCCATCTTTCAGTGCCAGACGCTCTACCTTCAGCACATCGGATTTCACCTTCGGGCTTTTGTCTTTCAGCAGGGCAAGCTGAATATCACCCTTAAACGGCACCATCTTTTCATTTTTTCCGGTGCTGTCGGCATACATTTTACCCAGTTCTACTTTGATCTTTACTTCATAGCTGCCGTCATTCAGTTTTTTTCCTCTGGCAGAAAGCACTTTGTTTTTGAACAGTGTAATTCTGCTGAGCTGATCGGCAGCCAGTTCCTGCTGTTCCGGACTTAGCTGCCCATTGAGCATAGTTTTGAAATCAAGGGTGGAGGGATAGGGCCGCTCCCTGAATCGGTATTTCGAGACAAAATTTCCAAGAAAGGCATTCATCTGTTTTTCTCCGATCAGCGACATCACATTGAACATCACCAGGGAGCCCTTCCTGTAATAAGCATAAGACTGCATTTCGATGTCCATCAAGGGATCTTCCTTGCGGGTTTCCTGGCTTCTTCCGCCAAGGTAACCATTCAGTTCACGGCGCAGAAACCTGCCCATGAGCTCATCGCCATAGCGCTGACGCATCACCATAAGTGCTGCATATTCCGACATGGTTTCGCTCAGAAACTGTCCTCCCCTTACAGCAGCAGGGTTAATCTGATGCCCCCACCACTGATGTGACATTTCGTGGGCGGTCACAAAATACACATAGTCAATGGCATCTTCTTCCGAGAGATTGGCAATGAAACCGATGCCCTCACTGTAGGGAATGGTATTATCAAAAGACTGGGCAAAGGAAGAATAGCGGGGAAATTCCAGAATACGCACCTGCCGGTGCTGATACGGTCCGAAATTGGTCTGATAATAATCGAGGGAATGACGAACAGCCTCCGCCATTTTTTTGACATTAAAAGTGTGGGTTGGATGGTGATAAACTGCAATGTCGATGCCTTTGTGCTTTTCCTTGTAAATGGCATAATCTGCCGAAATGATGGAGTAGAAATTGGTAATGGGACGGTCCATTTTGTAATGAAAATACCTCCGTCCGTTCTGCATCCATTCTTTCTGAAGGTAACCCGGAGCCACTGCAATCTGAGAAGGGCAGGTGGATAGCACTGCCTCAAATCGAATGCTGTGGTTGTGGTAATCAAACATACTATGTCCCAGAGCAGCCGAGTCTGTCTGCCGCGCCATAGCCGGAGTTTCCTTAAGGCCATACTCCTTCCGCTTGTCTTCGTCGCCAAGCTCATAGCTTTCATTGTATCCCACAGAAGGCCAGAGACTGTTATTGAAGAAGGTTCCGTTGCCTACCACCGGACTTTCATTGTCAAGACCGGTAAAGCCCATCTTCATTTCAAAGTTCAGCTTGAAGCTGTCACCGGGAGCAAGAGGCTTTCCCAGTTTATATGCACGGATGCCCTTTTGGGGGTCATCCAGTACAAGCTTTGCAGGCAGGGAAAGATCGAAACGGGTAACAGTACCTTCACGCTGTAGATTATACCACAGTGTATCAATGGGCTTTTTATTCGGATTATACCAGACAAAATCGCCGGCAATACGCAGATTCCCGTTTTCAGGGAACATATCAGCCTCAATTTTTACCGAGTGCAGAGAAGGGTGATTGCTGCGCTTCAGGTAGCTGTACTTTTTCTCATATTCTGCCTGCGCTTTTTCACGGTCTTTTGAATTCATAAAACGGTCGGTCACTAATGTCTCTCTGGTGATGTAAAAACCGCTTCCAAGCATAGCCAGAAACGGCAGGATTATTCCTGCCCTTGCAGACCAGGAGTAACGAATCCGGTTGGATGCCAGCTTCATTCTCGAAGAAAAACTACTTTCCGCCCCTCGGGCAAGGAAAAGAAAAGCAATGGCGAGCAAAAAGATGCCTGTTAATGTCCAGTGCAGCAGGAAAACACTGAACTTTCGGATATAATCACCGAATCCATTCATATCCGAATAGGTATAACTGAGTTCAGAACCATAGCGGAAAAGCGGGTGCTCAATTTTCAGGTATGAAAAACCAAGAAAACTGAGATAATAGAGAAGAATGGCAGCATTACCGGCATACTTATTCGGCATTATTACCTGAATGGCAAAAGCAAGGGTAGCAATGAGCCAGAATTTCGGAAGTTCAAATAATACAAGGGTTTTCAGGTAAAGTCCCAACTCATAATGATGATAACCTTTTATGGTCTGAACACTGATGCCGGCCAGAGGAACAAGGCAAAGGAGGACAAGCGGGATTACCAGCAAAGCACAGAATTTTGAAAAGAAAATGGTGCTGTTCGGAATAGGGAAGGCATCATAAATTCCTTCCATTTTGGCCTGGCGCTCACGCCAGACAATTTCTCCGGCCATAAAAATCAGAATGGCTATACATAAAATCGAAAAGTTACTGGAAGTAACCGTTTCGAGCATGATACCTGTAATGGGATAAATTCCGGTTTCGTAGGAAAAATCGGCGTACCAGGCATCCATCGACATGTACAGCGCCGTTGCAAAAACCAGGGCCAGAAAAATACCGTTTCGGATGGACTGCCGGATTTCCAGTTTCAGCAAACTAAGGAATACCGGGAATCCGGAAAAACGCTGCCTGAAGTTGATTGAAGGCATTTTCAGCAAGACATTGGATGTTTTTTCATTATCCTCCGTTTGCGATCCTTTACCCCTGTCGGAAACCGGGCTCATGCGGAAGCGCACAAAAACAAATGCAAGGAATGAAAGTCCTACCGATGTCCAGAGAAGACGATTCCAGAGCAGAACGCCTGTCAATGGCACCAGCTGTGTATTTTTCTCAGAAATAGTCCAGTACTCGGTAACCTTGTCGGCGGCCGCAAGTCCGAATGGATCCAGCAAAGCTGCCAGCACTTTGTTGTCCAGTTCAGAGAGCAGATTCTGGGATATGGAATAGAGAACAATAAATGAAGTTGCAACAAGATAGGCATACATCATTCTGCCGCTCATTGTTACCAAAGAGAAAAACAGCGAACCCAGTAGTATTATGCTTGGAAAAATGGCCGTTAAAAATGGCCACAGATAGGAAAATACATTAAAATCGCCCCAGTTTTCCGGATTCGAATCTTTTAATCTGCCGATCATTTCGCCTATTATCATACCGGCTGGCAAAAGCAGATGAACCAGCAGGCACATCGCCAGGGTTCCCAGAAAGCGGCCTGCGAGGTAATCGACTTTCTTAATCGGAAAGGCGTACAGGAATGTATCCATTTTATGCTCCCTGTCCCGGAATACAGGCACCGAAAAGAAGGCCATGATGATAAACAATCCCAATACTCCGATTATCGATGTAATCTGGTGGATGTTGTAAGGAGCATTGTTGAAAACCTTCCCGTATCCGCCGCCTATTCGCACGGCATCGGTTGAAAGAATCAGCATTCCAAGTCCAAAAAACAAAAGGCCGTAAATCCAGGTGGCCGGCCGGCCGATTCGATACCGGATTTCAAAAAGAAAAATGGATAGCATACAGGCTTATTTATTGAAGGCAAGTTGAGCTGGCTTAAGAATAAAATCAAGCATGGAACATACAAAAGCAGCAAGAGAAGGATAAGCGGAAATTCAGGCATGAGTGACGGAAATCAATCTGGATGCGGCAATAGTTTTGAAATACATTATTTCTCATTATTCTTGCCCTTCTGCCCTTCCCGTGCTTATAACAATCTTCCTCTGGTTTATTCTGTCATTCGCCTTCTGGGGAAGCGGAAAGCTGCTGGCCAACAATTTTGGCCCGGCATCCATGAGGGAAGATTACCCGGAAACCAGTTACTTTTTTCTGGGCTTGTCACTCACAGGTCTGATCAGCGGTCTTTGGTGGATATTTTTTCCGGTAAACTACCTTTTTGCCGCCATCCTCACCGGCCTTGGCATCGGTTACGGACTCGCATGCCTGCCGGCCTTTCCGGACATTAATTTCCGAAAGCCACTTTTCCTGCTGATTTCCGGTCTCTTTTTTTTAGGGGTGCTGATGAAATCCGCCGGGCCAACTTCCTTCTACGACTGCGGCCTTTATTATGTGCAGACCATGCGATGGGTTCAGCAGTTTCCTGTGGTTCCTGGCCTGGCCAATGTTCATATACGCTTTGGCAATGCATCTCTGTGGCATATTTTTTCAGCGGCTTACGACATTCCGGCTCTCTGGAAAGGAAACTTTGATTCCCTGGGAGAGCTGATGCTGTTCTGGTTCCTCAGCTTTCATGCCTGGCAGGTTTTTTCTCAGACCGGATTTGAACGCTACCTCAGTCTTGGCCTCATCATTGCGGGCTCGGTTTTTACCGTTCACCTGCTGGGTGCGCCCTCCCCCGATTTTGCCTGCGGCATTCTGGGAATGCATACCCTTTGGCAGTTTCGCAAGTTCCTTCGCTACTGGAATCCGGAGCGGCCAAATCAACTGAATACAAGAGGTTTAACACTTTTCGTCCAAAGTATTTTTCTGGCTGGCATCAAACTTTCTGCGCTTCCCTTCCTTGTGATCGCGATGGTAGTTTGCTTTCTGGTAATGCGGGAGGGCTGGTACCGGCAGACAGGCAAACTGGTGATTCTGGGAATCGCAGCCCTTTCGGCCATGGTTTACCGGAGCTATCTGCTTACCGGATGGATTTTCTTTCCGGTTTTTCAGGGAAATCTGAATCCGGATTGGAAGATTTCTCATCAGGAAACCCAGGAATACATACATGGTGTGAAAGGTTTCGCACGCCACATCCCCAGCAAATCTGAATTATCATTTGGATTAAGTTATGAAAAAATTGCTTCACTTGACTTTTCGCAATGGTTCCCTATATGGGCCAGAGACCGCAGCCCCTCAGACTGGCTATTTGTATTAGGTGGCGTAGCCGGATGGGTTTTCCTTTTTTTATACGCCGGAAACAAAGTTAGAAAGCGCTTTTCTTCCCAATGGCCATTAATTTTCTTTACATGGCTTTCCGGCATGTTGCTATTATTCTGGTTCAGCAATGCCCCTGACCCGCGTTTCGGAATTGCAGCACTTGGTTCTGGCTTCTCATATTTCGTTGCCAGCATACTGATTCGTTTCGAGAAACTGAGTCCGAAGGTGCTGAACAGCATTATGCAACCTGGTCTGATTATGTTCGCAGGCGCCATCCTTTTCCTGTACCGGGATTTGCGAACACTGCGGGAGAATCCGGTTGTTCCGGCTTCATACCACAGGCCCCGGCTGGAAACCTTCATGCTTGCCGACGGCAGTGCCGGATTTACGCCATCTGATGTTCAGGAGAAAATCTACCTGGATGCTGATATGTGCTGGGACGCACCCCTGCCCTGTTCGATCAACGAAAAGCCCGGCCTTAAAAGAAGGGGAAAATCACTTCAGGATGGCTTCATTATGGTGATTACCAGCAAATAATTGTTGATATAGCCCGATAAGATGCCTGCTTTCCTGCTGCCAGTTCCAGACCTTCCTGGCCTCTTTAGCTGCTGCTGAAAAACGGCCCTGAACAGCCGGCAATTTCATTTCATCCAAAGCCGCATGAATTTCCTTTTTTGCGATTCCGCAGAGCATGCCCACCTGATATTCCTGCATGAGCTTTCTGTATTCCGGAAAATCAATGCAAATCTGAGGAATGCCGGCGTGCACATAATCGAAGAACTTATTGGCCAGAGAGTAACGATAGGACAGACCCTCATCACGCAACAAATTGATGCCACAACGGGCATTCTTCAAAAGAACCGAGGCCTGTTCCGGCATTAGTTTCCCGGTAAAAAATATGCGGCTACCAAGATTATAATGATTTACGAGTGCCGTGATTTCGTTCATCACATCTCCGGAACCAATTACCAGAAGTGATTCATCACGCTCGGCCAGCACTTCAAGCAATTCTTCCAGCCCCCTGCCCCGGTTGACTGCGCCCAGGAAAACCAGATAGTCCTTATCGGGCAAACCGGGGATCCCATGCTGTGGCAAACTTTCAGCGCTGAGAACTGCCATATTCCTGACAAGTTCAAAGTGCTGCCCGTAAACGGCCGCAAACTCCTCCACCAGACTCCGGCTTACTGTATAGCGAAGCCTGCATGCAGGAAGAAAGGCATTAGCAATCCAATTCCAGATTTTTTTTGTCAGTGGCCGAAAGGCAACCTCCGGCACTTCGGCCATGTATTCGTGCGAATCCTGGATAAGAATACTTCGGTTCAGCTTCGAGGCCAACCAGCAGGCAGGCAGTGTATCCAGGTCTACACTGCAGATGGCATCCGTTTTATTCTGAAGCAGGTAAAATAGAAAACGGATGTTCAGTTCCAAGTAAGCAGCTTTTCCTTTCCGGACCCAAAGTGGAAGATGCCTGGCTCCGGCATGAATTTCGGGTGTATTTTCAAACTGCCTGCCCAGCAGGTCCACGGTATAACCGGCCTCCGACAGGCTGGAATAAATGCGCTGCAGTCGCTGATCAAAGCGGTAATCCGTATTGGCGGCTATGATGATTTTTTGGCTCACCATCTGATGAAAAAATGCTCTTTGGAGGATTCTGGCCTGAAAAAAACGATACCAAAATCAAAAAGGTCCAGCGAAACATCTACATCCGGATGCCCCTTGATTTCCTGCCAGGCGGATTTCATTTCAGCTGACCAGTAAATATCATCAAAAACAAGACAAGCCGCGCGTCCATTTCTGTACTGGTTCAGGAGCTCAAAATTCTGCATGGTTGGCTGATACCGGTGATTGGCATCAACCACTGCAAGCTCCCATGAAGCTCCATCACGGCTGTTCAGAAAAACAGGCAGCGTATTTTCAATTTTACCATTGATTCTATGAATGTTATCCAGATTGAGACTGGCCCAGAGTTTTTCAGAAACCTGCCCGATGCTGTCTGCGGCTTCGAATGTAAAAACCGGGACATTCTGTGCGGAGGCAAGGTAGGATGTGGTCAGGCCAAGACTGGTTCCCAGCTCGATAACCGCATCTGGCTGAAGCCATCGGGTCAATTTAAACAAAAATGCAGCTTTCCGATGTGGCATGAGGCTGGAAGCAGCAATTCCGGCCACCGATTTCCTGCTTGCGGGTTGCCCGGCACCGGATTCGTTCCAGTCCAGTTTGGTCTTATCTTTAAGCAGCCTGATGCGTGCTGCTTCCAGGTCCTCAAACACACTGAAACCATAAGGATAAGCAATCACTTCCTGGTAAAATTCAAAAATGAAAGGGGAATGAATGGAATTCGCACCTTTTGCCTTCATCTGATGCCTGATCAGAAGCAGGGCTCTCATAAGCAAATCATTTATTCCGGGCATTCCCCTTCAAAAAAACAAAACAATGGAATATTTAGCAGGAATCACAAACGCATTTTCCTGAAACCAAGGACAAAAAAAATCCCCCATCAGGGGGATTTTATGCTCAAAAAATTGCCTAGTTTACGGAGTTCCAGTCTAGTGGCCTGAGTGGCTGAAGGCTTGCAACCAATTCCTCATGCTGAAACTTCCAGACAATGTTGGTTGGGGGAACAGACCTGCTTCCTTCTTCTTCGTTGTTGAGGTTGATAATGCCTCTGGATTTCAGGCCGGTAACCTCTTCATATAGCGTGGAAAACTCATTGGCATATTGAGTACCGATTTCCCTCAGCTCGTTTTCCAGGGCGGGATTCAGCATACCTCCGGCCAGATAGGAAATATCAGAAGCATCTCCTTTTTCAAGCGTTGCTTCCAGATGGTGCAACCATATTTCCAGGCGACGGCTGGTTTCGGAGTAGCTTTTGCGGAGAGCGTCATAATCCTCATCCGAAATCTGTTCCATGTCCTTTACCGTGGCAGCTTTATTTTCAATGTCTTTCTTAAGTTGTTTATACTTGCCAATCCATTTACTTGTCATCAGCGCTTTTACATGATCGCTTGTCCTGTCTGAAGCAAAAGAGGCGGAAAAGAGAAAGAAAACTAAAAGCAGCGTGTAATTTAATTTTAGCATTTCAATTAATTTGAATGAATTTTCGGTTAGCAATTATTCTTCAAAAATTCAAAAAATCCAAATAACTGCTGTTAAAAAGAAGAAATAATCAAAATAATACAATTGAAATCAACAAATGATACAAAATTAAAACCATCAATCATACTCAGACGAGCCTACATTTTATGGGCCGGATTTTGGTGGATTCTTGGTTTTTTCCTGCTGCTTCCGTTTTTCAGCCTCTGCATTTTCATCCCTGCACTGCGCATCATGATGCCGGCACTGAACATGCTCTGGTGCTGGCTTTTTTTTCCTCTGGCTTTTCTGAAAGTAAAAACCATCGGAAAGCAGCATATTCCGGAAGGCCCTTGCATTTACATTGCCAATCATGGGTCATATATGGATATCCCCCTTCTTACCTACATTCTGCCCGGCTTTCCTGCATTTATGGGAAAATCATCACTGGG
>Ga0068872_10004040_pt1 | contig 11138 bp, 12 predicted proteins | sample NOAtaG_7_FD_66441 | JGI IMG/M metagenome (GOLD analysis project Ga0068872, IMG submission 66441) | Freshwater lake microbial communities from Lake Erie, under a cyanobacterial bloom - NOAA_Erie_Diel1S_2200h metaG | ecosystem: Environmental > Aquatic > Freshwater > Lake | place: USA: Ohio, Lake...
AATAGAATTGCGACAGTAGTAAAACTCACCTGATTCCCGCATGCCGTGCCTGCGGCGTTTGTTGCATACGCTCTTACATAGTACAAGGTATTTTGATTGAGGTTTGTAATGCTACTATTGAAACTGCCACTTCCTGTCCCGTTGCTGGTTTTGGTGCTGAGGGCAATAGTCGGGTTGGGGCTCGTACTCCAGCATACCCCGCGGGCCGTTATGGCGGCACCGCCATCTGCTGTGATGTTGCCTCCGCTGTTTGCGCTGCTTGTAGTAATAGCCGAGACAGAAGTTGTTGAAATGGTTGGTAAAACAATAGTGGCAGTAGTAAAGCTCACCTGATTCCCGTATGCCGTGCCTGCGCTGTTTGTGGCATAGGCTCATACATAATACAAGGTATTTTGATTGAGGTTGGCAATACTGCTGCTGAAACTGCCGCTTCCGGCTGCATCATTGGTTTTAGTCGTGAGAGCTATAGTGGGGTTCTGACTGGTACTCCAGCAAACGCCACTGGCTGAAATGTTTGCTCCGCCATTGTTGCTGATGTTTCCGCCACTGTTTGCAGAAGTGGTACCAATGGCTGAGATGGCAATGGTCGTAATTTTAGGAAGGCAGGGTAAATACTGAAAAAGCCCGTCACAGTTATACAGTTTAACTTCCCCATAACCCGTTCCTGCCGGAGTCCAGTTTATGGCAGTATTGGCAATGTTTGAACTTGCGGCATTTAAGGCAAAAGGCACACTCATCATCTGCGTGGTGCCCAAATCTGTGTAGGCTGTGCCCCCAGCCGGATCCAATTCCACCTGCAGGAACTTGGCATTCTTTCCCCAGTTTATTCCGGCAAAGCTGCCCATTACTACTGTACCCATCCCTAAATTCACTGAGAAAAGCCCCAGTGCTGAGGTAGTCGGGTTGTGTATTTCCTGATAGCGAATGATACCAGTTACTATACTATCGCGGATAGAAAAACGAACTCTAACCGCAGCACCAGCAATTGCCTGACCGGAGGAATTCCTGGCGATGGCCTGATATGGGATTGCCTGCGGGGCCTGAGCCATTAGAATTTCTGAAGTTGCAACCAGAATCAGAAGGACTAAAGGGAAAATATTCTGCTTAATGGATAAAGTGATGTTAATTCGCATAAATGACTATGTCACAAATAAAACAAAAATTAATCTGTACCAAGCGGAATTTATATCCGTTATAAAATCAAATCCTATTTCAGTTATTCATCACATCGATATGAATAACCTGACGCCTCTGAATGGGCAAACACTTACTTCTCCTTCCGCATCCTCGCCATGAAAAATCCGTCCCACCCATCGGAAGGCCAGGTGCGGTCCATTTCTTCCAGCTGAAATTCGGGATGTTCTTCGAGGAATTCTGCCACCTGACGATCGTTCTCGCCCGGCATCAGGCTGCAGGTGGCATACACCAGAATTCCGCCAGGCTTCAGCATGCGGCAGTACCTGTGCAGTATTTCAGCCTGGGTTTCCATCACCTCTTCGATGGCCTCGGGGTTGAGCTTCCACTTGGAATCCGGATGCCGGCGCAAAACTCCGAGTCCGGAACAGGGCGCATCCAGCAAAAGCCGGTCCGCCTTTCCTTCCCAGTATTTCAGGGTTTTATTTCCCCGGATGAGTTCGGTTTCCACCGATTTCAAACCGGCCCGGCTCGCACGTTTTTTCAGCTCCTCAAGTTTCCAGCCTTCCACATCCATGGCCACAATCCGGGCTTTATCGAGGCTTAGGGCGGCAAGGTGCAGGGTCTTCCCTCCTGCCCCGGCGCAGGCATCGATGATGATTTGACCTGCTTCCGGCTGTACAAAAGGTGCGATGCGCTGAGATGCCGCATCCTGAACTTCATACAAACCTTTCCGGAAAGAACCCAGCCGGATCACATTGGTCCTGCCTTCCATTTCCAGTGCATCGGGATGGCCCGGTACCAGTTTCGCCTCAATCCCCTCTCCTGCCAGCACCGAAACCAGTTCTTCAGGATTGGTTTTCAATGTATTGACGCGCAGATAAACCGGAGCCTGCTGGTTCAGGGCATGCAGCTCTTTTTCCCAGCGATCCGGCAATTCCTCCATGCCATGCTCCCAGAGCCAGTCCGGAACGGAAACGCCTGCTGCTCCGCTCAGGCTTAAAGGCAATCGGATTTTCTCATAGTCCCAGCCTGAGGTTTCCTTGATGTGACTCAAATCCTGACCTTGATATACAAGCCAGAGGCAAACTTTCAGAAACCAGTCATCCGGCTTTGCCAGCGGCTGCCGCGCTTCGAGTTCTTCCAGATGCCGGCGAAAGCGAACGAGGTCATAAAAGACAGAGGCTATGAACTTTCTGTCCCGGGAACCCAACCTTGAATCCGAAGCCAGCAACCTTTCCAGCACCTGCTCGGCATATTGACCATCCGTAAAAACGCGCTTAAGTCCGGCAGCGGCCGTTTTCAGCAGACCAGGATACATTGTCGTCATCTATTGATTTTTTAACTGCAGGAAAAGTGCCTCCTTTTCCGGATTTTCCGGTAAAGAATTGCAGGATTTCTCCCGGACCAGCTGCCAGGAATTCTGCAGCCTTTCCTCCGTAAGCGGATGTGAGCTCAGGAATGCCGGTAGTACTTTCTCACCCGAAGCAGTCTCTTTCTGCATGGTTTCCATCAGAGAAGGAAGCGCCTGCGTACTTATGCCGTTGCGGCACAGAAACTCAAACGCAGCAGCGTCCGCTTCCCGCTCAAAATCCCTGGAATAACTCAGAGTCTGAAGGCTTCGTGCATTATCCAGCAGAATGGCCGCCACACCACTCAGATCACCGAGAAAGAAACTGATCAGTCCGTACAATCCCAGGGAACGGGCCAAGGTGCGAAGAGAATGCCGGCCCTGAACATGTCCATTTTCATGCCCAATCAGCGCCATTAATTCTGCGGTACTGCGCAGCTTTTCCAGCGCTCCTGTATGCACAAAAATACATCCGCCCGGTATGGCGAAGGCATTGAATTCCATGTTTTCCACCACATAAAATTCGGACTGAAACCCGGAAGATTCATCCTGGCGGAACTGATATCCGGCAAGCAGCTTGCGGAGCAGTTTGCTTTTGTTTTTGTCTTCCCCAAGGGAAGAAAGCGTCTGCTGCCTGATTTCTTTTCCCAGCGAAACTTCCCATTCTGTCGGGAGATAAACAGCCGTTCGGTCAGCGAGATAAGGCAGTCCGAACCAGAACATCAGTACGATGGCAGCCAGAACTGCCGTAAAAAAAGCAAAGACACCAATGCCGGGAAGCATGATGGGAGGAAGGCGAAACGGCTTTTTTCCGGTGCCGGAAATGTCCGGAATATCCTTCTCCAGCAACAATACAGGAAAGGCAGTATTATGTTTCCTCAGGTACCATTTTCCTATGCTGCCCGGCACAGCCTGCCGATGCCACTCGCCTGCATTCCAGGTTTGGAAGGACTTGTTTTCACTGTCCTGAAATGACAAATTTCCATCCGAAATACTGAGACTTACCTTTGTTCCTTCTGAGCCTGAATACTCAAAATACATGGCATCAAAGACTTTGGATTCCATTTTTTCTTCTTTTCCGGGAAAATGACGGGCAAAACTACAGAAGAGACGGCAGAGTGCGATAATTCCTTCAGGCCTTTCTCCTATATTGCCCGCTCAATGAAATTGCGGAATCTTTGGGCCAAAGGCCTGGTCTTTTTCATAACAGCTTTTTCGCTGCAGAGCGGTTTGCAGGGTCAGAACTTCGGTTCATCCATGGATATGCTCATTAAGGAAACCAATGCCAGAACCGCTGCACTGGGCGGATTCAATGTTTCCCTGCAGGACGATGATGTTCAGATGGTAAACGGGAATCCGGCGCTTGCAAACGGGAGTATGAAGCGCAGCCTGGGCATGAGCTACAATCCCTCGCTGGCCGGAATCAGGCAATACAACACCGCTTATTGCGATAGCCTGCCGGTAGCTGGGATTTTATTCGGCACGGTACAGTTTCTTGATTTCGGAAGTTTCAGGCAGACCGATGCAGCAGGCGTAGAAAACGGGAACTTTACAGCGAGCCAGTATGCTGCTTCCCTGGGTACGGCGCGAAGAAAAGGCAACTTCAAGTTGGGAGCTGCTTTAAAATTTTCCTCCTTGCAAATCAACGGATTGCAGGCCAGTGCCATTCTTGCAGATTTAGGTGTTTCCTACAAACACCCCACAAAAGACCTCAGTTATGGTTTAAGCATCCGGAATCTTGGTTTTCAGGCTGCTAAATTTTACAGTGACGGGCAGCGTATCCCCATGCCGCTGAACATTCAGGCTGGATTTTCCTACAAACTCAGCCACATGCCGCTGAGGCTTTCCGGTACGGCATTTTACCTGCAGGAAACCGATATCCAGTACCTCGATCCCAATACCCCGGGGAAACTGGATGCCAACGGACAACTGGTAAAGGAAAAAAAGAAATTTACCGAGCAGATTGCAAGGCACCTATGTCTTGGGGGAGAATTTTTACTTAACAGGAGTTTTCACCTGCGTGTGGGATACAACCATCTGCGGCGTAAAGAACTCAGAACAGAAACCGGAGCCGGACTTACCGGCTTCTCTCTCGGCTTTATGATCAACACGAAACCGCTTAATTTAGCCTATACTTATTCAGGATGGCAGAATGGTACCGGACTTCATTTTTTAAGTCTGAATCTCCGTCTTCAGTCCTTTCTGAAAAAAGGCGTTTGAAAGAACATTGCATGAAACATGAGGCCTTAACTCCAACCCAGATTGTTCAGGAGCTGGATAAATACATTGTAGGACAGTCTGATGCCAAAAGAAATGTGGCCATTGCCCTCAGAAACCGATGGAGGAGAATGAACGCTTCGGAAGAAATCCGGAATGAAATCGTACCCAACAACATTCTGATGATTGGCTCCACCGGCGTGGGCAAAACAGAAATCGCCCGAAGGCTGGCCAGAATCGCAAGGGCTCCCTTTGTAAAGGTAGAAGCATCCAAATTTACCGAAGTAGGTTATGTAGGCCGGGATGTGGAAAGCATGGTCCGCGACCTGGCAGAGCAGACCGTTCGGATGGTGAAGCAGGAGAAGACTGAAGAAGTAAAAGGAAAAGCAGCTCAGGCTGTTGAGGAGATTATTCTGGACATCCTCATTCCGCCGCTCCGTGATTCAGCTACCGGTTCCGAAGAGCAGCTCCAGAATGAATCTACCCGTGAAAGATTCAGGGAAAAACTGGCTGCCGGTGAACTCGACCACCGCAAAATTGATCTCCAGGTCCAGAAAAAAAACAATCCCAATATCGGCGTAATGGGCCCCGGGCCCATGGACGAAAGCACCATGCTGAACATTCAGGAAATGATTGGCGGCATGCTTCCCAAGTCATCCAAAAAAAGAAAGATGACGATTGCTGATGCCCGGAAAGCCCTTTTTGATGAAGAAGTGGAAAGGCTGATTGATATGGAAGAGGTAAAAGAAGAAGCCCTTCAGCGTGCCGAAAATTCCGGTATTATTTTCATTGATGAAATCGACAAGATTGCCAGTTCGGGTAACGACAGGCAGTCAAGCGGCAGTGTCAGCAGGGAAGGCGTTCAACGGGATCTTCTTCCGGTAGTGGAGGGATGCGCCGTTTCTACCAAGTACGGTACAATCAACACCGACCATGTCCTTTTCATTGCAGCAGGTGCATTTCACTTTGCCAAGCCATCCGATCTGATTCCGGAACTTCAGGGAAGATTTCCCATCAGGGTTGAACTGGAAAACCTGGAGAAAAGTGATTTCATCCGGATTCTTTCGGAGCCCAAAAACTCACTCATCCGGCAATATAAGGCCCTTTTTCAGGCAGAAGGCGTGGCGCTTGACTTCACTGAAGAGGCCATTGAAGAACTGGCAGAAAATGCCATGCTGATCAATGAGCAGGTGGAAAATATTGGTGCCAGGAGGCTTCATACCATCATGAGCCAGCTTCTGAATGACTACCTTTTTCAGATGCCGGAAAACCTGACGGAGGGAATGAAAATCGAAATTACTGCAGAATTTGTTCGTGCACGCTTGCAAAATCTGGTAAAAAATCGTGACCTTAGCCATTATATTCTGTAAACCAATGAAACAAACACTATCGGGCATGATTCTATTCATGGCCATTACAAGTAATGTGGCCCATGCCCAGAAATACTGGGACTGCTCAAAAGGAACCATCAGTTTCTTTTCAAAGACCCCGGTAGAAGACATTGAAGCCGTGAGCAAAGCTGCAGGTGCCATCATCAATACTGAAAACGGGGTTATTGCCTTCAAAGTACCCATAAAGACCTTCAAATTCCAGAACTCACTCATGGAAGAGCATTTTCATGAAAATTATATGGAAACAGACAAGGAGATAAAAAATGGAGATAAGGTGGAGTATCCGAACAAAGACGGACTTTTTCAGGGAAAAATGGAACCGCTGATTGATTTCAGCAAGCCGGGAACGCATCAGGTAATAGCAAAGGGAAAACTGAAAATTCATGGCGTGGAAGTGGAAAGGGAGTTCAGCGGAACACTTGAAGTGAAAGCTGATAAAACGGCCCAGCTCAAATCTTCGATGGAAGTACCGCTGGCCGATCACAAAATTGAACGCCCTCAAATGGTTCTAATGAAAATTGCAGACAGAATAAAGGTGGATGCCGATTTTGTTCTCAGACCGAAAAATTAAAAAAACAGCCAGAACGAACCCCGCCGGAATGCGGGGTTTTTCTTTTCCCGAAGCTTAAACCCGGAATCCGCATTAGAAATTCTATTCCGAGGGTAAATTACTATAAATCAGAAGCTTCGCAGACTTATCCTCTGCATCCGTAGCGCTGCTACGAATCTCGAGTATAAGTCTCTGATTTTTTTGCAATTTCCCCTCTCATCACGAACCTCTAATGCGGAATCCGGATTAAAATTACCTTTGCAAAAAAATCAGAGGCAATATGTTTGACATGATGAAGATGATGGGCAAGCTGGGCGAGGTTAAAACCCGCATGGCAGAAGCTCAGGAGGCAATTTCCAAACTCGAAGTTACCGGAGAGGCTGGCGCTGGCATGGTAAAAGCCAGAATGAACGGCAGCAAAAGACTGACAGGCCTGGAGATAGACCCTTCCCTTTGTCAGCCTCAGGATGCGGAAATGCTGCGCGACCTGCTGATTGCCGCTGTAAACAATGCAGCTTCTAAAATGGAAGACCTTTCCAAAGAAGAAATGAAGAAAAGAACCGAGGGCCTGCTGCCCAACATTCCGGGAATGGATCTTGGCGCTTTCGGAATCTGACATCTGCATTGCCATTCTGAACTGGAATGGCCTTCATCATCTGCAGCGCTTCCTGCCTTCGGTAGTACAAAATTCCGGGAGCGCCCGCATCTGTGTGATAGACAATGCTTCCGGTGATGCATCTGTCAGCTGGTTAAGAGACAATTTTCCGGCGATCGAACTTGAAGTGCTGGACCGGAACTATGGTTTCACCGGCGGATACAACCGTGGCATCGCCAGGCTAAATGCCGAATTGATTGTTCTGCTCAACTCAGATGTGGAAGTGCGGAAGGGCTGGTTAAGTCCCCTTCTTGCGCGCATGAACCAAAACGGGGTTGCAGCCTGCCAGCCAAAAATTCTTGCGCTTCACAATCCGGATCAATTTGAATATGCCGGCGCATCCGGCGGCTTTCTCGATTTTCTGGGTTATCCCTTTTGCAGGGGAAGACTTTTTGATACCTGCGAACCCGATACCGGACAATACAATGATGCAAGACAAGTCTTCTGGGCTAGCGGTGCCTGCATGATGGTGAGAAGAAAGGATTATATCGATGCGGGCGGACTGGAAGAGCGCTTTTTCGCGCACATGGAAGAAATCGACCTCTGCTGGCGCTTCCTTAACCGGGGACTTGAAGTCTGGGTAGAACCTGCTTCGGAAGTACTGCATCTGGGTGGCGGAACTCTGGCGAAAAGCAGTCCAAGAAAAACATTTCTTAATTTCCGGAATGGACTTGCCATGCTGTACATGAATACGCATGGATTTCAAACTTTCGGTATTATTCTGTTAAGGCTGATCCTCGACGGACTAGCAGGAATTCAGTTTCTGATGAAAGGAGAAATAAAAAATTGCCTTGCCATCATACGGGCACATTTTTCCTTTTATGCTGATTTTGGATACTGGAGCAGCAAAAGAAAGACGAACAGCGAAAAGACCAGAGTCCGGATTCCGGAAAGCATCCTTTTCCGCAGCAGCCTGGTCCTGCAATACTTTTTAAGAGGAAAAAAGCGTTTTTCTGACATGAAATTTCAGTAAGGAAATTGCCATTGTGCCAGACAGCTTTCAGCGAATTTATCCCATTTTCGGAGATAGGATTCCGAATGCCGATCTATACGAAGCAGCAGGCCTGAAATAAACAGGCGGAGTTCATCATTGCGAACCTGACCTGTGGCATGGGCAAAAACGCCTGAGGCTATTCCTGCGAATTTTTCCGGGTTTTCATACTGAAGGATAAATTTCCGGTTCCTGAAATCTTCTGTTGTATGAAAAAGCCTTTTGTCCTGATCTGGCGTATATACCAGCGCAAAATCAATTACATCCGAATTATTAACACAGTCAAGACTTTGATACATACTGAATGCTGCACCTGGATTTGCCTGCATAAGAATGCGGTCTAGCCACATTTCGAACAAAAGGTGGTACAGAAAAAAGCTGCGATGCAGGCCTGAAATTCCCGAGCCAAATTCTGTCTTCCAAAGCTGATAGCCTGAGGTAAAAAGTTCAGAGTTGTGAAAGAGGCGGTCTGCATACCAGTGCAAATGCATACCGCCAAGAAGTTCTGCATGCCGGCCGGGAACCATACCTGCAAAAGCAGACTGCTGAAGCGGAACACCTGCCCTCTTGCCAAAATCCGGGAAGATGGATCCCAGATGAAAATCAGGCGAATCCCGGTGTTGAGCAAGAAGGAAATGGGCAAGGAAATTCATCAGTGCTGGTACAGCATAAACAATGCCAGACAGGCAAGAGCAATTCCTGCGAGGTTCCATTTGGAAAAGGCATCCCTGAAATATAGAAAAGACACAAGACTGCTCAGAATTATGACACCGAGATTGGCAACAGGAAACACCACATTACCCTGATGATGAAAGGCATCCAGCGCGGCAAGAATACTTTTGTAGGAAATAAAGTTTGGAACCCCGAGCAAAAATCCGGGAAGGATGTCGGCCGGCTGAAACTTCATTGAGCCTGCTGCAATTTTGAAAATGCTCAGGCAAAGGGCAGAAGCAAAAGCACCTGCAAAGACAAAAAGTACAAAGGCAGCCGAATCTGAAGGGGAAACCAGAACCTGATTCAGCCATTGAGTGAGGATATCTGTCAGGCCGGTACCCAAAAATATACTTACCGGAAGAAGCAAATTCCAGGAGAACCCGGGCTTCTTCTTATCCGAATCCGGTTTAAAGGAGCTCAATATGATGGCAGACAGGCAAAGCAAGAGGCCGGTCCAGGACAGCCATCCTGGTGAAACTCCGTTCAGATGCAGGGAAAAGAAAAAAGGCAGAATCAGAGAAAGCTTGGTTGCAACCGAAGAAACACTCAGGCCCATTCGGCGGACAGATTGTTCGGTAAAGGAAAAATTCAACAGGAACAATGCTCCTAAACCGAGAGCAGGCCAAAGCCATTCCGACCCAAAGCCCGATGCCGGAATACTGTTTTCCCAAAATGCAAAAAATGCAGAGAGCAGGGTACAGAAAAAGTAATTCCAGAGAATCACCTGTAAGGGATTACGGTCATTTCCTAGTCCGCGAAAAATGATAAAAAGAGAACTTGAGGAAATTATAAAAATGACAAGTGCCAACAATTTTCACATCGATTAATTCAACTGGAGACTTTCTTGTTATACCAATTAACAAGCCATTTCTGGGAAGGCTCTTCAAAGAACCTGTATATCAAATAGCTTATCAAATTAATCAAAACAAAAACCATCAAGAGGTTTTCAATCCTGAGGAAATCGAACACAGATTCAATGAACCCAATATGAAGCAGGTAAAAAGTGTACGAAGCTTTACCCAAAACCTGCATATAGCGATTTGACAGAAATGTGGACACTATTGAATTTTCGATAATTATTCCCCGGAAAAACAGCACTATAAAACCGGGAAGAATAAAGTTATTAATTGTAATCCCTCCCGGATGAAGTATGCCGGCAACTTTTCCATTTCTAAATAATGCAATTGCCAACAGGCAGAGAAAACAACCGACTAAGCCACCTGATGTAAAAAAAGGAAACGATGTTTTTGACTTTTGCCAAATGGAAATTTTCATTGAGAGATAGCATCCGGCTAAAAACTCAAATGAACGACCCAAAAAAGTATAACTGAGAAAAAAATATTTGGTTCCCAGTAATGCTCCATATGGAAGAAAAAGCAGAATTTTCGGAACCACGAAACACAAACAGAGAAGGACCAGGCATGCAAAAACATAGGACCTGACTTTATCCTTAAACAGATAAAAAAATACGGGTGCCAAAAGATAGAAGGAAAACTCAACCGTTAAGGACCATGCCTGACCAATGCCAGAGAACTTGGTAAGATCTATAAAACCCTTCAATAAAGTGACATTTATAAAAAATAAAATAGCCCATCTAAAAGAATTAACTTCATTAAAAAGAACATATGTAGCAAAAAAAACAAAATTAAGAAGAAAAAAAACGGGGTAAATTCTTGCAAATCGATAAAAAATATACTTTTTTATCCCTGATAATCCGTTCTTAAATATATCATAGTAACGATTATGAATCAGGAATCCACTCAAAACAAAGAAGAAACTCACTCCTATGTGCAGCTCACTTAAAATAGAATCAATCGAAAATACACCATAATCAACTTTTTCCGGCTCATCACAATAATGATGAACAAAAACGAGATACGCTGCAATAGCCCTTATTCCGGTTAAGGCAGGGAAATAAGCGGAAGTTGGTTTAAACATATTGTGCAAATGTATTGTTTCATTACTGAAAAATCATTCAAGGCCGGCTTGGATCTTCCCATATTTTATTGATTATCATATAAAAAGAATTATGAAATCACTTGTTACCGCCCGCGGAAATCCATATGTGACCATGGTCTGGCTGGCAATGCTTGGTTCGTGCCTGATTTTTCTGTTTCTGATTCTCCTTTTTTTTG
>Ga0068872_10004045_pt1 | contig 11133 bp, 6 predicted proteins | sample NOAtaG_7_FD_66441 | JGI IMG/M metagenome (GOLD analysis project Ga0068872, IMG submission 66441) | Freshwater lake microbial communities from Lake Erie, under a cyanobacterial bloom - NOAA_Erie_Diel1S_2200h metaG | ecosystem: Environmental > Aquatic > Freshwater > Lake | place: USA: Ohio, Lake...
TGAATTCTAATTCTAATCGGAAGCGCTGAGTTCGATCCTGGGATAATGCAAAGTTATAAATAAACAATTTTTTGTAAATGTAACTTTTAACATTGTTGTACAATTGAGTAGGTCTATATTATATTTTTAATATTTATTTTTTATTGGAGATTGATTTTATTGTCACAATTAAAGTAGTTCATCGCTCATTGAGTGATGTTAACTACTAAATCAAAAACTTTACTTGCTGCCATATTACATGACATTTATTAAAAGGATTGGCTGATTGAGCCAGGATTCGTGGAAAGAAATTTTGTCACGTCATTGTTTAGGTTTAGAAGGGCCAGCGCACGGTCGCGACGCATGCATTTATTCACGGGTCCATTGCAATTGTAAATTTCTTGTCTTTATTCGCTTTTGGCTGTGCGCAGCTGAGCGACCGCATGCGTTTATCACTACTGGTGACACAATTATCCAAAGTAAGTTGTTCGCTAAATTATTTCGTTGTAGTATAGTGGTTAGCGCGTCTGATTGTCACTCAGCAGACTTGGGTTCAAATCTCGGTGAGGTGAAAATTCAACCAAATGTTTTACTGATAGTGATAGGGGATTTTTTTTTATTGTAAACGAAGTAGTAGTTCCTCGGACCTTAATTACTGTCAACTACTCGATCAAAAAGTGAACTTGCTGCCACTTTACATGACATTAAAATTTCCTAAAGTTATTGACTACCAAGGGTTCATCATAGAACCGTATCAAGGTATCGGCTTCAACATCTTGAACATCAAGCATGCGCTCAAAATTGGTCAAATATAAGCAGTAGCCAGATGTCGACCCAGTGTGTTACATTAGAATGTTTTAAATTCCATCTTAAATAAGGCCACCCAAATAAGATTGCCGAATAGACCTCTGTACATTTATTTGTTGTATTTCTCGGTTATTGGTTTAAATTTTAAATGATTTTTTTAGTACAGCTGCTTGTTAGGAACGTAATTTAAATTGTTCTCTTTTTATTTTTAGATATAACATTAAAAAAATACACTCATATAACGTCGCATTTAAAATTGGTTAAGGAATGGAAACATTTTGCCGCATACCCCAAGGGTTCGACTCTTGGGGTATGTGCAGCGCGGGTATAAATACTGGGTTATGTAGATATAATCTCATTCTTTTTTCGCGTTGGTGTTTTCCAAGTCTTACATAATTGATTTATGGTAAACCATTCTTTATTACTATTCATTTTAATTTTTTGAGCTTTAATTCATTTTAAAATGTGTTGGTAGATGGAGACCAAGCAAGAACAATTGGCAAAATTAAAGGAGATCCTTCAAGCTTCTGAGGTAATTTTTAAAAGCCAAATGTCCTAATATCTTTAATTTTTTAATTTTTTGTTATTATTTTTTTATAGAAGGAGAAGGAAACCGAATTGGCCAAAGTTTTTATGAAACAGGAAGAATGGAAAGATATCAGCCGGAAAATGTATGAAATTGAAGAAAAGCAATGGGAAATCAAGTATAACAAAGATACAGCCAAACAAATGGCGATCGCTGCTGAAGCCACCAAGAAGCGGCGTGAAAAAAATAAGGCTGAGGCTAAGATTCAAGCAAGAAAACTAATGTTCATTGAAAAAAGTAAAAGAGATGGAGTTATGGCTGAACAAACTAAACAGAAAAAAAGGTAAAATTAGTTTAATTAAGAATTTTTCCAAGATGGAAATTTTAATTTATTGTTTTGTACAGACGCATAGATGAAACATTTGACCCCGATATAACAGCTAAAAGAACCAAGTAAGTAATAAAAGTTTAAGGTTTAATTTGATTTTAATTTTTTTTATTATTTTAGGCTGAAATTGTTGAACGAAGAATGTGTTCTTTTATCTGTTCCCGAGACTTTATTCGACGCGTCTGTTACTGAAGGTCATTCAGGAGAAACGCCCAACAACCTATTCGAAGGTCAACCAGGAGTTTCACCTATCAGCCCACCTCCCACCCCCCAAAAATCAAATACTTTGTAAAAAAAACCTCCCATTACAAAAGTTTTTTTGTTTGTTATTAATTTAAGTTGTGATGTTATTATTGAGTTCAGCTTTGCTCCATTTTTGTTAGAGCTGCAGTTTATTTCTGCTTCATAAAACGTTAAATACAGTTTCTTTCCAGTTGGTAAGAAATGTGTTGCATGCTGTGCATTTTCTTCTGTCTTTATTTCAATGTCAAAATTATTTTTGAAGGTGATTGAAAATACACTTTAATTAAACCAGCAAAATTTAATTCTTATAATTTCAAATTTAAATTGTTGTCTGGAATTATGTAAGCGTCTTGCAGGTAAAGTTCATTTACAAAAATTCTGGAATTTATAAAGTTTTATAATTTATTTATCATTATTGTTAAAGCATATCTACAAAGTGGTTAGTTTCTGATTAAGAAAAAAGCAAAAAAGACTATCACAGAGGACACAGGACTGGGATTGAACCGTGGTCTTTTAATCTTTAAAGCAAAGTGTCTACCCATTCAGCCATTCAGCCACAAAGCAATGGATAATAAAACTTGTATAACTCCCTTTATTGTTAAAAATAATTTAACTTTGAGCAATACTTTAAAGCGTTTCGCAAAGTTAAATAGCATTAGTGGTTAGCATTATAGCACAGTGGTTAGCATCTCGGGCCAACAATTCAACGTCCAAGGTTCGAATCTAAGTAGAAGCGTGGAAAATTAACAGGTGTACTAATATTGAGCTTTGAACTTTTAGTTGTCATGAAGATTGTATTTTGTTCATTTATAGTCTTTGTTTATAACGAATTTCTTATTCTGCTGATGCTTTTAATTAATTAATCTCTTTGAAAACTGTGAAAAACTGTCAACCATTTTGTGCATCGCGTCATTTGAACTGTTTGGAAAATGCGCGCTATTAAAAAATCAAATCAAAATCAAATCAAATTCTAACGGGGAGATAAGGGTTCGAATCTCAGCAGACGCAGTGAAAATTTATAATTCTTATCCATTGTGTTGGTTTATAGTTATTAGTTTTTTTATAGTTGGTCTTATTTTATATATCAGCAATCTTTGTGGTATAGTGGTTATCGCATCGTATCCGTAGTCTTCTCTTGATCATGCAAGTAAGACTTGCGTTTATACTTCTTACTACTTGGGTTCGATTCCAATGAGGGGCTTTTATTTTTACTCTGAAGACTGGCTTTTTTTCGCAATATGGGTTCAATTCTTTCTCAATCCTGTAAATAAAAAAATGCTTCTTTTAAATCGTTATTGGTTGTATACTTACATGTAAAAATAATTCTTCGAACCAGGAAACCTGAAATAAAAAAACCGTGGTTGAGCGCACTCCAGCTACTGCCACTGGAGGCCATGCCCACGCCCCAATTCGGCCCGTAGACCAGGCAGGGAGTTAGGCGCCTTGTTAGTAAGTTAGTTAAGGAATAAAAATGTAAAGAAAAAAGCAGTAGAAGTTTAAAGTTTTGAGGTAAATCTTGTTTAAAAGAAGAAGAAAAATAAAACGTTTTAAAAGTTGAAAATACAAAAAAGATAAAACGATGAGATAAAGAGAAAAGATACAATAAAAGATAAAAGGTAAAATTAAGTTAAAATTGATAAGATAAAAGTCGTGAATAGGTTTTAAATATTTCATTGAGTTAAGGAAAAGTGAAAAGAAGAAGAAAAAAGTAAAAAATTTGTGGAGTTAAGTGTACATGAAAAAAGGTAAAGATGTAAAAAAATTAAAATGTGAAATAAAAGAGAAAAGGTACAATTAAAGATAAAAGGTAAAATTAAGTTAAAATTGAGGATATAAAAGTCGTGAATTGACTTAAAAGGTTTCATAGAGTTAAGTAAAAATGAAAAGAAGAAGAAAAAAAGTAAAAAATTTGTTGAGTAAAGTGTAGATAAAAAAAGGTAAAGATGTGATTTGAAAAGAAGAATTACATTTCGAAAATCTCTTTAAAAACAATGTTGTAAGTAAAAACATGTTGAGAATTTTCGAGAATCTTTCCATGTCGCTCGCTGTCCAAAACCACCATCTTTACTCCCTCCTTGGTTGGACAGCGAGAGCAAGCTACGTAAAGTTGGCCATGGCTAAAGACGGGGTCAGTTAAAAAAATTCCAACCTTCTCCAGTGTTTGTCCTTGCGATTTGGTGATGGTAATCGCAAAGGATGGAATGACTGGGAATTGGGTCCGACTGAGCTTGAATGGAAAGTCGGTATCGGTTGGAATGATGGAAAGCTTGGGTATGAAGACAACCTTCCCCGCCGCTTTGCCGGTCAATACCTGTGCAACGATCAAGTTTGGAGATAAATCTCGCACAAATAATCGTGTGCCATTGCAAAGACCGGCTGCAGTGTTCAAGTTGCGGATTATCATGATAATCGCGCCAACTTTGAGAGTAAGTTTGTGAGGAGGAAGGCCAGAAGTGTTCAGAGTGTTGAGGAAAGGTACTGGAAAGTTGGCGATCTCTTCCGGGTCGTCAGAAACGATGGAATCAACGCTCAAACTTTCCATGGCAGGTTCGGGAATCTGATCAATGATGAGGTTGTTGATCAGAAGACACTCTTTGTTTTTTGGACATAAAATTGCTCTGTGGGGATTAGCTAAAATAGACTGAGGCGACAAATCACCACCAAACGTGGATTGAATCAGTCCTTCGACTGTGGGAGTAGTGCTCAATAAGTCGTCGGGAACTTTGAACACATCCTCCCCCAATCCATTTTGGTTTGTGAGTTTGCCGTCTCCCAGATCCATGAGCCAGCTGGAATACTCTGGGTCTCCAGCAGCTCTCATGTTTCTGGTCAGTCTAAGTTGTTTGAAACCTGGCCAAGTGGGACACATCTTGATGGTATCTTCGACGATTTTGACCCGACCCCCATGCTTGACGACGGGCAAACACTGCCGAAAATCTCCTCCGAGCAACATCACTTTGCCACCAAACGGCGTGTTTGGTTTGCGCATGATTTCTCGAAGAAGAATGTCGACAGCGTTCAAAGCATGTTTGGTGGTCATGGTAGCCTCGTCCCAGATAATCAAGGATGCCTCGCGGATTTGCTTGGCATCCAACGATGTGTCCCTAATTTTGCTCGTTGTGGTTTCATCGATGGGTGGGAATAGTTTGAATTGGGAATGAAAAGTACGACCAAGTGGGATGAGGAGGGTAGCCGCAATGCCAGTTGAAGCCACACAGATAACCGACTTGCCCTGCCCGATTAAAACATTTGCCAAGGTGTTGTAGACAAATGTTTTGCCGGTGCCACCAGGGCCATCGAGAAAAAAGCACCTCTGTCGGTCACCTGTCTCCCCTATCGCTTGCATGATTTGTTGGAAAGCCAATGTTTGATCTTCATTCAGCTGTGCCAGACGCGCCTCTCCTTCAGTTCTTGCTCGGCTCACTTGTTCTTCATTATGAAGAACGCGTTCGCGAGCCAGCTGAGGGAGATTGCTGAGAATCTGGTCATCAGGAAGAGGAAGATTATAATCCACATTGGTCTTTCCGTGGATAACAAATAAATCATGCAAAGCTTTTAGGAGAAGGGCCTCAGAGGCTTCCTCCGAATAACCCCGGCGAACAAAATCTTCCACCATATGGGTCTTGTAGCGATCATACAGAGAAAATGCATCTGTAGGTTCGCCAAAGACGCAGATGATGGAAAAAAGTTGCCGTAGCTCGTTTGGCATTTGGTGAACTATTGCCTCTCTCATAGTGTTCTCCCATGCCAAATCAGATCGGAGAAGTCCTCTGACAATTGCGGCTTCTTTAAAAGAGTCGTAGACGACATTGTCTACGGTTCGGAGGTCCTCAAAAGAGGTAGGGCCTTTGACGTGGTTAAGTAAAAGACTTAGAGCAAACCGTTCAGTTTCCCGGGGACTAACCGAATAAAGGCGGCCAATAACACGGTACCTAACTCTTGGAGTCCAGAGTCGGGTTGCCTTATTAAAAACAAAATGTTTCGGAATATCCCGATAAAAAAAAATGCGCGCCGGTGGGTAATCTTTGTTTAAATTAAAAAAAGAAGATAAGGGGGTTTCGGTGTTTTTGGCCTTTTCCAGAGTAGATCTGGCCACCGTTTCCTGGTTGTCGTCATGCTCGCATTGAAAATATAAAATTTGATCTTCGGGAAGGTGGACGGGTAAGCGATAAACGGCATGAGATTTTAATTGCATTGGGAAACCTAAAATTCGCCAAACGGCTTCGGGAGCGCTGACATAACGGGTATCTAAATATGAAGATATTTCATCCCAGTTATGTACAGTTTCCGTTCTTCCAGAGGAGCCCACCCTTTCAACACGGTCAATTTTAAAAACGGCACAATCGTGTCCTTTATAAACATATTTAAAAAGGTACTTGACCGCGGCGATGGATGAACATATCTCGACATTAATGTGGCATTCGTAACGCAGGAGCAGGTACGGATTGTACGGAACGACATCTCTGTTGTCCACGTAGTCCGAAACCAAAACTCCTTGCGTTTCCCCTTCACGCGGAGGCAGACGGTGCCTATTTCCCTTTTTCAGGTACTTTATGCCCGTGTCTCTCCTCCTGTAAAGGGGATAGCCACCAACGTTCGGCTGAGTTTCTTCCAGAAAATCTTTTGGGAATTTCTTTGAACACTCCCCGTCCTCCCTGCAAGGCAAGTTTGGCTTATCCTTGCACGGCCCATGAATCATCATTTTCATGACTAATTCATGGAGCCGCAGGTTTTCTTCGGGATCGGGGATCTCAGCCGAAACGCAAGAGTCGATTCGTTCTGGTGTATCAAACGGATCAGACTCTTTGTCGAGAATGTATAAAAGATGGGCGTGGGGAAGTCCGCGTTTTTGAAATTCAATCACGCCAACTTCCCCTAAAATTTTTCCAAAAATGTGGCCACTGTTGATCTCTTTCACGAGAGCATCAAGTTTAATTTTAAAAACCCTTGCCACCAAATCGGGGCGATCGGGCCATTTCTGACCGGGTAGGAGTTCTTTTTGGATTTCAGGCCATTCTGGGTTGCAGGTCATGGTAATAAAAAGTGATGGAGTTCCTTCGTGGGCGACAATGGCCATTGCATCCTGGTAGTTTTGCTTCATCGCACGCGGGCCACCGGTGTAATTGGACGGTAGAATGACAACCGTCCCCACCCGAGCTCCCTCGTGCTCAGCAATGTTGTGCAGGTAGTCGCGAAGGCCACTATAGCGTTCTGCCCGCAGTTTCTTTTGGTTCTCCCGCAAAAATGAAAGCCTTTCGGATTCTATTTTGCAGTATGCATCAACCAGATACTGCTGGGCCAGCGCTCGGCCACGAAGGATTGGGTTAAAAGAATCGCGCCGAGCCGACATCTGATAGCAGTAGTACTGCTTCAGAGTGACTCGTTCTGCCTTCCTTGGGTTGTGAGATCTCGGGTTTAAATCTGGATTAAGAAGTAAGTTTGTGTGCCATCCAAGAATACCGGTTGGATGGAACAGAGGGTAGGTCATTGGATCACAAAAAGGATTAGTCTGGTGGATTTTTTTTTTATATTTTCCTGCTAATGGTATGTTTAGGTATGCAATGCAATTTGAAACAGGTGGGGTACCATCTGGGGAAGTAAAAACGGCTGCAATTTCTTGAGCCGTCGGAGCATTGTAGCGGCGGGAATCTAAATCCTTTGGCAGATGGAATGTTAAGTTAAAAATACTGGGGGGGCGATTTTCCACCTGCGCCCTTACGCTCTCTTCTTCCTCCACTGTCTTTAAATTCTTGTATGTTTGGGCAAAAGGGTTGTGGTCTTGTAAAAGATGTTCGAGTTCGTTAAAAAGTTGTCGGCGGCACTGACCGTTTGAGGGAATTGCCATTCTAAAATTAAGAGCCTGCTCCGAATCCAAAATATAAAGAGAATTGTAAGTTGGAATATAAGGACGATTTTGTGGTTCTTCTGGTTGAGGTTGTCCTTCTGATGCCGCCGATTCACGCTCACGTTGTCTGGTAAATTGCTCGGGATGAATTGGAGGGACAGAATGATAAACTTGGCCATGGACAACGTAAGTTTGGGGTCCGTTGCGGGGAAGGTTTCGGAGCCTGCAATCTTTGGCAGCAAACGCCAAACCATTGTTATACTGCCGAATTTTCTCCAGGAAGTGTTTTGACTCTGAGATTTCACGGGGCGAACCTTCGTGACTCAGCAGAGCCCTTAACCTGGCAAAATTCGGTCCAGTAAAGCCTTCACCCAAGGAGACCAGAGTCACTCTGCCTTTTTGACAGCAGACTGAAAACTGGCCTTGAGTTGGGCGTTCGGCTGAAAAATGGTTGGCGTTGCAATGAGAGCAGGTTTGATCCATCGGTCCGCAGAAGTGGGAAGGAACAGCATCTTCGGACTCGATGGGAGAGAGGGCCAGCTGGTGCGTGGCAGGAACATTGTCGGCTCGTGCTTGACGACTCCTTCTATTCCTCTCCAAGCGCACGCTGTCTGGCTCAGCAAGTCTTCGGGCTCTTGCGCGAGCAGTTTCTCGAGCCCTTCTTGCATCTCTCTCAGCAATAGTTTCCATGGATTCTCTTTCTCTTTCTTCCATCCATTCTCTAAGTTCGTCCTCTTCTAAAAGTCTTCTTAAAGTTTCCCCTTCAGCTTGATCATAAAGTATTTGCGTTCTTACTTCATCTCCTTCTAAAAGTAGTGCTTCGCCGTGCCTCTCTGCATCCACCGCCTTTCTAAAAGTTTGTTCTTCTGGGTTTTCTAAAATTCCTTCTGCATCATGGGTTTGGGAATCCAAAAATTGTCTTTCTCTTCTCGCTTCTTCTTCTTCTAAAATCCTTCGTTGCCTCTCCCGTTCCACATGTAAAATGAATCTTTCAGCTTCCTCTTCTTTTTCTTTTTGTTGGCGTTTTTTCTCGGTGTAGCGTTCTCTATCTTTTCGAAGCCTCTCTTCTCTTTGCGCTGTGGTTTCTTGACCTTTTCTTTCTTTTTCTTTCGCTGCCTTTAATAATTTTTGCATTCGGTCTTCTTTTTCATTTTTTAGGCTAATTTTCCTTGCAGCATCTGTATCTTTTTTCTGCTGACGTTCCACGCTGGTTTCTTCAGCCTTCTTCCTTGCCCGGTACTTTCTTCGGGACGCGCTGTCAGCTTCTTTTTGTTCTTCTGTTCGATTTGCTCTTCTTTCTCGGGCTTTCTTGTTTCTCTCTTCCCTCTTTCTCTTCATCTCAGGGGTTTCACCAGTATGTTCTCTCTCTCTCCCTGTTGTCCATTTGTAAACAGTTCGAGATTGAACGGGAATAATACCTGTCATAAAAATAATTATTAGTCTTACCTGATTTAAAAAAAAATCATTCTGTTACCTTTAAAATAGGTGCTATGTTGTCCGTTAGTCGATTCCATTGGTCTTGCACCTCTTGCATCAGAGGTGCTCGGCTGCGCTTCGTCATAATTGTGAGAGGTAAGGGGTGTTGAAAAATTGGGGTTAACTTCAGTGGGACGAATGTCAGGACCTGTCATACAAATTTGATTGGTTTAACCTGTTGCTGATGAAAAAATGAATTATTTTTTACCTTCAGAATTGTTGATTCCTCGAATGGCAGGAATCGGCCCAATGACAGCAAATACATTGGGAGTTCCGGCGAGCTGGTTGACAAATGTTTGGAGGTTGAAGTTTGGAATTAATGTCGGCCTGGGTTGTGTTGAATTAAGGTTAAACCATTGATCACCAGCCTTTCGGATGGTGAACCAATGGTCTACCCTTTGGATTATATAGGCTTCGGCAGTAGAAGTAGAAAGGATGTGATTGCGAAGTCTCTGAAGTGTTATGTTGTATGGAAGAAGAGCTTCTTCAATTACATCGATGGAAAAATTACCGTCTTGGTCACAAAAAATTGACTGACGTGCATCGTGAAGTTGAAGTTCAGAGGAGTATAATCCATCGGCAATGAAATTAAGCTCTTGTTGGTTGAAGACTGGTTTTTGTAGGAGGTTATTTATGGCGTGTTGTGCACATAAACTTAAGGATTGAGTTTCATGGTAAAAACGGAATCCATGGATGGAGATCAATCGATCTGGGGCTAAAAAATTATTGTTAGTCTTAAATAAAAATTTTAAAAGTTTTTGTTAAAAGTTTCTAACCTGGGAAATCCGTTTCTGATGGTCCATTAGTCGTTGGTCGAGATGAGTTGCCTTGGTCGTTGTAATCACTATAGTCAGAGTCCATTTTCAAGCTTTGAGGTCGCACTTGATAGTTGTAAATCCGCTGTAGAAGTGAGCCGAGGGTTATAAAAAATTGTAGCCTCCATGATTTTGACATCTGGTGGAATTGACAAAAAAAATATTTGTAAAAGGTTTTCTAATATGTTAATCTTAATGTTATGATATATATAAGAAAAAATTTGGTGTAGTGGTTAGCACGTCTAACTGTGAATTTGAAGAACAAAGATCGTATCTTGAATTTTCTATGTATTTTTTTATCTTATCGTTGTATAACATAAGTAATTGGGATACAATCTTTTTAAAAAATGATCATTAGAGGTTTGGAAATAAAAGTAATCAGAATTTATTAAAGATTTAATTTAAAATTGTGTGAATTATTTCAAATGTTTCGCCTCTTCTCTTTCATGTCCCTTGTGGGATCGAACCTTGTTTGTCTGAAGCAAATAAACTTTTGTCTATAAAATATTGTTATGGTATTGTTTGGTATTGTTCATGGTATTGCATGGTATAGTGGTCAGAGCGTCGGTCCGTGAACCTGGAGATTCGGGTTCGAAACCATAAATAACCAAAGGGTTTTTTCTAAGAATTTCTGCTTTATGGTATAAATTATAACGGTGGCAAATGCCCGTATGTGTCTACAGGTTGAAAAAACTAAACTCACAAGAAGTTCTCTCATGGCTCAGCCGGCAGCGCCGTTACCTGACATGTATGAGTACACAGCAGCGCGGGTTCAAATCCCGCATGGTGCTTGCACATGTCTCAATAAAAAAAATTTGAATGCACGGGTTCGACTCGAAACCGGGCTGCAGCAAAAGTTGCAATTTAAATTTGCTGTGTCGTACGGACAGACGCATGCTATTATTCACAGGGTAAAACATAAAGTTGATATATGTGTTTTGAAGCGTATCATTTCATGATATAGTGGTCAGAGCGTCGGTCCGTGGATCTGGAGATGCGGGTTCAAATCCAGTACGGAACAAATTGGTTTTTTCGAAAAATTTCTGCTGTTCGG
>Ga0068872_10004047_pt1 | contig 11131 bp, 11 predicted proteins | sample NOAtaG_7_FD_66441 | JGI IMG/M metagenome (GOLD analysis project Ga0068872, IMG submission 66441) | Freshwater lake microbial communities from Lake Erie, under a cyanobacterial bloom - NOAA_Erie_Diel1S_2200h metaG | ecosystem: Environmental > Aquatic > Freshwater > Lake | place: USA: Ohio, Lake...
CATGGCAAATGTCATATATTCATTAAACACACTAAACGAATTATTGTAGGCTTGTGTAACTTCTCCGCGTGCCCATTTCTCACGGTGCGAAAAGGCGACATTCACTTTATCTAAGCATTTTTCGGTCATTGGATTCACATAGTTGTGGTCGATTTCGGTAAATACCACGCGGCTGTTCTGCAATTCATTCATTTTCAAAGATTGATTCGCGGAGAGAGAGGAGGGACAGATAAACATGCAGGTTTGTGAGAAATCTTTTTTGACGATTTTTTGTGTGGAATGTGCACCAAACACAAGCGGTGAAAAGTACACCACATAAGAGCCATAGCTTGTTTGGAAGGTTTTGTCGAGCCAGACTTTCATTTTTTCAATGGGGTTGAGCGTGTTATAAAGCGTGATCAGGCTGTCATAATAGGATGTGTTGTTCCGATAAAATTCCCTGAATCCGGAGGCCTTAGCAAATTGCTCAAACACACCCAGGTCTTTCATGGGATCAAATGCATTCCATCCCTGCGCCATTTCCCTCATCGCTCCTGTGAGTACAATTTTTCCATTGGCATCAAAGGAATATGAACAGGCATTCATCTTTAATGCGTAGTAGTATCTGTAACTACCTTCAGAAAACCCGTCCATGTTGCTATCCTCCAGGCGATGAAGACCACCAATGTATTTTTTGATGGTATCAAGCGCGGGATGAGTAAGGACCTTTGAAAAATATTTTTTCATCCTGCGGTAGTAGGGAATGTCTGTTTGAAACATATTTTCCTCTTTTTCTGCATCGGGATGCAAAGCCATCAGCACATTCACCAGCTCACTTACTTCAGGAATTTCGATGGATACTCTGTTGTTGTATTTTTTGATGTAATCATCAGTGATTATAAGGTTAGGCAATACTCCCCTAATCCTCGTATGTGCTGTGTCAATTTTATTTAGCAATACCACAAAATCAATGGTTTGATTGAGAGCAATACCAAATGAAACGCTGTCTTTTCCATCCGAAAAGGTAACGGTGTTGATGGGAAGTTCGCAGTCTGCAAAACAAATATCGGGTGAAATATCAGGACTCACTGTCCAGTCTGAGGTTTCTGATTCTCCGTTCACCCGCACCTTCAGTTGTTTGGATGTGGTGCGAAAAATGGTTTGACTAAAACTCTTGTCGCATAAAAAGCAAACAAGTAATATAAGTGAGAAGGTGAAAATATTTTTTTTCATGATAAGGGATGTGCACTGCTAAAGTAGTGAATTTAGTTAAAATGAAAACAAGCGAATGCCCAAAGTGAAAGGAAACAATTCAATGGTTTTCCCTTTTGCAAAAAGCGGCGTAAGACCGTAACTTGAAAAGACTTCTACCTTGCGCACCGCAATTCTTACAGCTGCCATAAGCCTGAACGGATTTATGTAATAATCGCTGTGGGTATTGCTGCGCTGGTATACATCATCCACATAAGCCGATTGAATCAACTTGGCCGTCCATGGTCTCCATGCTCCAATCACGCCCATGGCAAGACCTACTCCTTTTTTGGGATTGCTATTTGTTTGCATCTGAAGCATCAGGGGCATGGTAAATGAGGTAGTCCGCAGCATGTTTGTACGGTAGCGTGCACCCGTAAAAACACCCGTGAGTGTGTCAGGAATGTTCTGAAGCCGATAGCGTTCTGCAAACTGGTAGCGGTTAAACTCCATGCCAAGTCCTACAAGGATACCCAGATACTCTTTGTAGATAGGAATATTCTCCTCATAAAAATTGAGATTAAAGACAAAGGATTTTCCATAATTCAGTTTGAAATAAGGATGTGCATCAGGCATGCCAATACTTTGTGAGGCAGTGGAATAGCCATTGATGCCAAATTCTAATCCGCTCCACATGCTGCGCAATTCTTTTGCATCGCTTTTATGATCATCTTCTTCATCATCATCCAGGTCTTTTAGTGCAAACTTTTTCTTACCGAGTTGAATCATTACTTCTTTGTCATCCTCATCTTCATCCTTGTTTGTAGAGCTGTTGTTTCCGTTTCTTTTTTCCAGGCTGCCTGCTCCACTCACATCCACATTCAGTTTCGAAGGTTCACCCATGTAAGTGATGTTGCCTGCACCATGCACATCGCCCACAAGCGATTCACTCACATTGAGTTTGATATCGGAGGCCCCGCTTGAACTCACTTTACAACGAGTCGCCTGAAGATCAAAGGCCTTCACATCTGAGGCGCCTGATGCATCAATAGTGAAGTCACCTGTCTTCCCTTTGAGTTTGATATTTCCTGCTCCCGAAGTGTTCAGAAAAATTTTGTTTGCAGTCATTTCCATGTCTAGATCACTGCTCCCGGAGATTTCTATCTTTATCTCATCTGATTGAATAGAATTTTTACTTGCAACATCGGTTCCTCCTCGCAGGCTCAGGGAACGAAGTTTTTTTACATGCACCACCAATGTTGCGTTTGATGGCAGATTCAGAGGGTTATTGATGCTTAGGGTATTGTTTTCAATTTTAATAGGCAGTTCAGACAAGGAGATGCTGCTTCCGATAATCTCAATTCGATCTGTGCTGTCGGACATCAAATAGATTTTATCTGTTTTGTCATTTTTTGAAAGCACCAAAGCCTTGGTCTGAATGCGAATGTTCTCAAATGAATCACTTTTGCCGCTTACCTGTGCGAACAAGGATGCTTGGAAAGTTATCATCAATGAAAGTGTGATGAGTTTTGTTTTCATATTTTATTTTTTTCTTGATTGTTTCACTACATATTGAAGGCATTTAAGAACCGGCCTTATTTTTCTAAAAATACTCCGACGCCCTTGCCTGAAATACCCATGGCGGTTATTTGTCCTCTTTGTCCTCTTTCGTAAACCAGTTTTATGTTGCTGCCCGAAATGCTGTTTATTCCTCCCAGCAGCAAGCCTGCAAGATCGGCCGGCATAATTTTGCTTCCTGTCATGCTCATTCCATGATCTGTGGTTTGTATGTTTTTATTTGCCTGTTTTTTAATTTCGGCAAGCAGCCATTGCTTTGGGCTGTTGTATTTTTTAGTCTTGTTTTCCGGGAATTTTAATTCTCTTGATGCCAGCGGATTTTCTTCTCTTTCCGGCAATGGAACCGAAACTAAATACCCATCTGTTTCCAATATTGCAGCAGGCATATTTGTCATGGTTTCTACCTGTGCCATAGCTTCAGCGTCTATCCCGGTATTTTCAAGCGAAGGAATTGGTTTTGATGTTTCTTGTTTATTCAATGCTTTTTTACTTTCAAATGAAGGTTTTTTTGATGATGGTTTATCCTGTTCATTCATCTTGTTTTTTTTAGGAACAATTTTGATGGATTGTTGAGAATGTTGGATACTTGATTCTGCATTCCGTTCTGCCAGAGTTTTAGCTGTCCCTTCAATCTTTCTTTCAAAGAGAAAAACAGCCGGAATAAAAAGCATCAGGATGATGGCAGCAGCAGCAGCATAATAGTAAAAATGGGTATTTGAAGTGTCCTGATAAAGGCTGTGTTTGAAATCAAAAACTTCCTTTGGATCATATTTTAGTTTTGTTTGCTGATAGAGAAAGAAGGTGTTTTTTCTTTCCGAATCTTCCTCAATCCAATCTAAAAATGCATTTCTTTTTTCTTCTCCAAGATCGTTTTCGAGTGCAGCAACATAGAGAGATTCATCTGTTTTGGAAATTCGTCTGATTAACAAGTCCTTTTTATCGAACCGTTCTTCTTCAGGTTCAAGTTTCATCAGTTCCAATCCCTCCATCTCTATTTTTATTTCAGGATGCTCTTCAATAAACTGCAACAAGGCATCCGTCTCTGCTGGACTGAGTTTGCCATCCATAAAGGAAAGCATGTATTCCGGGTAATTTTCCTTGTTAATCATCACAGCACATGTTCCAGTTTACCAATATATTCTTTAAGTGCAACTCTTCCACGGTAGATATACACTTTTACCTGTGACTCTGAAAGTCCGGTTATTTTCCCCATCTCTTCATAGTTATATCCTTCATAATCTCTCAGCAGAATAAGTGTTTTCTGTATTTCGGGAAGGGTATCGAGTGCCTTGTGAAGAATCTGCTGCAAACCCAAAAAAGGCTTTTCTTTTACCTGATGTAGATGATGAGATTTTTCAATGGGCTGAATTCGCTGCATCTGCTTGCTTCTGTCAATCACCAGGTGATACACTGTTGTAAACAGATAGGATTTTACCTTTTGATAATCCACGCCTGCATGTTTTTCCCAAAGTCTTGTATAGGCCTCCTGCACCATGTCATTGGCCGTGTCCCGGTCTTTCACATGTTTCAGTGCAAACCTGAACAGTCCGTCTGAAAACGCATCTACACTCAAGTTATATTCCGCGGGGCTCATTTGTTTGGTAAGACTATTGGCATACTGTGGAAGTTACACGGTCTCCTGAAATATGATATAAGTGTTTGAAATACAGGTGGTAAATAAGAATATGAAGGGCATATTTTCATACATTTGCCTTATGTGTAACTTGCAGGCCAATTAAGAAATTATGAAAATAGGCATTTTACGGGAAGGCAAGCAACCTCCTGATAAGCGAGTACCATTTACCCCTGAACAATGTGCATTCATTCAGAATCACTTTTCGGCAGAGGTTGTGGTACAACCTAGCGATATCCGCTGCTATCGCAATGAGGAGTACCAGTCTGCCGGCATTCGTATGCAGGAGGATTTAAAAGATTGCGATTTAATCATGGGCATCAAAGAGGTACCTGCGGTGGATTTAATTCCAGGCAAGAAATACCTTTTTTTCTCTCATACCATAAAAAAGCAGCCGCACAATATCAAGTTGATGCATACGCTAATTGAAAAGAAAATTCAGATGGTGGATTATGAGTGTTTAACTGATACTTCTTTTAATCGCATCATCGGATTTGGTCACTATGCAGGAATCGTAGGAGCATACAATGGTATCAGGGCTTATGGTTTGCGTTACGGACTTTTTTACATCAAGCCTGCGCATGATTGTTATGACAAAAACGAATTACGGGATGAACTCAACAAAGTGCGTCTTTCGAACATCAAAATTGTTATTACAGGCAATGGAAGGGTGGCCAATGGAGCCATCGAACTTCTTGGCTTGCTGGGCATCCGCAGAATCACTCCTTTTGAATTCACTCAATTTTCTTACCGTGAACCTACCTATTGTCAATTGCACAGCAACAATTACAATGAGCCTGTGGATGGAGCACCTTGGAGCACAGAACGCTTTTATAAATCTCCGGAGCAGTTCAGGTCTACCTTTTTAAAGTACACCAAGTATTGCGATTTATTGCTGCACTGTTCTTTTTGGAATCCTGCAGCTCCCGTGCTTTTTACAAAAAAAGATATGCAGTCGAGTGAGTTTCGCATCAGCGTAATTGCAGATATAAGTTGTGATATCAATGGTGCAGTACCTGCAACTAGTCGCTCCTCTACTATTGAGCAGCCTTTTTACGGATACAATCCTCTTACCGAGAAAGAAGATGAACCTTTCTCTCATAAAACCATTACCATCATGGCAGTAGATAATCTTCCCTGTGAACTGCCAAGAGATGCATCAGAAGATTTCGGAAAAGAGTTGTTCGAAAAAGTGATGCCATCGCTATTGCAAAAAGATGAGGATGGTTTAATAGAGCGCGCTACTATCTGCATGGACGGAGAGCTGATGCCCCGTTTTCATTACCTCGAAGATTATGCCTATTTAAAATGAGCATACACAAACTGTATATTCCACTATTCACAGGGATTGCCTTTTTACTCTTTGCCTGTAAAAAGGATGATACCAAATCTCCCACTGTTATGGCAGAAATTTTTAAGGCCAAACAAGTGTATAACATTGGCGACACTATCAAAGTGATTGCAAGCTACAGCGACGATAACAAAATATCGCAGGTAACCGTTGATTTGATTAATAACAAATCATTCACAGTTGGCAATGCTTCTTCTTATAAAAGCAGTGAGAAGAAAAAATTTGTTTCTCTCGTTCATGAAATTATCATCACGGACTCTACCCTGAAAAGTGGAGATTACCGGGTAAGAATCAATGCCTCCGACGGTGCACAAAGCGCAAACAAGTTTCTGAGCCTTAAATTGGCAGGCATCCCAAGAAGATTAACCGGATGGATGTTTTATGATGAAGAAAACGGAATTATCCGTCTTCGCACCATCGACTCTCTTCGTCAGGTGCAGGAACATTACTCAACGCCCGGATTATTGGTAGGGGTGAATTACCATTCGGTAAAAAATCAATTATATATCACCCAAAACACCTCACTCACGATGCAGACTTACCAGTATCCTTCTATGGCTTTCCGCTGGAACCTTTCATCCCTTTCTCCTTTTTACGGACTCGGTCAGTCTGATTCAACACTGTATCTGGGGACCTATGACGGTAAAATCAGGGGATATGATTTTGCCGGAATCAACACTTTTAATGCAGATGCCTTGATGGGTGGTTTGTATCCAGTAAAAATTATGGAGATTGGCAAATATGTATATACCATCCAAAATGGTTTAGGCGGCGGAAATTTCCTGGTAGTTTACAATAAAATTACCGGTGCTATCATTCAAAGCACCACCCTTGCTTTTCTTCCACAGGACTTTTGTCGTTGTGATGACAACTCCATATTTCTTCTCAAAAAAAATTCCTTTACCTCAGAAATTTTCCTTTATACCATCAGCACCAATGCCACCTTTATGGCTAAGCAGATCAATGAGCCGGCCCTGAGCATGTGTTATCTTTCAGACAAGCATATCGTGCTCGGAGGAACATCCTGGGTGTACGATTACCGATACACTACCAACTCAGCTGTACAGGCATTTTACATGCCACAGGCCCATCGTTTGTGTTACGAACCCATTACCTCCACACTCTGCGGAATCACTACTGAGAAGATTTTCTTTTGCTCCTCAAACTACCAATCAGTGCAGGTAATATTAAATAATACCACTGTAAAGAGCGGCATCTTTCCAACTTATAACAATTAAAGGCAGATGTATATTCTCAAAATAAAAGGCAAGGCAAAAATTCCGGATTATATTCAAATCCGAGATGATAATTTCACTCTCAAAGCATATTTCCGGGTTGATCGTCCGGAAAAATCACTCAGCAAAATTGGTCTCAGTGATGAGCAGGTAGCAGCCTTTCAAAAATTTATTGCTGACTTGCCGTTTGGTGTCGTACAAAAAATTGAACTCTGATGGATCAAGATATCTTGGTGAAAGCAGAAAACCTGCAGGTTTACCAGAACCACAGCCTGGTTCTCAGCCAGGTGAATTTTACTGTTTCAAGAGGTGAGTTTATTTACCTCGTGGGCAAGACAGGAGCCGGCAAAAGCAGTTTACTCAAACTGATGTATGCAGCAGTGCCCATGCAAAAAAGCAATACCGGAAACCTATGGGTTGCAGGTTATAACCTCATGACTATCAAACCTGATGAGGTGCCATTTTTGCGAAGAAAACTCGGTATCGTCTTTCAGGATTTTCAATTACTCTACGACCGTACCGTTTTGGAGAATCTTCTATTTGTGCTACATGCAACCGGATGGAAAAGCAAACCTGACATGGTAAAAAGAGTGATGGAAGTGCTTGCACAGGTGGACTTGGTTTCCAAAGCAGGTAAAATGCCTCACCAACTCTCAGGTGGTGAACAACAATCATTGTGTATTGCTCGCGCCCTGCTCAACGATGCAGATATAATTCTTGCTGATGAGCCCACAGGCAATCTTGATCCCGAGAGCTCCCTTGCCATCGTTAGACTTCTGCGCAGTATTAGTGCCCGCGGAAAAGCTGTGATTATGGCCTCTCACGACTACGGTGTAATGAACACCATGCCCGGAAGGGTACTCACCTGTGAAGGTGGAAAAGTGGTGTGAGTTGTATTGTAAAAATACAATGCATCATGTGAAGCCCCGAAATGGTATCATCATTCAAGTAACCACTTGCCTTGGCTCTCCGATAAATTTATTTTCAATTCACTGCCTTCTTTTTCTTTAATGAAATATCATCAAAGTGGCTGCTGAATAACTTTTCCATAAAAGTGTTTCTTATTAGTAACCGATGGCTCAAGTAACAAATGCCGAAGGTGGAAAATACGGTAACAAAAAATTTTACAATCACCGGTAAGTCAAGATCAGACATTACTCCGGGAATCAAAACAACCACCGGCAAATGAACAATATATACCCAATTGGATGCAGCCATGAGTGTAGCACCGCGCAATGACAATGAATGTGTATAGGTGAGAAACAAGGCTATGAATCCCCAAATAAAAAGTGTGGTGTAAAGGGCAGAGAATCCCTGACGAGCATGCAGCACCCATGCTTCGTCCGTCCAGGGAATAAGCTTATCCGAAAGGAAAAGGAACATGGCAGCACACAACTGAGCAATTGGATACTGCTTAAGATTCATCAAACTATTTGTTTTATGCAGCAATCTTCCGGTAACATAAAAAAGAAAATAACACAATAAAATAGCCGGGTTGATGCTCCATCGATTATTAGTCATGATAAAGGGTTTGCCCATCCAACAAAGACATAAAAATAAGGTGCCGGCAAGCACAAGTAAGCGCAAACTGAAGCTTCGAAAAATTCGAACCGAAAAATTTTCTACCAGTCCTGTGATGTTTTTTTTGTTTTTAAAGCTTAATTCAAATATCCATACGAGAACATAACAGAGCAAGAGGAAATATAGAAACCAAAGATGTGCAATTTTGGATGAAAAAAAATCGTAGTTGCGCAGAATATCGATGGCTGAAAAAGCGCTTAAGGATTCATGGTGCAGGGCAGTATTTGAAAAATGAAAAGCAAGGGCATCCAGCGGCAGTACCAAAAATAAACCAAAAGCAAAGGGACTGACAATGGTGATAAACAGATTCATCGCCCTGGCTCTTTGTCCATTGTTCTGATTGAACATGGAACCAAGGTAAGCACTCACAACAAAAAACAAGGGCATCCTGAAACAGTGAATCAAACTCACTATCCAGTCGAAAAAAGGATGTGTAGCATGGTCTTTTAAAGTCCATGCCGGGGTATAATCAATTACACCAAAGGTGACTGATGCATGGATGAAAATACCCAGGTACAGCATGCTTGCGCGTATTGCATTTATCTCAATTACTCCCTCTTGCATTATTTGAGGTATCCTTCCTTTAAGATCTGATTGGATCATTGTCTCTGTAAAATAATTCCGCTGAAAACTACTCATATTTCTACAGAATTGTGTGATTCAAGCAACGAAGGTTTGTGGGCAGTTGAGAATCTTTTTTAATGCACCATTTTCCGGGCAGAAAATTGTACATGCCATTTCTATTGTTACGCCAATGGACAAGTTTCATATCATCGATTTCAAGCCGAATTAAAATAGAAGTTTTAACGGGGCAAAGACAAAAACAGGGTAGGCAAACATGTCTCTCCCAGCACCTGCTCAGGTTTAGCAAAAACATGGTGTGCCCCGGTACATAAGTGCACAAGAAGAAGCAGATAAAACCCGCAAGATCTCACAGATTTCCTGCAAGCCTGTACCGGTTTAGGAAGCGCCGGAAAAACAGCCCCTAATTTTTTAGCCGGGCATCCAAAATACGGGCAGTTTCCTTACATTTGCCACTCATCATTCGTTATGACAATTGCATCAACAGGATTATTCAGTTATCTGCCCATCGTGCTCATGATGCTCGTGGCGCTGGGATTTGTTGTTACCACCATGGTGGTAACCCATTTATTGGGTCCAAAACGCAATTCAAAAATCAAGCTCGAAGCCTTCGAGTGCGGCATAGAATCGAAAGGCAATGCCCGTATTCCCTTTTCCATCAAATATTTTCTGGTAGCCATCCTTTTCGTACTCTTTGATGTAGAAGTAATCTTTATGTACCCCTGGGCCGTGAACTTTAAAAGCCTTGGTTGGTTAGGTTTTGTAGAAATGCTTCTCTTTATGGGCTTTCTTTTGGTGGGTTTCTTTTATATCATCAAGAGAGGTGCCCTGAAATGGGAATAAAAAAAAGACTTGTATGAACAACAAAATTCAATTGGCAAAAGCACCCGACGGAGTAGAAGGTGCCGGATTTTTCGCCACCCGTCTCGACGATGTGATTGGCCTTGCCCGGAAAAATTCTGTTTGGCCACTTCCATTTGCCACCAGTTGTTGTGGCATTGAGTTTATGGCCACCATGGGCGCTAACTACGATTTGGCCCGCTATGGTTCTGAGCGCATGAGCTTTTCTCCTCGTCAGGCTGATTTGCTCATGGTGATGGGAACCATTGCCAAGAAAATGGCACCTGTAGTTAGGCAGGTGTACGAACAAATGGCAGAACCCAAATGGGTACTCTCCATGGGTGCCTGCGCTTCTAGTGGTGGTATTTTTGATACCTACAGCGTATTGCAGGGAATAGATCGGATCATTCCTGTGGATGTGTATGTACCCGGATGCCCGCCCCGTCCCGAACAAGTGATTGATGGCATCCTCAAAATTCATGAGCTGGTTGCCAACGAATCCTCCCGCCGCCGGTATTCAGAAGACTACAAAAACTTAATGGCCTCCTACGGCTTCGAAAGATGATAAAAAAGGCATGAGCAACCAGGCACAGGCAAACGAAAAACTTCCGGCGATGCTGGTATCTGCCTTCGGGACAGATATTACAGAAGCCTCTATCAGTCATGGAATTCCTGTATTTACAGCGCATCGCAACGCTTACCGCAAGGTGGTCGAGTTCCTCTACAACCTCGAAGAAATGCCCTTCAGGTTTCTCACAGATATCACCGGCATACACCTCCCCGACAACAAGGAAGACCTGGGTGTAATCTGTCACCTGCATTGCCTCACTTCCAATGTGAGGGTGCGCATCAAAACTTTTGTTACCACCTCCGATTCTCACCTAGATAGTCTTACGCCCATCTTTCCCGGTGCCAACTGGATGGAGAGGGAAACATTCGATTTCTACGGCATTCACTTCAAAGGACATCCCAACCTTACGCGCATCCTGAACATGGACGACATGCTCATCCATCCCCTTCGCAAGGAATATCCGCTGGAAGACCAAAGCCGGAAAGACAAAAACGACGCCATGTTCGGCAGATAAAAAACAACATGTCAACCATACAGAAAATTGACAGCGATCTTGTAAACATCCCCAAAGAGGATGCCTTTACTACGCT
>Ga0068872_10004049_pt1 | contig 11130 bp, 9 predicted proteins | sample NOAtaG_7_FD_66441 | JGI IMG/M metagenome (GOLD analysis project Ga0068872, IMG submission 66441) | Freshwater lake microbial communities from Lake Erie, under a cyanobacterial bloom - NOAA_Erie_Diel1S_2200h metaG | ecosystem: Environmental > Aquatic > Freshwater > Lake | place: USA: Ohio, Lake...
GTGGTTCCCACATCTTCGGCGGTGATGTATTTTCCGTTGAGGTTTTCAACAAATCGACCGAACTTACGCATCAATGCTTCGCTTTTTTGAGTTTTGGCATCGCCTATGATAACGGCTTTGGCTCCGCCAAGGTTTAAACCTGCAACAGAAGCTTTGTAAGTCATGCCGCGACTGAGACGCAAAGCATCGCGAATGGCATCGCTTTCCTTGGCATAGGTCCACATGCGCGTTCCACCCAGCCCGGGACCCAGTACTGTATTGTGAATTGCAATAATAGCCTTAAGGCCTGTTGCGTTATCTTGACATAAAACGATTTGCTCGTGATTGGTAGACTCAAGCCCTGCAAATAAATCGAAGGAGGTTGCAGTGCCGTTCATTGTTTGAGATTCGGCCATTTTGTTTTGGAGGTGCAAAGGTAGTTAGATTGACTTAAAAAATATCATTATAAGAAATTAGGCGACAGCATCGGAATTTCTCTGGGTTTAGACTGTGCGGCAACCTTCGCTATGGCTGCAATGTGGTCGGGAGTGGTTCCACAGCAACCGCCTACAACATTTACCAAGCCGGCATCGCACCAACTTTTCAGTACACCGGCCATTCCTTCGGGAGTGTCATCGTATTCGCCAAATTCGTTGGGTAAGCCAGCGTTGGGGTAGCAACTTACATTCACCCAGGCTACGCGGCTCAGTTCTTCAATGTAAGGACGCATTTGTTCTGCGCCCAATGCACAATTTAAACCAATGGAAATTAAGTCTCCGTGTGATACAGAATTCCAGAATGCTTCGGGTGTTTGCCCGCTAAGGGTTCTACCCGAGGCATCGGTGATGGTTCCGCTTACCATGACCGGAATATCGGAATTCAATTCATCCTTGAGTTCATTTATAGCGAAAAGGGCGGCTTTGCAATTCAGGGTATCAAAAACAGTTTCAACAAGCAGAATATCACATCCAGCTTCTATTAACGCCTTCGTCTGTTCACGGTAAGCATTTTTCAGGTCGTCGAAATTCACGGCACGATAACCGGGGTTGTTTACATCCGGGCTCAAACTGGCTGTTCGGTTGGTTGGTCCGATTGAACCGGCAACAAATCGCGGTTTTGATGGATTTGCTGCGGTGTACTCATCGGCAGCTCTTCTCGCCAGTTTGGTGGCCTCAACATTCAGTTCCCAAACCAAACTCTCCATGTGATAATCGGCCATGGAAATGACATTTGCACTAAAGGTATTGGTTTCAAGAATGTCGGCACCGGCTTCCAGAAACTGTTTGTGAATGGTATAAATGATTTCGGGTTGGGTAATCACCAATAGATCGTTGTTGCCCTTAAGTGAATGTTCCCAATTGGCGAATCGATCTCCGCGATAGTCTTCTTCGGAAAGTTTATACTTTTGAATCATGGTACCCATGGCACCATCGATAATCATGATTCTCTCTTTGAGAATTTGTTGAATTTGTTTGTTTTTACTCATTTTTGAAAGGGTTTGAGAAAGCGATTTGCAGTAATAAATGCCTGGTTCAGGTATTCACGGGTAGCCATTTTATTTTCTTTGGAAACGAGTTTGTTCAACTCATCAACTTCGTATTTCAAGCCTGCACGAACATACAGCATCAAAGGTGATGGGTCTGCAGAACCTTGCTTTTTGCCTTTATAAATAAATGCAGCGTTGGCTTCAGAGAGCTGAACACCGTGAGTAAGTCCAAAATCAGGACTGCTGCTGTAGTACACCACCTGACAATCCTGATCGTACAATTCCTGAATCGTTTCGTTCTTCAAAATATGATTTGAATTTTCAGCAAAGAAAGGTGTCAGTGTTTCTCCCGCAGGATAACCGGTTGAAACAGTGTCGGAAGGAATGAAAAATAGGGCTGCTTTGTGTTTAAAAGCAAAATAGATGTTGCGGTTTTTAGCCTTCAGATAATGAAAAGTTCCGGCATCTTTGACTTCACCCGTCATGCCGCTTGCATTCAAATTGCGGCAGAATTCAAGCAGTTTTTGCTCCGATTTCACTGATAGTGCGGCAAACCAACCCTTATTGGTTTCAAATAATATTACATCTGAATAAATCGCAAGTCCGGGTTCTGCCGGGTCTTTCACCCCAACAAATACAGGCATTTTCTTTATGGTATTGATCAGTGAATCAAAATAGGGCGGAGGGGTTACTTTTACTTCTTTACGAATTTCTTTGGTTTGAAAATGATAATACCAAAGCACATTTTTAGGGACAATGAGTGGCAGTGTGCTTCTGGCATTGAAAGCATACCACAGATAAACCCCAATAAGAACAGCAGTAACAAGGCTGATTATGATGAGTGTGGTGGCAATGCGCCTGAAACCCTTTTCCATTCAACTGCAAAAGAACAACACACCCCTTGTATAAAAAACAAAAGGCCGTCTTTCGACGACCTTTTTATTGAGAAAACTTAGATTTATTTATCTGACTTTTTGCAGCAGGGTTTGGTACAAGCTGTTCCGCAGGATTTCTTTTCTGTGGTGGCAGTTGAAGCAGAACCTTTGTTGCAAGTTGATCCTTCTGCTTTCTTGCAGCAAGATTTCTTTTCAGTTGAAGCAGTTGCTGTTCCGGTTTTGGCCTTGCAGCAAGATTTGCCTTCAGCTGATTTAGAGCATGTTTTGGCTGTTTGGCCCGAGCAACCTTTGTGCTCAACAGGCTTGATTGCAGTTGGATCGTTGGTGCTCGCAGAAGTTCCTTGTTTGTCTGCAGCGGTTCCACCGTCAACTGTGGTTTTTTGTTCGCTGGTTGTAGCGTTGGTTTGAGCCTGAGCCACAGCAGTAAAGCCGATGGCAAGAATGGCGATGGCAATTATTTTTCTCATGTTTATAGATTCTTATTGAACTTTAATACAAATATAGCACCAATTATGCAAAAGTGGCAATTACAGTTTCTCCACCAATTGTTTTTTGTTCCATTTTAACATGAACCTTACAATCCAGGGGAATAAAAACATCAATGCGGCTTCCAAATTTGATGAATCCAAACTCAGCTCCCTGAGCAGCCGCTGCTCCTTCCCTTGCATAGCAAACGATTCTGCGGGCCAATGCACCGGCAATTTGTCTGAATAAAACTGTGCCTTTTTCATTTTCAACTACCACGGTGGTGCGTTCATTTTCGGTGCTGCTTTTTGGATGCCATGCGACAAGATATTTTCCCTGATAATACTTCTGATATACAACTTTACCCGAAATAGGATAACGGTTTACATGCACATTGAGGGGAGACATAAAAATACTGATTTGCCTCCGTTTCCCCTTAAAAAATTCAGGTTCTTCCACTTCTTCAATCACCACCACTTTCCCATCAGCCGGGGCAATAATGTTGTTTTCACTAATGGGAGTTGTTCTGCGTGGATTGCGAAAAAACTGAAGTATCAAAACAAAAAATACGAGAGAAACGAGCAATACTGCTTTGGTAATCCAGCCATCACCCAGCCATTCGTATAAGCCGAGATTGAGACCTCCGAGCAGCAAGGTAGAAACGAGTATGATTTTACGACCTTCGCGATGAAACATGGCTGATTATTAAAATTTACCTCTTAGTTTAAGGGTGCTTGCCACTTTATCCAACGCTACGATGTAAGCCGCTATGCGCATACTTACACGGTATTTTTCAGCAGTTTGATAAACATTGTCAAAAGCCATTTTCATCACTCTGTCGGCCCTGCGGTGAACCCTTTCTTCGGTCCAGTAATAACCAAGGCGATTTTGCACCCATTCGAAATAACTCACAGTCACACCGCCCGCATTAGCCAGAATATCGGGGACTACTAATGTTCCTTTTTGATGCAGAATGGGATCTGCGTCGGCCGTTGTGGGGCCGTTTGCGCCTTCTACAATCAGCTTTGCTTTTATGTCTGCAGCATTCTCAGCGGTTATTTGATCTTCCATGGCAGCCGGGACCAACACATCGCAGTGCAGTGTCAGTAATTCAGCATTGGACACTTTGCTGCCTCCGGTAAAGCCTTCCAGACTGCGGGTTGAACTGTTCGCCACAAATTTGATTGCCGCCTCCACATCAATTCCGGAAGGATTATGATAGCCACCACTGATATCTGATATTCCCACGATTTTCACACCCAATTCGGAAATTAGACGGGCTGAAATACTGCCCACATTTCCGAAACCCTGTACCACACAGGTAGCATCGGTTGGTTTAATTCCCAGTTTTGCCAAGGCTCCGCGGGTACTCACCATCACACCTCTGCCTGTGGCTTCTACCCTGCCCTGACTTCCGCCCATTACCAAGGGCTTACCCGTTACTACACCCCAGCTGTTCTGACCTCTGATTTTTGAATATTCATCTAAAATCCAGGCCATTTCCTGCTGTCCGGTTCCCATGTCGGGTGCGGGAATGTCTCTGTCTTCGCCAAAAACATCTTTCATTGCCAGCGTGTAACCGCGGGTCAATCGTTCAAGCTCTCCTTTACTCATTGTGCGAGGGTCGCACTTGATACCGCCTTTGGCTCCACCGTAAGGAATATTAACAATGGCACATTTCCAGGTCATCCATGCGGCCAGTGCTTTTACTTCATCAAGGTGAACATCCATGCTGTAACGAATTCCGCCTTTGCTGGGACCGAGGTGCACGCTGTGAACTACGCGGTATCCCTCAAATACCTGCAGGCTTCCGTCATCCATGGTAACCGGAATATTCACAATCACCACTTTGTCGGGTGATTTTAATACATTCGAGATTTGATCGTCGAGTCCCAGAATTGTGGCCGCCTGATTGAAACGGCTCATCATACTTTCCAGCGGGTTGTATTGGGGCATACCCACCATTTTGCTGTTGTTCATCAATGAATTATTCTAAATCGCGGGGCAAATTTAGGTCTGTTCTGCGAGTGAGCCCAAGACCGGATCGAAAGTTTTAAACAATGTCCTGCATTTTACTCGCGGGGCATCAACTGCTCTTTTCAGCTTTGAGTAAGGCAAAGGTGAAAACGCTGCCCGCACCGGGTGTAGATAAAACCGTGATTTTTTGCCCGTGTGCCTCAACAATATGCTTACAAATACTGAGTCCCAGGCCGCTTCCACCACTATCTCTGCTGCGACTTTTTTCAGCGCGAAAGAATCTTTCAAAAATTCGCCCTTGATATTCCGTGGCAATTCCAATTCCATTGTCAGCAACTTCAATCATTACTTTTTCACCCGTATCGGTTAGCCTGATTTTGGAATAACCGCCTTCCTTCCCATATTTAATGCTGTTGTAAAGCAAGTTGGTCAGCACCTGCCGAATTCTGAATTTGTCGGCATGAACAATGTAATCTCCCGTACCGGCATATTCATAAAGGTTAATTTTCCTTTCAGCAGCTTGTATTTCAAGGCTTTCAATCACTTCCTTTCCCAGTTCCTCAATGCTAAAATCTTCATAATCCAGTTGCAGAAAGCCACTTTCATATTTTGTGATGGTATCGAGATCACTGACAATTTGGACAAGTCTTTCTGTATTGCGAGCCGCCTTTTCGAGAAACATTTTCAGGGTTTCTTTATCCATTTCAGGATCATCAATTAAATTATCCAAATACCCCTGAATGCTGAAGATGGGCGTTTTCAGTTCATGCGCCACATTGCCTATGTAATCGCGGCGGTAGTTTTCCAGCATTTGCAGGCGGTTCATTTCCTGTTTGCGGGCCTGAAACAATGCTTTCAACGCGGCCTCCACATCGTTCACACCAAGCAAAGGCGATTCGCTGGAGCCGTCTTGTTCGGCGCGCACCAATCGCTTCAATGAATTAAAAAATTTCCGTTCCCTTGCTCTCCATAAAAAACTAATGATGATAGCTCCTGCGAAGGTTGCTCCCAAAAAAATCCACCAAAAAAGTGGCTTGGCAAAAACATCTGTAATAGAGAAAGGCACTGAATGCAAATATAATTTAGCCGGGTGAAGTTATTATTGTTAGACGAGGATAAATTAGACCAAAGAAGAGATTTACAACTTTTTCGTCAGCCCAGTTGAAGGCAGCGCATGCTGATACCGCCGTATTCCACTCTTTCATAAAATTGTTTCACCGCTTCGGATGGTTTTGCGGCGCCCAGCGAATACAGCAACGGAATGTAATGATCAGCGGTTGGAACTGCCATTTGGGCTGAAGTCCCGGCTGTTTCATATCGTATAAGAGATTTGAAATCGCCCGACTCAATTTGTTTTTTTGCCCACTCATCGAATTCAATGGCCCAGTCATAGGGTGTTTGGTCATCCGACCAAAGTTTTGGCATACTGAGCTGCAAATTGTGAACAATGTTGCCGCTGCCAATTATCAGTATCCCTTTTTCTCTCAAAGATTGCAGTTTCTGAGCCAGTTCAAAATGATACTCCATGCTTCTTCCCCAATCAATGCTCATTTGAAACACAGGAATGTCGGCCAAAGGGAAAAGATGCTTTAGCACTGACCACGCACCGTGATCCAGGCCCCAAGTTTCAGTGGTCATGGCCGTTTTCAGTATTTCAGCTGTTTCCGTTGCCATGGCCGGATGCCCGGGTGCGGGGTATTGAACCTGACTTAATTCAGGCGGAAAACCATCAAAATCATAAACCATTTTTGGATTGGGGGATGCTTGCAGGAATGTACCTCCGGTAAGCCAGTGCGCCGAAACCATGAGAATGGCATTGGGGCGGCAGTCGCGCAGAATGTTGGCTCCTGTTTTTTTCAAGGACCTGGTAAATTCATTGTCGGCCAGGGCATTCATTGGGCTTCCATGACCAATAAAAAGCACCGGTGAAAGCTCGGAGGCAGGTTGCGTGTCTGCCCAGTTTTTCAATTCGTTCAAATTCATGGCTAAAGGCGCAAAGGGCAAGGCCGAGAGCATTTTCAGAAATCCTTTTCTTTGCATATTTGTTTAAACAAATTTATGGGGCAATAATGAAAATACAAAACCCCGCAATAAAATGTTAAAAAGTGTTTCCCATGCCCTTTGATTGAGGGTGTAAATTTGAAGCTTGTATGAATTTTTCAGATCATCACGATAACAATGAGATTCCTCCATACTTAGAGAAATTGAATGAGCCTCAACGGGAAGCCGTGATGCATACTGAAGGCCCGTTGATGATTATTGCCGGAGCCGGTTCAGGCAAAACCCGGGTTTTAACTTTTCGCATTGCGCATATTTTAAAGCAGGGATTCGATCCCTTCAGCATACTGGCACTTACATTTACAAACAAAGCCGCCCGTGAAATGAGAAACCGAATTGAGTCGCTTGTGGGTCCGGCGGCTAAAAGTTTGTGGATGGGTACATTTCACTCGGTTTTTGCACGAATTCTGAGACAAGAAGCTGAAAAACTGGGTTACCCTTCGAACTTTACCATTTACGATTCTGATGACAGCAAAAGTTTGCTGAAATCCATTGTGAAGGAAATGAACCTTGACGAAAAGGTTTATAAACCGGGAATGTTGCTAGGCAGAATAAGCACAGTTAAGAACAACCTCATTTCTGCGCGGGCTTATTCGGAGGATGAAAGTCTGGTGAACGAAGACAAGCAGGCCAACCGCGGCAAGTTTGCCGACATTTACAGGCAATATGCAGCCCGTTGTTTTAAATCGGGGGCCATGGACTTTGATGACATCCTGATCAACACTTACATTCTGCTTGACAGGTTTCCTGAAGTTTGTCATCGCTGGCAGCACCGTTTTCGATTTGTAATGGTGGATGAGTATCAGGATACCAACAGGGTGCAGTATTTGATTACCAAGACTATTGCAGCGGTGCACCAGAATATTTGTGTTGTGGGTGACGATGCACAAAGCATTTATGCATTCCGCGGCGCAAATATTCAAAACATCCTGAATTTCAACCGCGATTATCCGGATGTTAAAACCATTAAACTGGAGCAAAATTATCGCAGTACACGCAACATAGTGAATGCAGCGGGAAGTGTGATAAAGCACAATCGCAATCAATTACAAAAGGAGGTGTGGACTTCGAACGAAACAGGTGAGAAAATTAAGGTTGTTCGTTCCGCTACCGACAGCGACGAAGCCCGTTTTGTGGCACAGAATATTTTTGAGGAGAAGAACCGTGAGCATTTGCCCAACAAGGCGTTTGCCATTTTGTACCGCACCAACAGTCAGAGCCGTCCTTTTGAAGAAGCATTCCGCCGAATGGGAATTGATTACCGCATTTATGGTGGAATGAGTTTTTATCAGCGAAAGGAAATTAAAGACTTGCTGGCTTACTTAAGGCTAACGGTGAATCCGAATGATGAAGAGGCACTGAAACGGGTAATTAATTATCCCACAAGGGGCATTGGAGACACCACCATCAACAGGCTTTTATTTTTGGCCGGAGAGAACAAGGCAAGCACCTGGGAAATTGTTTCAAATGCACGGCAATATCCCGATTTGGGGGCAGGCGCCGGCAAGGTGGAGAATTTCGCCATGATGATGAAGAGTTTTATGGCCATGCTGCAGACCCACAATGCCTACGAACTGGCCATGCACATTGCCAAACAAACCACTCTTTTGAAGGTGTTGTATGAAGACAAAACGGTGGAGGGAATCAGCAAGTATGAGAACCTTACTGAATTGCTGAACGCCATACAGGAATTTTCAGAAGATGATGAAAGCGAAAAGGAAAAGAGCTTATCCAATTTTCTTGAAGAAGTGGCATTGTTCACCGATGATCAAAAAGACAAAGATCCCGACAGGGATTGTGTTACGCTTATGACCATCCACAGCAGCAAGGGATTGGAGTTTCCCTGCGTGTACATTGTGGGAATGGAGGAAAATTTGTTTCCGGGACAGATGTCGTTAACAAGCCGCGCCGACCTGGAAGAAGAAAGACGCTTGTTTTATGTGGCCATTACTCGGGCTGAGAGAAAATTGAGTTTATGCTATGCCACAAGTCGTTTTAGGTATGGCAGTTTGTTGCCCTGCGAACCCAGCCGCTTCATAGATGAAATCAGCAACGAGTTTTTGGATATGAATTTAGCAGGCATGAAGAAGGAAAATCCGCTGACCCGTTTTTATTCTCAAAGAACGCAGCAGCCCAACAATCCGGTTACCCGAGCAGAATCACTTCTAAAACCCAATCCATTGCCGGAAAAACCCGTGCCACCTGCCGACCCCAATTTTGAGGCAGGCGACATCAGCGGATTAAAAGAAGGCGACATCGTTGTTCACCAGAGGTTCGGGCGGGGAAAGGTAACGATGCTTGAAGGAGATGGCGACAATCGCAAGGCAACCATTTTCTTTACCGGCCTGGGCGAAAAGAAACTGGTATTGAAATTCGCGAAAATGCGGATTGAGTAAGCCGCAGTTTAATGAACGGTATTTGGATCAGTTTCCAGACCTGTCCCACCACTGCTTCCCCCATTCATCGCTTCTCCCCTGCTTTTTTCTCTTCCGAAAGTCAAGTTGATACCAAAGCGCACACTCACATTGCGAGTTCTGTCAAAGAGAACGGGAGCTATTAAATTTTCGGTATTCAGAAACATTTGAACAGCACCCAAATTGGCTACAGCGGTTAAGCCGGGGTTGAACAAGGCCCTGTTGTAAAAGTTATTGGTGATATTGAAACTGAGCATTTTGAACGGACGATAATAAAGGCCAATGGTTACACCGGGGTAAAACCTGCGGTTATAAAAATCGGCGTACACCAAACCATTTAGATGAAGGTTCTTCCTGAGTTCAACCGATGCCCCAAAAAACAATTCTGTACTGAGAGTGGTTCGGAAATTGCGGGAAATGGTGTCGACGCCAAATTTCTTCAAAAGGGTATCACCTAAATTTTTAAAATAACCTTCAACATCCATCGCCGTATCACCGGAAGTAATGTGTAATCCATCGAAAATAAAAGCTTCATTTTGCTTTTTAGAAACTATGCTCACATTGTTTTGTCGCCAGTTGATGTATCCAAAATCGTTCAGCCCTGCCGATAGTGTTACTTTTTTTTGTGTTTTCCATTCAACACCCAGATCCAGAGCAAAACCTTTATTTCGAATGCCTTTGAATAAATTTTGAGCATTGAAATCCTGATTTGTGCTATCGGAAGTCGGAATTAGCGGAAACAAGGCGCTGGAAGTATTCAATTCCACATCGCTGGTAATCACATACGCATAATCTTCAGGCCTTGTGGTAATTTGAAAACCGGTGTTTTTCAGTTCCACCAAATTGATTCCCTTCAATGCTTTTATTCTTCCTCCGACAATTAAATTTTTGTGCAGATTGTAAGAATATCCCAAAGCATACTCGCGGTAGTGCAATGCATCAAGAGAAAAGCGCAGGTCGAAGTTTCGCCCGAGATTCGGACCGCCATTTCCCTCTATAAGAAAGCTGAACAAATCTTTGGGATACCCAAATTTCACACTGATTTTTTCTGCGATGTGTGCATTAAAAAAGTGTTTGCCGGCTTTAAATCCAAATGAAAGCCAGGTTTGATCGGCTTTCACACCGATGTAGTTTACCTTGTTGAATACATCAACAAGCCTATTCAAATCAACAACCACAGAGGTATCAGCCGGGCGGTTGGCCAAAACGCCTGAAAGTGAACGAAGATTGAATCCCGAGTTGGTGTACTGCACACCCAGATTACTCAATCCGGGCATACCGATATACCATTTGCAATCAGGGCGCAGAGCTGCGTTCAGTGAACTTCGCTGAGGTAAACTTTGGGTATGGTAGGTGCTGAAACTTTGCTGAGCATTGGCACCGGCTCCAATCAAAACAGCCAAAAGCAGAAACAGATTAGATTTTTTCATCGATTCTCAATTTTGCTTCTACACCCAATTTCAATTTAAGTTTTTGACCCGCCGTAATGCGCACCGGAACCTCTGTTCCGGAATAAGTTGAAGTGGGAATCCATGCCCTGTATCGTATTCGATTCGACTTTAAAATATTGTCAATGCGTTTGTTATAGAAAAACAGATCTAAGTTTTCACTGGATGGCGCAATCACCTCCCCGTTTGCATCTACCGTGGCTTGTTTTACGATGTAGCGAAAGGGCTCAATCAAGGAATCGAGCACATTGTTAAAGCTATCCAGGAAATAGGCCTGCACACCTGCTCCAATCGGCATTCCGTTTTCGATAAAGAACTTGATATTGATCCATTCGACATAATCTGCCTCTTTTCCAATGTTAAAATCAACTTTACTCGTGTCTTCAATCACCAGGTTTTTGGTGGTT
>Ga0068872_10004050_pt1 | contig 11125 bp, 10 predicted proteins | sample NOAtaG_7_FD_66441 | JGI IMG/M metagenome (GOLD analysis project Ga0068872, IMG submission 66441) | Freshwater lake microbial communities from Lake Erie, under a cyanobacterial bloom - NOAA_Erie_Diel1S_2200h metaG | ecosystem: Environmental > Aquatic > Freshwater > Lake | place: USA: Ohio, Lake...
CCTGTGCCAACCAATCCAGATACGCCGGCGCAAACACCGGCGCGCCCTGACTCGTGCGCAACCCGGCCAAGTACGCCAGCTCGTCGGCGCCAAAGCCACGCTGACGCACGGTATCAAGATCGTGCCGCAACGCATCAAGATCAATCATGTCAGCCAGTCGCACCGCACTGCGATTGATCAAGCCAAACGTCACCTGCACATCGGGCATCTGCTCGTACTGCAGTTGCGACATGGTGAACTTGTAGTAATCAAGCCCGGCACTCAACGTGGTCACGTGTGGGTGCGTCATCGTGGTCATCTCCTGTGTCATTTAGCGCACCTGCCACACATCAGTTGATTGTGCCACGGCCACACCCATCTGCCCAAACCGTGCCACCATCGCCTCGCCAGTAGCAGCTGCCACTGGACGCGTCGCATCTAGGAGCACCACCACGGGGATACCGACCTTTTGCACCATATCCAGCGCCGTACTACCCACACAATAATCGAGGGCCAGCCCAGCCAAATAGAGCGTCGTAATGCCCTGTGCACGCAGCACATCAGGCAATCGTGCACCACTCGCATCTGTGGCGTAGTACCCGCTGTAGCTCGTGTCGTCCTCGCCCCGCACCAGCACATCCATGCCCTTATGAAAGTGCACCGTGCCCGTGGGGAACACGAGGTCAGGATGAAAATCCGCCCCCGCCGTCTCGGCCACACAATGCACCGGCCACGTCGTGGTAAAGTTGGGCGTCGCACTAAAATGCGCCGTGTCGGCCGGGTGCCAATCTTGCGTGGTAAACACGTACCCACCACGTGCCGCCACCTCAGTCATGACCCGGTTGACCAGGGGCACGATATGGTCACCCTCGGCCACGCCAAGCTCCCCAAACCCAGCCACGCCCAAGTTCACTCCAACCTCGGCCGGCATAAAGCCGCGTTGCGCATCAATTAGGCCAAATCCGATTCGCCCCATCACCATCACCTCGTGTAATTGTCATTTTTACACTAACAAATTTGCGTTAAATGTATGGTACTCGGTTGGGGTATGGATGTCAATCCCCTCGCCCCACGTCACTGCATGCCGGCCAGCAGAATAGGGCACTCAACGCACCCGCCCGACGTGCAGTCTCCTTGAGGAATGTATCAACTCCCAAAGTATCCATCGGGGTTTCACCGTAAGGGCGTCCGACAGGGCGCCCACTGTTTCTCGTACGATCAGTGCGTACGGCCGTTACAAGGGCGCACGCACCCGCTCACGCTAGCTAGTTGTGCACTACTGCACGACAACAATCGCCCCAGCCCAGCGTCACAGCATGTCGGTTACCACACCTTGGCAGTATAATCCCCCTCCCGACGTGCAGTTCCTACGGGGCTTCGCACAAGAAGATTGCACGGTCATCTGCCCGCATATTTGTGTTTACTTCGAGAGCCTAATGCAGATGCCCATGCAATGACGGGTTCGGGGGAGGCCAACCACAAATACAGACGAGGATACCCAAGACTATATAGACAGGGGCACTATAGACAGGGGCACTATACAGACGGGGGTACTGCTGTGCCCCCACACTCGCAAGACCACAGCCTCGTAAGGGCGTCCACTCGCACTATACCGCTGTGCCACCACACCAAAGACCACTGCTCGTAAGAGCGTCCGCTCGCACCATACCGCTGTGCCCCACCCACCACAGACCCACCTCGTAAGAGCGTCCGACAGGGCGCCCGTATACACAAACTTGGCCCACCTCGCACGAGCGTCCCACAGGACGCCCACTCGCACTATACAGACGGGGGCACCGCTGTGCCCCCACACCAAAGACCACTGCTCGTAAGGACGCCCACTCGCACTATACAGATGGGGGTACTGCTGTGCCCCCACACTCGCAAGACCACAGCCTCGTAAGGGCGCCCGACAGCGCCCCCACACACCCACCCCTAAAAGTCTTTAGCAAAATTGGTCAACCGCTGCGCCGTAAACTCATACAGCTGGGCTGGCCGGTGCGCCCCATCGCGAAAATACTCGTTGGTTGGCGTAATCGTATCGAGGCTCAAAAACTTTTTACGGAAATTGCGCTTATCTAGCTGGCGTTGCAAAATCGCCTCGTAGGCACTCTGTAACTGCGTCAGCGTGAACCGCTTTGGCAACAAGGCAAACACCACGTTGGTATAGTTGATTTTGCTCTTGAGCCGATCATGCGCATAGGCAATAATCTCGGCATGGTCATACGCCAACTCTGGTAACTCGTCGACCGCCACAAAGCACGGATTATGTGCATCGGGCTGGCCACCAAAGGTCAGCTGATATCCTAGACCCATGTAGGTTACGGATATTGCATGCCCACGGGGATCTCGGGCAATCGTGTCAAATGTGTATAATTGCTCTATAATTGCCAGATTTTCAACTTTTATGTCAGCTTTTTGGGCCAAAATACGGGCCAGCGAAAAGTGCGTTGTCTCGCCGGCCACAATATACCCGCCTGGCAAGGCGTACATCCCGCGGAACGGCTCGTTGGCGCGTTGAATCAACAACACGTGCAGTCGATCATCGATTAACTGCAACACGACCCCATCAACCATTAATACTGGCGCTTGATACGTTGGTAGCACCATAACAACACCTCGGGTGGTGTAGCAACCCACATGCCACCCACCACCAAGTGACACTATGTACGTATTATCTATCACAATAGCGTAAATAATTATGAAATCTTCGTTAATCCAACCATAACGCCGCATTATGCAAATCCGACGGCATGCGCCAATCACCACGTGGGCTGAGCGCCACACTCCCCACTTTAGGGCCATCGGGCATCACCGAACGCTTGAATTGACTCGTAGCAAAGCGCCGAATAAATGTATTCAGCCATTTGTCGATGGTTGCGCCCTCGTATACGCCCACAAAGGCCAATCGCGCTAGGTGAGCAATCTTTTCGGGGACATCGCCCCAACGCACCAAATGATACAAAAAGAAGTCGTGGAGCTCGTATGGCCCAATAATATCCTCGGTCTTCTGACTGACCTCACTACTCCCCGTGGTCGTCAACTCGGGCGAGATCGGCGTCTCGAGAATATCCACCAACACCGCCCGGATCTCCTCTGCCTGTTGCTGTGCTACATGCATCACCAAGTGGCGCACCAGCGTCTTGGGTACGCCGGCATTGACATGATAATGACTCATGTGGTCGCCGTTAAAGGTACACCAGCCTAGGGCTATCTCACTCAAATCGCCCGTGCCCAGCACCATGCCGCCATGCAGATTCGCCTTATTGAACAAAATGCTCGTGCGCAGGCGTGCCTGCACATTCTCATACGTGACATCCTGCGTCACTCCGTCATGGCCCAAGGCGATTAACTGCTGACGCACCAAGTCGCCGATAGCAATCACTTGATTCGGTACGCCGTACAGCTGCGAGAGCGTCACCGAGTTCGACTGTGTCCGCTCTGAGCTAGCCGCCGCCGGCATGGTGTAGGTGCGGAGCATCTCGTGCACCGGTCGACCGATAATCTCGGCCGTCTGGCAGGCCACCACAAACGCTAGCGTCGAGTCGAGCCCGCCCGATAAGCCCAAATGTACCAGTGGCGTGCGGGTAGCCAGCATACGTTGGGCCAAGCCGTGTGCTTGGATGTTGAGGATATGCTGGAGACGTTCAGCCCGCGCCGTCTCACTTTCGCCCTGTGGCAAAAACGGATGCGCCACCACGGCTGGTTGTGGCGTCACCGCCGGTCGAGTGGTCGTCGCCACAATCACGTCGTAGCCAGTTGCTCCACCACGATTACTATCTTTGCGCCGATCAAAGCGCAGATGGTCGATATCAACATCGGCAATCGTCAGTCGAGTATCACGAGCAAAGGGTTGACGTTCGGCAGCAACACGGCCGTTTTCGCAAATCAACTGATGCCCACTCATCACCACATCAATCGTCGATTCGCTCCAGTCACAACCAGCATAGAGGTACCCAGCAATCAACTTGGCCGACTGCACGCTGACCAACTGCCGGCGGTAGGCCGCTTTGGCGACCAACTCGGGCGAGGCCGATGGATTGGCAATCAGCAGGGCGCCCTGATCGACCAAGGCCGTGCTCGGCGATTGATGCACCCACAGGTCCTCGCAGATCTCGACACCACAGCGCACCCCGGCCACTTCAAAGAGCAGCTGGGTGCCGAACGGCACTGGTGTTGCATCAATTACGGTTGTCGTATTGGCGTGGGGCCAGTGTTGATACCAGCGCTTCTCATAAAATTCGCCGTAGCTGGGCAAAAACTGCTTGGGCACGATGCCTTTGATAGTGCCGTCAGCCAATACTGCCGCCACGTTATATAACGCGTCTTGATGCGCAAGGGGTAAGCCGACAATCATGGCGGTTTCATGCCCTGCTGTATGTCGGGCCAAGGCAATCAACGCCTCAGTTGCCTGTTGCAGTAATCGTGGTTGCAACACCAAATCGCCTAGTGAGTAGCCGGTGATACACAGCTCAGGGTAGACAACAAGCGCCACGCCTTGCACCACTGCCTCGTCGTAGAGCTGCTGAATCTGCGCCACATTGTGCGCCACGTCGGCCACGTGCACGAGTGGGCAGGCTGTCGCTACTCGCAGGTACGCATCACTGAATTGATATGCCATGGTTGTGCCTCGCCACTGATGTGATTGCCTCCATACTATCACCATTGAGGCAATTGTGCGATGCCCTCACGACGCCTGATTGCCTTGATGCGTGTGGTATGATGACAGCAATCAGCCATGGTCAAGGAGATACCATCATGCCCCGATACAAAGTAGGTGTGCAGTTACAGAACCAGCACACAAGCTACGCCGAATACGCCGACGCCATTCAGCGCGCTGAGGCCGCAGGGGTCGATTCATTGTGGAACTGGGATCACTTCTACCCACTCTACGGCGACCCGGACGGCAACCACTTTGAGGGCTGGACGCTCCTCGCCGCCATGGCCACCTTGACCACCCGCGTTGAGATTGGCTGTCTGGTGCTCTGCAACAGCTACCGCAACACACGGTTGCTGGCCCACATGAGCAAAACGCTCGACCATATCAGCAACGGCCGCTACATCCTCGGCATCGGCGCCGGCTGGTTTGAGCGCGATTATGTCGAGTATGGCTACGAGTTCGGCACCGCTGGCGATCGCTTGCGGGCACTGGGCAAGAGCTTGCCCCTGTTCCGCGAGTACTGGGCCAAAGAGGTCCCCAAGCCGATGCGCGACATCCCGATTTTGGTTGGTGGTGGCGGCGAGAAGGTCACGCTCAAGTTGACCGCCCAATACGCCACCATGTGGAACGGCTTTGGGCCACCCGAGACCTACGCCCGCAAAAACGCCATTCTCACCGATTGGTGTAACGAGGTCGGCCGCAATCCGGATGAGATTGAGCGCACCGCCTCACTCAGTCCCGATCAACTCGATACCCTCGACGATTTGGCCGCAGCTGGTGCCACGCACATGATCATGATGACGGGGCACCCATACAGCCAAGAGGCCATCGAGAAGTTGGTCGCCTGGCGCGATGCCCGCAACGCTGAGTAATTCGGATAAGTAGGGCACATCCATGATTGCTGTCTACGATAGTGGCATCGGTGGCACCAGCGTGCTCAAGGCGATTCGTGAGCTCGACAGCCACGTCGACATCATCTATCTCGCTGACCAGGCGCGTTGCCCCTACGGCGACCGCCCAGCTGACGAGATTCGCCGTATCGCCCTCGGCTGTGCTAACTGGCTCATCCGCCAAGGGGCAGCTCCGGTCGTGGTGGCCTGTAACACGGCCAGCGCCGCTGCCCTGCACGAGATGCGCCAACTCCACCCCGAAACGCCGTTTGTGGGCATGGTGCCGGCCGTCAAACCAGCCGTACAACTCACCCAGAGCGGTGTGGTCGGTGTCATGGCAACCGCAGCCACACTCAAAGGCGCACTCTACCACGAGGTCACCCAGCGCTTTGCCAACGATGTTCAGGTGGTTGGACGCGCCTGTCACGGGCTCGTTGATTTGGTCGAGGCCGGGCAGTTGTACAGCGCTGAGACCGATGCCGCCGTTGCCGCCCATGTCGCCCCACTCATTCAGGCTGGCGCTGACGTGTTAGTCCTCGGCTGTACGCATTATCCCTTTCTACGTGAAAGCATCAGCCGCGCGGCACCACATATCCGCATCATCGATCCAGCCCCCGCCGTGGCCCGTCACGCGCTGAACGTCACCGCACACACGGCACAACCCCAACAACACGGTCGTACCATCTACTACACCACCGGTTTGGCGAGTCATCTCGCCTGGCAAATCAGCGCCCTCGGTCTCCCAGCCGGCGAGACCGCCCATGTCGCAGTAGAGGAGCTCATATGATCAACAATTGGCTCGGATTGCTCTTTTCGTATCTCTATGCAGGTGGACTGCTCATCATCGGCGAGGTGCTCCATCGCCAGTTCCGCATTCCCAACGACCTGACGCGCAAGGTCGTCCACATCGGCGCCGGCATGTGGATCTTCGGGGTGTTGTCATTGTTCGACTCGTGGCAATTCGGCGTCATCCCGTTCGCCACATTTATTGTGCTCAATTATGTCTTTTTTCGCATCAAACTCTTCAAAGGCATCGACAGCGATAACGCCAGCATGGGCACCGTCTACTTTGCGATTTCGATTACCGTCCTCAGCATCGCTCTGTGGCGACCTGAGGGACCCATCGACCATGCGCCCGCCATTGTCGCCGGCGTGATGGCCATGACCTGGGGCGACGCCCTCGCTGCCCTTATCGGCAAACGCTATGGGCGCCACACCTATACGATCAACGGCGGTACCCGCAGTTACGAGGGTAGCGCCGTCATGTTCGTGGTATCGCTGATTGTTATCGCCTTGTCACTGACACTTTTGCCGGGCTCAAGCCTGACACCCTACGCCGATTTACCCAACACCAGCGCCTTGATTATCGCCACGCTCCTCGGCGCCACTGTGGCTACTGTGGTCGAGGCCGTCTCGCCCCATGGCACCGACAACCTGACCGTGCCCATCTGTGTGACACTCGTGGCCTTGATTGCCGGGTAACCTACGCCTCAACAGGGGCATGCGTCGACGTCGGTGTCCGTACCATCCACTTCATCGTGGCGGCCCCCAACAAGCCAAACGCCGCTAGAATCACAAACAACGTGGGATAGCCAAGCTGCCCGGCAATCCAGCCAGCGATGAGTGGAGCACCAGCCGCCACCGGCACATTAAATGTGTTGGCGATGGCGATGTACGCGGCGCGCGTTTCGGCCGTGGCAAAAGTAAAGACCATGGCAAAACTGGCCGGCATGTTGCCCCCAAGGGCAATCCCACCCAGCGCAAACACCAGATAAAACCACTCAACCGCCGGGGCAAACCACGCCACCAACAAGCCAGTGGAGACCATCACCGCCGTCAGCACCATGATGCGCTTGTGCCCCCAACGATCTGACAATGCACCAAGCCCAAAGTTGCCGATGGCCTGTGCGAGGAGCAACACGATCGTAAACGTGCCGACGGTGCTGCCACTGACATTAAACTTACTCAACGCCGCCGCCGTCACAAAGCTCTGCCCCATCATGCCAATGCCAATCAAGACGACGGCGACCAAGTAGCGCGTAAACTCTTGATTGGTGCGCAATAACGTCGGCGCCTGCTGAATCAAATGCCAGAACGGCTGCCGCTCTTGTGGCGGATGCGGTGGCTCGACGCTGATAATCACAAAGATGTACGAAATCACCATACAGGCAAAACAGGTCAACGCCAAAAATCCGACATTGTTGGGGAACGCCATGGCCGGCACAATCTCCCATGCACCGATTGCAATCGGCTTATTGGCCAAAACTTGCGTCGCCAAACTTGCGCCAGCCACGCCGAGCAGACTCCCTAGTCCACTTTGCATGCCAAAAAACGTCCCCCACAACTTGTTGGGGATAATCCGACTAATAAAATCCTGCCACGGAACCGCCGTCGCACCCGCACTAAACGTGTGGAGCGAGTACAACGCAAAAAACACCGCAAGTGTGGTCGTCGTGTCAAACGGATTGCCAATGAACAACCACAAGCCAATGAACAACCACGGGATACGCTCAAAAAAGGTCAAGACCAACATCGGCGCTTTGCGCGTCCACATGTGGGCAATCAGCGGCGCCACAAACAATCCAGGCAAGAGCCAACCAGTACTGCCAATCGCCGGAATGAGACCCTGCACCCAACTCTCTTGCGTGTACTGCTGCACAAAGTACGGCAACACGGTGTAATTCGACACCATGTTATACCCGAACATGAAAATCCCGCCCTCGAGGACATTCAAGACAAAGTTGCGTCGCGCATGCTGCGCAACGACCTGCTCCACCGCATTCACATCAGCCATGATGCTCCCTTATCCCTCAGATGGTTATGCGGCGTGCGCATGATTCGGCAATTGCACTTTGGTATACAAAATATAAACCCCGATAAGGCCAAGTACCGCTAACACCACAAATAAGCCGATATAGCCGTACTGCCCCGCCAACCACCCAGCAGCCAACGGCGCAATTGCCGAGACGGGCACGTTAAACGTATTGGCCACCGCAATATAAATCGGCCGCGTATCCGTCGTGGCGAAGTTCATTACCATGGTAAACCCCGACAACTGATAGCCACCGAGCGCAATTCCACCCAAAATAAAAATCGGGAAGAACCAGAGCTCGTTCGGTGCGACCCATGCCAACAGTAATGATGCCGACCCCAAAAATCCCGACAAAATCAGCACCTGCCTATGCCCCCAGCGATCTGATAAGGCACCTAGCCCAAAGTTGCCGACCGCCTGCGCCGCCAACAACGCCACCGTAAACGCCCCAACTGTGCTGCCATCAATCTCGAACTTGCTCAAGGCTGCCGCCGTCACAAAACTATGCCCCAACATGCCCAACGATAAGCAGACGCGGGCTATCAAATACGTGGTAAAGCCCGGGTCATCACGCAACACCTGCGGCATGTTTTTGATCAGCGCCCAAAACGGCTGCTTATCTTGCTTGGGTGCAATCACCGGCTCAACGGTCAATGCCAAAAAGACATACGAAATCACCATACACCCAAAACACGCCAACGAAAGAAACCCGATGCTAAACGGGAACTCCTGTGTACCGAGAATCAACCAATCACCAATCTGCAACGGCGTCCCAGCCAGCACCTGCGTCGCGACCGTGGCACCCGCCACACCCAGCAGACTACCAAAGCCACTCTGCATGCCAAAGAATGTCCCCCAGCGTTGCTCGGGAATCACCCGCCCGATGAAATCCTGCCACGGCACCGAGGTCGCACCCGCACTAAACATGTGCATCGAGTACAGCCCGAAAAAGACCAACAATGTGGTCGATGCATCAAACGTGTTGCCACCAATCAACCATATGCCGATAATCAACCACGGCAAGCGCTCAAGGAACGTACCAATCAACATGGCCGGCTTACGCCGCCACAACTGCGCAATCAAGGGTGCCACAAACAGGCCGGGTAAGAGCCATCCTGTATTGGCAATGGTCGGTATCAGTCCTTGGAGCCAACTCTCTTTGGAATATTGCTCAACAAAATACGGCAACACAGTGAAGCGTGACACCATGCTGATGCCAAACATGAACAAGCCGCCCTCGATTACGTTCAACCAAAAATTGCGCCGTGCGTGGCGCGCCACAAATGCCGCTGTGGCCTCTGTCATCAGATCGCCTCTTGTTTCTTCCTGTGTTTGACAGCCGTACCTGCCTCGGGTATGCTATTGATATTGTGAACTTCTTCGCAAACTAAGCGAGCACCATGCGTTCTACTGAAAAGCACATACAACCACATCTCGATGCCATTGACGCACTGATTACTGCTCGCGTGGCCCCAAATGCCCTGCCAATTGCCAACGAAGCCCTCCAAAGTGACGCTATTGCGGTACCCCGCCACGTGGCTGCAACAGTGCTGGTAGGCATAGCCCACCTCGGCACCGCTGACATGCCACGCACGCACCACGCCGCCGCCGCACTCGAACTGATTCGCGCCGGCGCCGCCATGCATCGTCGTCTGATTGAACCTCCGCACGATAATCATACCACGCCGACGCTGCTCCACGGCCCGACGCTGATGCTCGGCGACTACTTTTATGCCCTTGCCGCCAGCGAGATGGCCGAAGCGCCACATGCTGACATCATCGCCGGCTTCTCGACGTGTGTCATGCAACTTGCTGAAGCGTTCCTTGTCACCATACCACTCGATACGCCCGACATTGTGGCCGCAGCCTATGCCCAAATTGACGATGTCGAAAGTGTCATACTCCACCACGCCATCAAGGCTGGCGCAGTCTGTGGTAATCTCGATGCACAAACGCTCCAATCACAACACCTCGCCCAATCAATCGCACACTACCATGCGCTATCGCGCCACATCCACGAGGCGCAACACGAGCCACTCCGTTCATTTGGACGCAACAGCTTGATTATGCCGCTGGCCTATGCCCTAGCGCACGATCGTACCCACACGACCCAACTCATCACCAACAACGCCAGTGCCGAGCTCACCGACTACCTAACCCAAGCCGGCATCATTGCCATCTGTCACACACAGCGTGAGCAGGTACGGCAACGCGCCCAGTCGGTGCTTGATACGCTCCAACCAGGTATCGGGCGCGATATGCTCATCACCCTGTTATAACCACCACATCCGCACGACCTCAACCACCAGCATACCAATCGCCACGACTGTCATCCGTTGGGCAATCGTGCGCCGTGACCACAACAACAGCGCCACAACCAATCCTGCCAGCACGCCCCATTGCGCCGGTGATTCACACGTTGTCGCCCGTGTCAGAATCAGCGTGCCACACCCTTGGGCCACGGCATACGCCGCACCAATCCATCCGCCGAGCGCCAGCCAACGCCACGACCAGCAATCGCTCCAGGTCTGGCTGGACAGCACCGCCAATAGCAACAGCCACGCCATATCGCTTTCACCGACACGTGCACTATCCGAGATCGGCACAAAAACGAGCAACAGCCAGGCTGGTATCAACGTGCGCGCTTCAAGCCGCGGCCAGCCCAATGCCGGTGACGCAATCACGCTGACCAGCCAAAAGACTAGCACCGGGTACAACAACACGCGCTCCCAGGCATAGACGACGCTGACCACACTACTCCACATGGCGCTCCTCGTCTCTCCA
>Ga0068872_10004051_pt1 | contig 11124 bp, 12 predicted proteins | sample NOAtaG_7_FD_66441 | JGI IMG/M metagenome (GOLD analysis project Ga0068872, IMG submission 66441) | Freshwater lake microbial communities from Lake Erie, under a cyanobacterial bloom - NOAA_Erie_Diel1S_2200h metaG | ecosystem: Environmental > Aquatic > Freshwater > Lake | place: USA: Ohio, Lake...
ATATTGCATGTGTCTATTTTTTGTTTTAGCTCTTTTATTTTTTTCTCGTCAGTCTCGTTCATCATCTGTTTTTTGTATTTTTTCATATCTGTTTTTTGATTTAATCGCTTTTGATAGATTTCTTCAATCAATTGACCCATCCTAGGATTATAGCCATCATTCCAATACACACCGTCTATGATTTCGTATTCTATATCATGGAACTTAATATAATCCTCTAATGTTATTTTATCGATAACTGTTTTTAGACCATCTTTTGGAACCATATTAATATAATCAATAATACCATCTACGCGCTTGTGTGATATAAAAGGAATCTGCTGTTTTTTGTTTATTTTTTTTATATCAATTGTCACGACGTAGTATTTATAAGCATCTAGTTGTTGTTTTGAAAATACATCTATACGCCTACATTGGCCGGTAGGAACACCACCGACATCGTGACACATTCTAGAGATAGCAGATGGATAGAGACTGCAGGCGTCGTAATCGACAAGATGTTCAGTTATAATCTTTTTGCGTTGAGATTCTAAAACGCTAACGCGACCACCCATAACAGCCTGTGTTAGATACTCACGAAGATTACCACAAACAGAATATACGTTATCAAACGCACCGTTTTTAGCCATGTATTTATTAGCATAGCTGCTTATTGTTAAACTATCAAATACAGACATATCAAATTCTCGTTTCATCAATTCATCATATTTCTTAATGCCAGCTTCTAAAACCAGAACATCATATTTAAGATAGTAATCATAATACTTACTAGGATTGAACGTTTTATTTTTTTCATCGTAATCGAACAGATATATATCATTCTCATCTTTCATTTTTATATTTGAATAAAACGTTTTAATGTCATCTTTTCTAATTCCTTTCAAATAATCTGAAATCTTGCATATTTGCTCGTCATAATTATCATCATTATAAAAAGTGTAATTTATCGCTTCTTTCTTATTCATCTCTGACGGTAGACAAAACGTTTTCGCAAACTTGCTAAGCGGGATTGAAATTAGTTTAAACGTGTCTTTTAATATTATTTTTCTATTATTATGAATAATATCAACACTATAAAGCTGTCCATCTTTAATACAACGATTAATGATAGTCACATAATCTCTCAATAGATTAAAATCATACTTTAGATTGTGATAATAGATAATAATTTGTTTTTTCTTATCCGATATCTCAACAACCTTATTTAGATAGTCAACAATCCAACCGTTAGGATTTTCTTTAGTTGAAGAAAATGTGTAAAACTCATCATCATCTAATCTCTTGAAAGCTGATTTAAATCCTTTATGTCTATCAAGGTTTGCGCCTAATTTATCACACACTATCGATTCAGTATCCGCGAAAAATATATCATAATCACTATCTATTTCTTTTTTTTCGATTATCTCTTGCTCATTATCTATGTTCTCAAGTGGTATTTTAATATTATCACATTTTATGTTCTGGCCAATGTCTAAAACATTAAAAATATGTGAGTTCGTCTCAAAATTACCAGATTTTAAAAGCTCTTGGATAAGATTAATTGACTTACATTTAAATTTGCTATTTGATGAGCGTTCATATTTATTGTTTTTACATTTGATGATATTTTGATAGTTTTTCAAATGATGAATATCATTATAATTCTTTGACGCATAGGTAGTAAGCTCGGTGTTGTCGTAGATAAAGTAATGATTTTCAAAAAGGCATATATCGATTGATTCATTATATTCCGCCCCGTATATCTGTTTATCAATCTTATCTGTTCTGGCATAATAGAGATTTATCTTTTTACGAATGATTTTTGATACATCGTGTAGTTTTGTTTTTGGAAAATGTGAACCGATTTCAACAGATAGTTTAATACGATTTAATACAGCTTCGGATATACCGTGAAGACGTAGAGTATGTATTAAACAATGTTCATGAATATGTTCTAACGAATCGGTATTTTTAATAATCTGATAGCGTGTTAGGTCTATTTCTGTTTTATTAATATATTGGAATAATTTTCCAGATTTTTTAAACATCTTCTTAGGTTTTTTTAAATCGACTATACGAAATGATTTTATACCAAAAGTTATTATCTGCGATTGAACATCCGAACCAAACGGATTTTCTTCTTCATCCCAATACCCTTGACGGAGAAATTCAGCAATACCAGGCCACGTCTTATTATTTATTGTTCTAACTAGGTGTCTTCCGTCTGTAGTTTCAATCTCTATAATTTTTTTTTTTGCGTTTTTGAAGATTATGTTTTTTAGATTAGTTGTGTCGTCTATTGTAAATTTTATTTTATTTCTAACAAGATTATACGCCCCGTCTAATTCACCACGTTTTAATTGATTTCGATATTTTTTTGTTTCGATATTCTGCATAGATTTTTGTTTATTTGATTTAGGTAACTCTACATCGTTATCATTATCAACTGTTTTCTTTAATTTTTTTGTAGATTTCTTAATAACGATTGGTTTTTTTGATACATTATCTGTTTTAGCCTTGACGATTGGTTGTTTTTTTGGAGCCTTATTTGATTTAGGAATAATACGCTCAGCGATATTTAAACGTTTATAGGTTGGGCCATTTATTTTAATCTGACGGTTATTTCCTGTAATTTCAGGATAGCGACCGTAGCCGGGTTTCAACGTTTCTAGTTTTCTGGACATGATTTTATTTATATACTATAGTAATAAATAAATTTTTAAGGTAATTAATAAATTAATTTCTTATATTATTCTGTTTTTTTATCATCGTCATTTACATCATCTATATTATCAACGTTCACATTTTCATTCGGTTTTACATAATTTTTAGAACCCTTAGGCCTACCACGACCACGTCCAGTAGGAATATAATTTTTATTCGTATCGTAGTTATTTCTTATACGCCACTCTTTAGCTTTTCGTATGTTATATTTTCGATAATCTTCGTTATTATGCCATTGATTTTTGATGTATTCACGATTGTATTCTCTCTTTTTTTGTTTTCTTAACTCGGCTTCTTCATCTGTTATTATCTTCTTCGGTCGACCACGTTTTGATTTTATCACGGTCTCTACATCCTCAACCTCATGTGCGGGCTCTACCCCTTGTCGGGTTGCTAAATCCGAAGACTTAACATCAGGCTCTAAGATAAAATCAAAAACCTCAGGCTCTTGTGCAGGCTCAGGCGTTACAGGACGCGTCGCAGGAGGCGTCACAGGTCGGCGATGAATAAATAAATTATTGTGTACTACACCGAAGTTAATATTATTATTCTTTTTGTAATCTTCAGGGATTCTATGATTCAGGCGTATCATTCTTTATTATATCTATATCATAGATATTATTTAAGCTAAAAAAAATATATATATGTTTTATCTTTGATATATATAAATGTTCACAACTACAAAAGCATCAGGTAAAAAGCTAATAGCCGAAAACGATGACGATTATATATACTTCAATTCAAAAGCAGAATCAAACGTTTTCGAGTCTGAGAAAAAGATAAGTGTTATACCAAATTTTAAAGAACGCGAAACCGTTTTTGTGGCTGGGTCTTCTGGAGCGGGAAAGAGCTATTGGGCTTCCGGATATACAAAAAAATGGCTTGATATGTTCCCAGAGGGTGAATGTTATCTATTTAGTAGAAAACTTGAAGATCCGGTATTTGATAAACAAAAACGTATAAAACGTGTTATGATTGATGACGCTTTATTTCAGGACCATATTAATATCACAACCGATTTTATACCTAATACGTTATTGATATTTGATGATATTGATAGTTTACCACCGAAATACTATGATGAGATATCACGTATAATACTAGATGCTTTAGAGGTCGGCCGGTCATATCGTATATACGTCATAGTCATTAATCACCTTCTGAACCCTAATAATAAGAAGCTCGGTCGTGTATTACACAATGAATCGCAGTTAATAACGATATTTAATAAAGATAATGTGAGGGCCCAAAGATACTTTTTATCTGAGTACATGGGTTATGAAAAGGAGACCGTGCAAGAAATTATAAACTCAAAAAATACGAGAGCAATCACAATTCACAGACATTATCCAAATTACATTATCACGGACCATAAGATATACGCACCTTAATATTATTATAATAATAAATCTATATCTCACCATAAAAATATTATAGACATTAATTATAATGAAAAAGGATTACACATTCTATCAAATACGTTGTAAAGATGAGAACATAAAACAAACGTATGTAGCATGTACAACAAATCTTATCGATACTGTACGAAAATTAAAGAAACGTGTAGAAAATACCCAGAAATATGATGATAAGATTTATCAGTTTATACGCGATAACAACGGTATTGATAATTTTGAAATAAAAATAATTGACACAAAGAACATCAGTAAAAAAGACGTATTACCTATTCTAAAACACTATATTATGATGTATAACTCAACTCTTAATTTTATTATCGAACCTGGGAGAATGCCATAATCTATTTAATAAAAAAAATTAAGTAGATTTGCTAAAATTAAAGCTTTTTGACCATTTCAATACCCTCGATTATATAAGCAGAGTTCTCAGGGTCTGATTTATAGACGTGACCTAATGCTTCAATAAACTTCGTCTGTTTTGATTTGGTTTTGAGTTTTTTATAATCTTCGACGATACTTTCTTTTGAAGCTTTTTGAACTTTTGTTTTTCGTTTTCTTGAACCAATTTCACGGCCTATCTTTTCAGTTTTTGTGACGGATTCAACTTGTGGTACTCTATCATTTTGTCGTTTGTTGTATCCTGAAACACTATCTTTTAATATCTCTCTCATTATTCCTGTAGATGCTCGGTAGTCTTCTGGTCGTTGCAGTAAATCAACATTAGTTGAAACAGATTCAATCTGTGCTCCTTCGTCCGAAACTGGAGAGACTGATAACATGGAACCACCAAAAGTACCCTTACCATGAACCATTGACGGACGGTCACCCTTAGAGTAGTTTGAGAATTGACGCAGAAAATCTTTCGTACTCATATCAACAACTGCATGATTTCTAATTGGAAACAACATTTTATATATATATAATTATTATTTTATTTTATTTTCTCCCATACCATCGTCACGTTTTGTATATTAACATCATCCATCTTATACATATTATTATTTTTCATATAAGATGCTATCTTCATAGCTTCTTTTAATTTTAGCTCTGGTGTTATGGTCTTTACTGATTTTAGAAAATCTTTCCATACTGTCTTTCTAGTTCCAGCTCCGGATATACCGAGCTCTTTTTTTAAGGATACTTTATGTCCTGTATTATCTTCAACACGCTGTACCTTGTCCACATCTCTGGGAGCGTTAAAATTAGTATTTTGACCACCTGAACAACCAGCTCTATAAGTTATACCGTTCCCCTGAGCCATAGCCCCGTTAACCTTTCGTTCTCTAGACAACACCTTTGAACGTGACTTTCTAATAGTTTCTTTAGTATCATCACGAGTAACACCGTACATATTAGGTTCTAGATTTGTGTTAGAGCTTGCTACCATAGGAATGTTATTAACTGGTATCATTCCTCCTCGTGTTTTCTGGAATATTCTATCTATTTCAGAAGCTGATAAATTAGTTTTACTTGTCATTATATATATGTGTTTGTTATAAATATTTCTGTGTCATCAAAACGGACCATGTGTCAGGGTCAACCTTTAATCGTCTACATTCGCGAACAACCATATCTTTAAATCTATGTAAGGGTTCATCACGGTACAAAGCACGTAGACTACACCAACGACCGCACGTAGCTATATCATTATTTAAATCTTGGAACTCATAATGATTGTACACGATAGAATATTTACTATCCATCAACATTTTCGAGATGTGATTTTCATTTTCAAACAGTGATGGATTATTAATAAAATCTTTCTGTTCTTCGATAGCGTATGAGTACGGGTCGAAGAATTCAATAATATTCTTACGTTTAATCAAGCAGCAATAATGACCTTTTCGTTTTTGGTCTAATTCGAATAAAACGTAACAGACATCGTTTATAAATAACTCATCGATATTATCATAGTACTTATCAATGTCGTTATAGATTATAAAATTTCCTGGGCATATACGTTGCAAATCTTTATCGCTCAACGGATAGGCTAACTCGTTAGAAACAGATAGATTATTAATATACATATCACGTAACATATCACGGTTCATCAATATTATATATAATGATGAAACATTTTTTAAATCGGCTTGTTAAATGTAATATCACCTAGCATATCTATAAATTCTTCTGCTATATCTATTGCTTCATTTAATCCATCAAGGTGATTAGATTCTACCATTGAATTATCTGTTTTATTTGATATGCTATCTCTAATACTCTGTAATTTACGTTTAGATTTGTCGAGTCTATCACACGCCAATTGGAATTTTGGAAGATGACGCAAAAGATGAGCCGCGAGATTTAATATAGATAGAATTGAGCCTATAATAATCAGTTCGATTGGTATCATTTATATATTACTTGAATAATTTAAATTTTCTAGATTTTTTATCGCTTGTATCTAATGGTTTGTCGTCTGTTATCGTATCGACCGAAGGTAATCTATTCTCGACTATTGTCGGATATAAAATATTCATAATTGATTTAACACATCCACGTAACATATCATTGTCAAAAGTATTACCGTAGATTGATTTTACAAAATGAATCGATGTCTCTTGTTCTAAATCTTCTGACGGTTTTATTGATAGTGTTCTACTTATGCTTAAATTGTTTTCGCGAGAGTATTTAACTGATTTAACCATGACATCAACAAATCTATCAAGACCTATATTTTCATTTATATTCTCGTGTATATACTCTTTAAATGTACTATTCATTCTATCGATATTATCACGTTGTTTTTGCTCTTCCCTTTTTTTTAGAAGAGATATAATATCGTTATCATCGCAATGTAATGATAAAGCGTTTTCTATATTATTTATGCGAGTGTTTAAACTGTTCATTATATAAATATATCTAAAATTAATTTTCGATAAGCTCAGTTACAGTTTTAGTCAAACTCTCGACCAGCTGTTTTAGCCTATTTATCTCCTGAGTTAATAGTGATTTTGATTTTTCTAAGTCTTGATTCATTGATACTTTTGATTTTTCGAATTCTTGTTTTGATTTTTCGAATTCTTGTTTTGATTTTTCAAAATCTTGTTTCGTTTTTTCGACTTGATCGGTTAACGATTTAATGCCTTTTTTACATACAGTCTCTACTTTTTCACCCGATGACTCTACTGATGAAACTTTGTTTGAAACTTCGTTTTTTACAGCCTCTACCCCTTGCCCTTGTCGGGTTGTCAAGACCGATCGGGTTGATAAATCCGAGACCGTCTGATTAGGTGAAAAAATTGATATAGATTTACGGCGGTCCTGTGGGCGCTTTGGTTCATTATCTTCTGATATAGTCGATATAATAGCTGGTTGATGAGCGAGTGACAATGAGCCTCTACGTTTGTCTACACCGAGTGCAATATTTGACGTCATATTATTTATATAAAAGAAAAAATATTTATATAATTAATATATATAAACAAATGGCATTATCTCAATTGCTTGTCCCTAATGATTTGAATTTGTATGTAGGACCAAACCAGGTTAAAAAAATAGGGTCTTATAATGAATCTATTCTAGTTATTCAGCCAGCTCAAGAGGCATTGATATTTACTCTAGACGAAGAAGTACAATTTACACACTCAGACTCACAATCTTATATCGTTACGTTTAGTGGAGTAGTCAATATCAACCATGAAAACGTTCCATTAAATGGTCAGAATTTATTGATAAGACCAATGATAAACGGAGCACCTATAGACGACCTAGGAGAGATTGTATCTCCTCAAGTTTGTGTTATTAGTCGTTTTAATCTCGGTTATGATTATGCCAATCCTCCTAATTTGGCAGATGTTCCTTTCTGTGTTCATTTTGTCGTATCAAATATCACAGACTTAGCAGGCTCTATAGTGAAATTTAATATAAAAGTAACTAACAACTCAGGGGCAGTTATAACTTACGCGGAACAGAGTACGAACATGATTGTTAGTTGTCTAAGTGTAGTTTAAAACTCGATATAAAAAATATTTATATAATTAATATATATATATATATAAACAAATGTCTATCTCAGATTTTAGTTCCAAATGATTTAACTTTAAATTGTGAGACGTTGAGTGTTGACAATGTAAACGCGAATAATATAGAAACTTTCGCATTGAACGTAGCACAGATTAACGGATTATCAATCGGGCCAGGTAATGTTACTCTTGATCAAGAAACCGCAGACCCACAACCAAATACAATACGCGGTCAGATGTATTTTACTAAGATATCAAATTGTGTTAATTTTCAACTTGTTATTGATTACGAAAATCTTAACGAAGTTGCACAAGACCAGTCTTTGTATATTGAATTCCCAATCGTACCTATTAACCCACCAGGTGATTTACCATTTCCGGCGCTTTTTGGTCTGGAACAAGTTGTACACTGTAATGCAACTGTAAATTATGTAGAACATCCAGAGATTCAACAAGTTTACGGAGTTGTTAAAAACGACGTAGACGGAGAAAACGCTATAGGACGTTTTGAGCTTAGATTTATATCTAATGTTTCTCCGTTTGAGCCTCAAATTTTAACGGCTCGATTTCTTACGCAAGTATCTGGTACAATTAGAATGTCTGGTGTATTCTTTTTAGAACAATAATTAAAATAAATTTATACATATACATATATATATATAAATTTAATGAGTGTATCGCAGTTACTTGTTGATAACGATTTAAAGATATTCGTTAACACTACAGATAGAGGGGTAAACCTAAATGGAACATTCTTAACGTCATCTGGTACACCATATCGATTTATCTTACCTATCAACCCACCCATAAATCCTAATTCTGTTTTGGCCGTGTCATCTATTATAGATGATAATATTCTTACATACTGGATAGACCCTACAGGAGGTCCGACACTTCCAATCGATATTATCAACTGCAATACGCTAAATGCACTTCTAGAGGTTAACACTGCTCAATTAGAGATAAATAACCTGATATCCAGTGGTAGCGTACAATTTATTACAAACAGTACAACTGACACACAGTATGTCTTACCTAATGATATACCTACACAAGATTCTGTTTTAGTTTCTAATAATGCAGGTGTTTTACGTTGGGTTAATCCTACTATAGAACCTGTACCGATAGAACAGGCGAAGATTCTAGTTTGGGACTATCCAGGGATTCAAAAAACAATTATACAGGGAGAAGAGTGGAGACCCACACCATCTATTTTATTTCAGGTTCCGAATCTAGGCGGGTCATATTTCGAGGTAACAGCTACCGTCAATTGCGGTAAGACTACAGGTACTGACCAATCAACGGCATGGCTGTATTTTAATACTGATTCAGACCCTGGTTCTCAGAATTTTACACAGATAGGAACCGTGCGAGGTGAAATATTGTTAGCCGGTGGGTCCCCTATACATTTACATGTTTATTCAATAACGTTCTGGATAAGACTGAACGATAATCAAAATTCATTTAGACTTTATCCATACTTTGAAAATCGCGCAGAGAGTGGGACAACAGATATGCTTATACAACGTATTACATATCTAGTCAAATCGATAGGTAGTAATTTTACACAAATCCCAGCACCTTAATAAATCTGTGACGTTTATTAAACTCTTGTTTATGTGTTAACATTATAATTTAACTTATATTAAATTATACTGATAATTAGGTATTAATCTAAACTCTACGGCTCATTCTAGATTTAGAGACGAGCGCTCCACCCTGCAGACCACCTCCATACATACCACCAGACATACCTAGCCCCGTTACTTCTCGTGCCAGGTCTCGTGCCATCTGAGCTCCTTTATCACCGATATACTGTTTTCCAAAGTCTTGTGCGACATCAAATGCGGAACTAGTAGCAGCCTTTGCAATCGGTTTAAGATAAGGAAGAGCTTTCTTGAGACCTGTTTTTGCTTTTTGTAGAAGACCCTTAAAATCTACTTTGCCACCCTCTGAATCGGAGTCATCTACGACTTCGAGATTCAACGTTTCGTCACGAGTCATCAAACTGACGTACTTATATGCGCTTCCTGGCGCAATAGATATGATACCGTCGTATACATACAACACTTCTAGATTATAGCTAATCGCGGCGTCAGTCGGATTCTTCACAGTAGCACGTACCTGAAAGTTGCTATTTATAGATACGCCCGGTAGTGCCGTCGGGTCATTAGCCGAGATATCTCTACCGAATGAAAGACAGACTAGAGAGCCGCAAAGTGCAAGATTTCTAATATCTGGTGAAACACTATTCGCGATAGTTGTTCTTCCCTGAAATTCATCAAAAGTCATATCTAGGCCGTTGCGCGAACTCATTTGGAACAGCTGAACAGGTGACGCACTTGATAGGATAGCGCTTTGATTATTGTATTGAATCTGCAATTTTTCAATAACGCCGTAAGCGTCGGGTGTATCGAATCTCTTTCGCGGAGATGCGTTGATGCTTGATTTTGATTCTTTGGCATAAATAATAATCGAATGTGGAACCGTGTTTAACTGATACGAATTACTAGAAACCTCAACAGAGCTATTAGGTTGAATCACAGGCCCGGTTGTCTCCTGACGTTGAATATCAGTATATGACATCGTCACGACAGGTGGGGACTCGATGTAGACAGGCATAGATAACTCTTGATAGTGACATTGAGGGACACCTTCCAACACAACAGATGATGTAAAACCAACATAGTCGCTGTCAAGGTCTGAAGAAACAGCGAAAGTACGGTGAAGATTTGCCAAAACAAAAGACAGTTGTAAACTCGTAACGTTTGATAGACCCGGCAGAAGTTGGCCGTCATAGGTGGCCGGTGATAGCGTGAGATACTCAAAGAATGTTACAATCACTTCAGCAGCCGTAGGAGTGTTATTCGTAATCTCCATATGGTAACTGCCCTTGCCGAAACGTGAGCGTGTGCTATTCTCATAGTCAGATAGAGTGTTCATGTTAGAACCTGGTGACAAATCAGAGTAACGTTGGCAATAGTCAGGAGAGAACCAAGTAGGAGAGATTGTTTGACCTCTAACGATGTTTTCAGCGT
>Ga0068872_10004052_pt1 | contig 11123 bp, 10 predicted proteins | sample NOAtaG_7_FD_66441 | JGI IMG/M metagenome (GOLD analysis project Ga0068872, IMG submission 66441) | Freshwater lake microbial communities from Lake Erie, under a cyanobacterial bloom - NOAA_Erie_Diel1S_2200h metaG | ecosystem: Environmental > Aquatic > Freshwater > Lake | place: USA: Ohio, Lake...
GCTGGTTTTCCATCATCATTAAAAACTGACATCTTCATGCCAAGTGCTGGGCCTTGTATTTCACCCGAATACACCGGTTGGAGCGGATTGCCCATCACAAAACAACCACAGATATCCGTGCCACCTGAGATGGACGCTAAATGAACATCAGCCTTGATTGCGTCATAAACACAATCAAAACCTTCTGGGCTAAGTGGTGAGCCTGTTGAGGTGATGGTTCGAAGTGCACTTAAATCATGAGTTTCTTTTGGGTTAAGTTCAAATTTCCGCAGCGAGTCAATGTATTTGGCGGAAACACCAAAGAGCGTGATTTTCTCTTCTGCTGCCATATCAAAAAGTCGAGTTGGCCGGGGAAATACTGGATTACCGTCATAAAGCACAATGGCAGAGCCAGTTGCCAGCACCATGAATAACCAATTCCACATCATCCAACCACAGGTGGTGTAATAAAAGACGTTGTCGTTCTCTCTGATATCTAAGTTGTATCGAGTTTCCGATAGCACTTTTAACAATACCCCAGCAGCGCTGTGCACAATGCATTTTGGTTTACCGGTAGTGCCAGAAGAGAACAAAACAAATCCGGGCTGATCAAATGGCAGCGCTGCTGGTCTATGTTGCGCTGAATGCTTGCGATACCAAGCTTCAAAGTTTTCCGCGTAATCAGTTTGGGCACCAATTAGTAATACTTGCTTAAGCGTTGGTAGCCCGGCGACAATTTCCGGCAATCGATCTAAACAGTCATTATCTTTACCGTTGTATTGATAATTAGGTGCCGCTAATAACACTTTAGGTGCAATTTGACCGAATCGATCTAGCACGCCAGTGGTGCCAAAATCCGGCGAAGCAGTTGAAACGGTGGCACCAACACTGAGCGCACCTAACGCATAAATCACAACTTCAGCCACATTTGGCACCCATGCTGCCACCACATCACCTGGACCAACACCAACTGAGATTAAACCATTAGCAACTTGCTTAACCGCGGTTCTAACTTCACCGCGAGTTAGTTTTCGCCGAATACCAGCTTCGGTAATTGCGGTGATAATTACTTGATTCTCATCACCGTTTAGCAGTGTGTTAACTACGTTCAATTTGGCATCTGGAAAAAATTTAGTATCAAAGAAGCCGCTACCCGAAATGGTGGTTTCACCAATTTCGCCAATAACTTTGCTATCTTGCCAAACGTAACGCCAAAATTGATCTGAATTATTAACTGACCAATTCAGCAGCTCTGGATAAGTATCAACACCAGCAAAATCTAATAACCGATGAATTGCTAAATCGGTTTTATTCGGTGACCAAAGTAGTTTTGCCATCAGGCTAAAGTTTACTTGACTGCAGAACCAAACTTCATGCGTAGTCGATACAGCGCACCAGCAATACCACCTGGTGAGAACATCACGACCAGAATAAAGATCACACCAAGGATGAATGCTGGCTCACTCATTGGACCACCAATCCAATCTGGCAATCCACTAAGCGCACCTTGGGTATCAAGCGTAGTTAGTCGTTGCGATAGCACGACATAAAGCAACCCACCAATTACTGCACCCCAACGGGTGGCAATGCCACCAAGGATCACCATGAGCAGTAGTGAGATAGTGGTTTGAGTTGATCCCATTACTGGGTTGGCATTGTTAGTGACAATAACTGCAACCACACCAACAAAAGCTGCCATCACGCCAGCTAGCACGAATGCAATTAACTTGAAGTTAAATGGCTTAAGACCAAGCACGCTGACGCGCTCCTCGTTATCGCGTAGTGCTTGCAGCACGCGACCCATTGATGATTGGGTTAACCACCACACTGCAACATAAATCAAAATTAAAGTTATCAGTGCTAATAAATACAGATTTCTTGTGTTATTAACACCTAAGAAGAAATCTGGTACTGATTCAAAATTCAACTGCAAGGTTTGATCACCATTGCTTAAGCCCCACATGTTCAATACTGCAATCACATGGCCAGCTTCAGCAAATGCCAGCGTCACCATGGCAAAGGCAATACCTTTAACTCGCAGTGCCGTGGCACCAGTAAACAGCGCAATCGCGGTTGCGAAAAATAGGGCAAAGATTCCAGCGGGGATAATTCCCCAATCCCAACGCGCCATCGCATAAGCTGCGCCATATGCACCAGCGGCGTAATAAAGCGCATGGCCGAATGAAAGCAAGCCAGTAAAGCCAAGCAATAAGTCATAAGTAAGTGCAAGTGCCGCAAATAAAAACGCCACTGCGAAAGTTTGTTGCAACCCTGGTTCGTTCAAAATTGGGGTAAATGCCGCAACGCCAAAGAACACCATCGCCAGAATTGGGAGATAACGATATTTGCTAGGTAGCAGATTCATTAGTGTGCCACCTTTCCTAGCAATCCTTGTGGTCGAACTAGCAGTACTAGTGCTAGCAGCATTACCACCACGAAGTCACCTAGTCCTTGTACGTAATAGTTAACTAATACTTGAGTGGTGCCAACAATTACGGCCGCAATGGCAGTGCCAGGAACCGAGCCCATGCCACCAATTACTACAGTAATAAAGGCATAAATCAAAAACGCATCACCTAACGTGGGGCCAACGCCAGAAGCGTAAGTAGTTGCTAACGCACCACCTAGACCTGCAGCAAACCCACCAATAAAGAACACGAAAGTAAATGCTTTTCGAACATCAATACCAAGTGCAGTAACCATGGCTCGATTCTCTACGCCAGCACGGATAATTAATCCAATGCGGGTGTAGCGCATCATTAAGAAATTAGCTAGCAGCACTAATACCGCAACACCGATATATAAGAATCGATCAACACCAACAAACGCCTCACCAATTTGCACGGTGTTATAAAGCTGAGTTGGTGGCAGCACAATCAGCGGATCGGTACCAAACCAACCTAAATATGCACTAGTTGCAACTAGACCTAAACCAACTGTGACTAACGCTTGATCAATATGGCGGTCATACAAATACTTAATTAAAATCTGCTCAGTTGCAACCGCAAACAACGCACCAACTAAGCCGGCAATCAACAAACTCATGGCATAACTACTTAAGCTGCCATCTGCCCTAATCGAGGTGGTGAAATACCAAGTGGCATAAGCACCAGCAGTTAGAAATGCACCATGTGCGAAGTTCAAAACTCCCATTAAGCCATAAATCAAACTCAACCCAGAGGCTACTAAGAAATAAAGAGCTCCTAGACCAAAGCCGGTAATAAACAGCGTGATAAAGATTTCCATTAGTGGCTACCTCCACTCACGCCCAGCATCTGTTTGGCAAACTCTGGATTCTCTAATTCTGCAGGCACACCAGCGTGAACCACGACACCTTGATCCATCACGATAATGTTCTTGGCAATTCGTTTAATTAATGGCAAATTCTGCTCAACTAATAAAATTGTGGTTGCTTGCGCGGCAACTTCCAGCGCATCGGCAACTTCAGTTACCAGCTTTGGTGCCAAACCTTTGGTTGGTTCATCAACTAATAACAATTTTGTTTTATTAAGCAGCGCCCGCGCAACTGCAACCATCTGCTGCTGACCGCCAGATAGCGTGCCAGCGCGCTGGCCTTTTCGCTTCAATAATTCTGGAAATAAGTTATAAACCGTGTCGTAATCTGGATCCTTATCGCGCTCAGCAAGTTTTAGATTCTCTAACACAGTTAGGGTGGAAAAAATTTCTCGGTCTTCTGGCACAAACCCCACACCAGCGCGAATTACTTCATGCGTCTTTAAGCCAGAAATCTCTTGATCAAACAACTTAATGCTGCCCACTCGTGGCACTAGCCCAACAATGGAGCGCAGTGTGGTGGATTTGCCAACACCATTTCGGCCCAGCAAGCCAGTAACAACGCCAGCTTGAACTTCAAAGTTAACACCTTGCAAGATATGCGAGCCCCTGATGGTCACATTTACATCAGAAAGAGTCAGTGCTTTAGTCATAGCGACTCTCCTAGATATGCACTTTGCACGGTTGGATCGCTAATTACAGTTTGTGGGTCAGCACAAATCAATAATTCACCTTGATGCATTACTGCAATTCGATCAGCTAGGCCAAGCACTACATGCATATGGTGCTCCACCATCAAAACCGTGCGACCGTAATCGCGCGAGAGTGATCTAATGATTTCGATTAGCACTGGTACGTTTTCAACTGACATACCAGCCATTGGCTCATCGAGCATTACTACTTTGGCATCGCTGGCGAGCACAATTGCAATTTCTAGTCGGCGCTTATCACCATGAGATAGCGCACCTGCTGGCGTGAATCGTTTATCGCTTAAGCCAACTGCATTTAATGCTTCTTCGGCTTTGGCAATTGCTGGTTTAAAACTATAGGCACGGCGAGTAATTTTCATCGAGCCGCCCATGGCAGCTTCTGCTGCTAATCGAACGTTTTCTAAAACTGGTAACAGCGTAAATACACTGGAAGTTTGAAAAGTTCTACCTAATCCCTTACTAGCTCTGCTAGCAGGCGATTCGTCAGTGATGTCATCATCACCTAAGTAAATCTTTCCTCTAGTTGCTGGGCGCAAGCCAGAGATCAAATTGAACAAACTGGTTTTGCCGGCACCATTTGGGCCGATCACGCCAAGTAATTCGCCGGGCTTAACTTCAAGAGTTACGCCATCGACAATCTTGGCACCGCCAATTGCGAGGCTCAGATCGGAAACGCGTATTGCCGCGTTACTGGTCACTGAGCCTCGCAATCGTTAGACGGTTATTAGTTAACTGATCTTAGTTCAGCGGTGGCGCTGCGTTTGGATACAACTTAACTAGTTTAGGAATGAAGTTTGCACCTTCACGCTCTAAGCGGCTTTGATACATAGGCTGAATCAACGCGTGGTCTTCCTTGCGGATAGTGGTAATTCCCTTCATTGAAGTGAACTTCCAGCCTTCAAGTCCCCTAATCATGGCGTTAACACCAGTTAGGCCATTCTTGCCTGCCTTCTGGCTTAGCGCACGAACGATCATCTGAGCTGCAGTTACACCATCTGGGGTGAATAGATCTTCACCATAGAACGGTGCTTGGGTTGGATTAGCTGCTCTGTAATCGGCTCGCAGCGCAGTTCCGATTGCGTTTGTTGATGCACCTGGGAAATAGCTCGATGAGTAGATCACGTTGGTGCTACCAAGTAGCTGACCAAAGATTGGGTATGCCGAGGTCTGTGCCAAGCCAGTAACAATCTTGGTATTACCTAGTACACCCTGCTGACGCATTGCAGTCCACATCGCAAGTGAGGTTGCAGTGTTTGACCAAGCAACGAACACGGTGTCTGGGTTGGACTGCTTTAGACGCAGTACATCTGAGGTGTAATCAGACTTGGTACCAGTTACTTTCTGGCCAACAACAGTTGCACCTGGGAATAGCTTTGGTGCGGCTGAAATATAAGCATCACCAAATGCGTTATCTTCAACGAACAAAACAATTCGCTTGCCAGCAACGCTGTTGCCTAGTGCACCTTTAATTGGAATTAGATCCTGCTCGGTTTGAACACCAGAGCGGAAGGTGTACTTGTTGGAGAACTGGCTACCGCGTTGGGTGATTAGGAACTGCTTCGCAGGACCTGAGATATAAAGAACTTTGTTCTGTGCGGCAAGCGGCGCTAGTGCAAGTGCCACACCGCTGCTTACGGTACCGACAACGATCTTGCTGCCTTTTCCAACTGCAGTCTTAAAGTGAGTGGTTGCCGTATCTGGTAGACCGCCATCGTCATACTTAGTTAGCACGATCTTTTGGTTGTTAACAACCATGGTTCCCTTGGTGAAGTACTTCAGACCCCACTCCAGGCCTGCAACATAAGCATCACCAAATGGCTTTAGACCACCGGAAGTTGAAGAGATAACTGAAACTTCAACGTTTTTTGGTGCAGCATTTGCTGCAGTTGAGCCCGCAAATACCAGCGCGGCAGAAATACCCAGCGCTAGGAAATTGCGGAGCGTCTTTCGCACTGACATGCGAACTCCTTCTCTGACAGAGTGAGCCACCAGCTGGTGGCTCGAATAGAGACTACCTTGCCCTATTGGGTACCTCAAAATCAACAGGTACTACCTGGTATCACAAAGAATTTTCGCACTATGTAACCCTCACAGAATTGAGTATTGAATTACCCACGAGTAGCATTTTGGCTTGGCCAAGTAGTGAATAACTTTTAATTTAAGGAAATCATGCGCGGGATAGAAATTGATCTAACTGGAAAAACTGCCGCCGTAACCGGGGCTGCTAGCGGAATTGGTAAAGCAGTTGCGCAGGCATTAGCCCACGCTGGTGCGAAAGTTACCGTAATTGATTTTAATGAGGCTGCGACAATTGAAATTGCTGATGAAATTAATGGCACACCGTTAGTGCTTGATTTATCAGATAGCGCAAAAGTTGAACAGACCAAACTTGATGTTGATATTTTAGTTAATAACGCCGGTCTACAAACTGTTTCTAAAGTTGAAGAGTTTGATCCGGAGCAATTTGCTTACATTCATCGAGTAATGCTAATTGCACCGTTTCTTTTAACGCGCGCAACAATTGCTGGGATGTACCAAAAAAAGTGGGGTAGATTGATTCATATTTCATCTGCGCATGGCCATCGAGCCTCACCATATAAATCTGCCTACATCTCAGCAAAACATGGATTAGAAGGATTTTCAAAAACTATTGCATTAGAAGCAGGGCCATTTGGTGTTACCTCAAACACAATAGCGCCAGCTTATGTTCGAACTCCGTTGGTGGAAAAACAAATAACTGCGCAAGCCGAAGTTCATGGTATCTCTGAAGCTGAAGTGATTGAAAAAATTATGTTAACTGCTCCAGTAATTAAAAGGTTGATTGAACCAAATGAAGTAGGCGATGTTGCACTGTTCTTGTGTAGTGAATCAGCTGGCATGATTACTGGTACTTCAATTGTGATGGATGGCGGCTGGTTAGCCCGATGAGTTCACTGCAACCAACTGTAAAACACTTAATTAAAGTTAATGGTGGTGAGTTGGCAGTATTTCAGTACGGCGAAAAAACTAGTAAATCAATTCTGGCCATTCACGGTATTACTTCTAATCATTTAGCTTGGCAGCATTTTGCAGCGCATGCCGTTAAAAGTGGTTATGTAGTTTATGCCCCAGACTTAAGAGGTAGAGCAGCATCAAACAAATTACCAGCACCATTTGGCATGAAAACTCATGCTGCCGACATGAAAGCAGTGATTGATCAGCTTGAGTTAACTGCACCGGTTGTAATTGGTCATTCCATGGGCGGCTTTGTGGCAATTGCACTAAATCAGTTCTACCCCAATGTCGTCAGCAAAGTTGTGCTAATCGATGGCGGCTTACCGCTCGCGCTGCCACCAGGTATGACAGTAGAACAGGTGCTGCCGTTAGTACTAGGTCCGGCATTGGCGCGGCTTGCAATGAAGTTTGAATCGAAGGACGCTTACGTTGATTATTGGCGAGCACATCCAGCATTTGCTACTGGCATTACGCCAGAGATGGTTAATTACATTCAACATGATTTAGTTGGAACTGCACCTGAATTATCACCGAGCACAAATCCAGATTGTGTGAATGAAGATTCAATTGATTTATGGTCAAGTGATTTAATTAATAATGCCCTAATTGAGTTAAATCAAGATGTGGTTTTATTGCGGGCTGTGCGAGGTTTGCAAAACGAACCAACCGGGCTATATCCAGAAGCATTACTAGCTGATCTTGCTGCTAAATATCCGCGAGTAAAAATAACCACGATTGCCGACACCAATCACTATGACATTTTGATGAGTGATCATGGCGCAACCCAAGTTGCTAACTTAATTAGCCTTTAATTGAATTTAGTTGTTTTATATGGTTTGCCAGCTTGATCAAAGGTAATCCAACTTCCAACTTGATTACCTAAGTTAAATTCACCACTGCGCAGTTTGGTACCGTCTTTGCGATACCACTGCCAGCTGCCATGTAATTTGCCCGATTTATATTTACCTTCAGCTTTCAATACGCCATTGTCATAGAACTCTAAATATTCGCCGGACTTTTTTGGATATGAAGAATTAATTTCAGCGATTCTATGTTTGATAATTTTTTTAACTAGCCCAGTTGGAATTTTTTGATCTAGCGGGAACTTAATTGCGCCTTTGCTAAATTCATATTTAGCCAGATCTTTTGCGAGTGCTTGAGTAATTCTCCCTGATGACGGGAAGATGCTGTTGTGGTTCTTGAAACCATCAAATGAGATTAGGCCAACCCCATGAATTTTTATTGTGGCTAGGTTATATGAAATAGTTTCGCTCGCGGTTGGTAATAGTGAAACTAACTGATCGCGTAGCTCTAATAGAGTTTGTGCCTGCGGTTTTGGTAATCGAGCAAGATGCTTATCGATTGGGGTTTTGGCCATTAGCGCAGCGTAATCGAACCCAGATTCAAGAGAAACTTCATTGTTCCCTCTAGGCTAGGCAAATGGTAAAAATTGGCGCTCATGTCTCACCTGGCAATGTGGTGGCAGAAGCGCAAGCTCGCGGCGCAGATATCGTCCAAGTCTTTTTAGGTAATCCGCAGTCCTGGTCTGCGCCTACGTTTTCCCATGCTGGTGGCGCGGCCGGAATGAAACAAGCACTACTAGCTGCTGGCATTGATGCCTACGTTCATGCACCATATTTAATAAACATCCCCACCACTAACAACAAGGTGCGAATCCCATCTCGCAAAGCCCTGCAGCAAACTGTTGATGCTGCCTTTGAAATTGGGGCAAAAGGAGTGGTGGTTCATGGTGGCCATGTGCCAAAAGAAGATGATCCTGAGCTTGGTTTTGCTAACTGGAAAAAAGCAGTTGATCAACTGGATATGAAAGTTCCGGTATTTATTGAAAACACCGCGGGCGGCGAGCAGGCAATGGCGAGATATTTAGAAGCAATTGCAAAGCTTTGGGATCAAGTTGGGCACACTAATATTGGTTTTTGTTTTGACACTTGTCATGCTTGGGCTGGTGGCATGGATTTAACCGATGCGGTAGAAAAAGTTAAAGCCATCACTGGTCGAATCGATTTGGTTCACGCTAATGATTCCAAAGATGCTGCTGGCTCAGGTAGAGATCGCCATGCCAATATTGGTCAAGGCAATATTGAACTGGAATCATTAATCAAAGCCATTAAAGCTGCAAATGCACCAGTGATTACCGAAACACCAGGTGAAGCAGATGAACAAGCAGCTGACATTGCCCTGCTTCGCGCTCGTTTAGGTAAATAATGCAGATCGTTCAGCTAACTGAATCTGAATACAATAATTATTTAGCTACTCAATTAGATTATTCCTTTTTACAAACTCCAGCTTGGGGCAGAATAAAAACTGGCTGGAGTTATGAGTTAATTGGCTTTAAGAATCCAGAATTAATTGGGGTAGCGCTGGTGCTTTATAAGAAAGCGCCAATTCTTTCAAAATATCAGCTTGCATATATTCCAGAAGGACCAATTCTTAACTGGGATGAATTTGATGCAACTGCATTACTTGAGCTGGCTAAATACCTGAAGGCAAAAAATTGCTTTCTGCTGAAAATAGGACCTAAGGCAATGTTGCACCGCTATGGCAATGCCGGACTAAAGGCCGGACTTGCTGATGAAAGTATTAACTTAATTTCAGAACTGAAACCAATTGAAACTAAAAATAGTTCGCTTAAATCAAAACTTCTGGCGCTTGGATTTAAGCAAGAAAGTAGTTCTAGTTTTGGTGATGTGCAACCTAGATTTACATTTGAAGTTGATTTAACTCGTAGTGAGCAAGATATCTTGGATGACTTCAATCAACAATGGCGACGTAATATTAAGAAAGCCGCCGCGGCTGGTGTCACTGTTCGGATTGGAAACATTTCTGATCTGCCAAAATTTCATGAGATCTACTTAGAAACGGCAAAGCGAGATGGCTTTGCGCCCAGATCGCTGAGTTATTTTGAGAATTATTTAACTCAATTTGGCAACCATGCTCGACTTTACCTAGCCGAGCATGATGGCAAAGTTGAGGCCGCCACCATTTGGGTCGCAGTTGGGAATCGGGCTTGGTATTCCTATGGTGCTTCTAGCACTAGTGGTAGAGAACTGCGCCCAAGCAATGCGCTGCAATGGCAGATGATGCAAGACAGCAAAGCTGCTGGATTTAAGGTGTATGACTTACGCGGCATCTCTTCGAGTTTAAGTGCCGCTGATCCATTAGTTGGGCTGCTTAATTTCAAGCTCGGACTTGGTGGCACAGCTGTTGAGTGGTTAGGGGAATTTGATCTGGTGCTGAATAAACCAATCGCCACCGCTTACGCTTTGGCGCGGAGGATCAAATGAGCCTAGTGCTGCAGCTGGATAAAACCAGATGGGAAACTCACTTAACAGAGTTTGCCACTGGCATTGATTTGGTACCAGTTATTAAAGGCAATGGTTATGGTTTAGGTTTTCCTAAACTGGTAGCTGAAGTAAAGCGATTAGATTTAGAGTTAATTGCGGTTGATACCTTTGCCGAAGCTAATCAACTGCGCCAAATTTGGGATAAGCAGATTCTGGTGATGCAACCAGTTCGAGCAACTGATGATTATTTAGCTGCTAATTTAATCCTCACGATTGATAATCATTCCCCCAAAGTGGCAACGCCGGTTGTAGTTGAGATTAAAACTAAACTGCAACGATTTGGAGTTGAGTTAGCAGACCTTAAGAACTTCGCTGATTACAACATTGTTGGCTATGGCGTGCATTTGCCCATTGGCGATCACACGAATTTCTCGTTTGTGAAAGAGATCGCTGAAGAATTACCAGATCAAACTATTTTTGTTAGCCATTTAACTAAGGCAGAGTTAGCTCAGTTGCCAAATGCGGTGCTGCGAGTTGGCACAAGTTTTTGGTTAGGTGATCGGACCGCACTTAGCATGTATGGCGAAGTGCTAGAGGTAAGAAAAGTTAGCGGCAAACTTGGTTATGGCCAAGTAAAAAATGCGAACGAGATTGCAGTTATCAGTGGTGGCACCAGGCATGGCATTGGGATGCGTGCGCCAACGATGCCCGCCAATACCCGGCAACGATTAGTCGCACTGGGTCTTGGTTGGTATGAAGCCATGCGAAAAGCAAAATCTCCGTTTTATTTGAGTAATAAATCATTAGCTTTTGCCGATACGCCACATATGAATGTATCGCT
>Ga0068872_10004065_pt1 | contig 11108 bp, 9 predicted proteins | sample NOAtaG_7_FD_66441 | JGI IMG/M metagenome (GOLD analysis project Ga0068872, IMG submission 66441) | Freshwater lake microbial communities from Lake Erie, under a cyanobacterial bloom - NOAA_Erie_Diel1S_2200h metaG | ecosystem: Environmental > Aquatic > Freshwater > Lake | place: USA: Ohio, Lake...
TTGGCATAGCCGAAATAAACCACCGCATTGAATGCCAAGCCCAAGAATATCCAAAATGCTGACAAGAGGCCGGCCTCACGTAAGGTCACGGCATGGGCATCCTTGTGGAATACCTTCAAATCCAAAAAGAGGAAAAAGGCAATCAGACCCAGAAACCCCGACCAAACGTATACGATGTCCATGATGTTGGTAGAAACGAAAGATACCCGCTTCGGTTGGCGAATTTAGGCAGAAATTGGAGTTTGGGTAAGGGTCGGGGCTGCAAATCATACAATGAAACATCCATTTGCCTACCTTGCATGGCATGCAAGCCTTGGATCAACATCCACATCGTTTGGAAAGCTTCCAAGTGGGCGGACAGGAGTTGAAACTTCATGTCCCCCTGGACCCCGATGCCATTTTTTTTGCCATGACGGAGGAGGAATTCGGTGAGGAGGAGCGGCTTCCCCATTGGGCAAGGTTGTGGCCGGGAGCATTGGGCTTGGCGGAATTTGTGACCTCCATCGATTGGCAACCCGGGCTCAGGGTCCTGGATCTTGGGTGTGGATTGGCGCTCAACGGCATTTTGGCGGCCCGAGCAGGTACCAAGGTGGTCGCTGCCGATTGGTTTGTAGACGCGTTGGATTTTGCCTCAGCCAATGCAAAACTGAATGATGTCGAGATGCAGGTGATGCACTTGGATTGGAACCATCCTCCTCCCGGTTTGGAATTCGATTGCGTACTGGGGGCCGATTTGCTGTACGAGGTCCGCAACCACCAACCTGTCCTTAACTTCCTCAATACAGTACTTACCCGGCACGGACGGGCCATACTGAGCGACCATGGCAGACCGCATTTGCCTCAATTCCGTGAATTGCTCGCCAAAAAGCAGTGGAAATACCAAGAAAGCATGCAAGGTAGCATCCACATCTTCGATTTGGCGAGAAGTTGATTCAAGTCAGGCCCAAATCCTTCAAAAAAGGGTCTTTGGCCACCCAAACATGCCGTGATTTGTCGAAAACCAAAGTGGTGAAGGACAACGGAATGACCCTCCTGCATTTCAATCGCCACATCCCCACCTGAAAGGACTCAAAAGTGACCCTTTTACGGAAAAAGCCCTTCTCCACTACGAAATCCTGGGCCCTGCCCTCCTCAAACAACTGCCTTAGGCCACTTGCCCCATCACATTGGATTTTTCCGACATACCGCTCCAACAAACTCCACCTGCCCATGGTGCCCCCCCAAGCGCCCACGCTCACTTCAACTTTTTCCGGCAATTCATCGTAACGATTCCGCTCTCGGATGAACAAGGGCGGACCAGCAGCCTCCAAAGTATATTCCAGCACCACCCGATTGTCTTCTTCCTCCACTTTGGTCACCACGAAAAGGGGTACCTCCCGATCCTGAAAGGCAGCAGGCAACGGACCATCTTCAATCAAACGCGATGACTTCATGTGCCAAATTTCGTGAATTTGAGGCTCCGGCCAAGCATGACTTTCGTGGCAAGCGCTGACGAATATCATTTGTCAAATCCGCAATATTTTCCCTTTTTCGGGCACATTTCATCCAACGTTAACAAAAAGCACATGAACGCTGCAAACCTTCACCTCGTTTTGAATCACCTCCCGGTTTTCGGATTGGCCTTTGCCATGATTTGGTTCCTGGTGGGCATCATCATGAAGTCTCAGGCCCTCAAACAAGCCGCGCTGTTGACCATGGTGGCCGTGGCCTTGGGCACCCTTCCCGCCTATTTTTCAGGTGAGGGCGCGGAAGAAATCCTGGAGGATTCGTATGTGCACAACCACGATGCCATCCACGAGCACGAAGAAGCGGCGGTCTTCGGATTGACCTTGGCATTGTTGGCGGGTGCAGGTGCGGCCGTTGCATGGTGGATGAATCGCCAAAACAAATGGGCATGGACCAACTACCTCACACTCGGTTTGATGGCTTTGGCTTTGGCCAGCATGATCCGCATCGGACATTTGGGAGGCGCCATCCGACACCCTGAAATCTCCGGCGCGCCTGAAGCCCAAGGTGTTTTGGACCAACCCGAAGAGCGGGACGACGACTGATTGCTCGCCAGCATACCTCGAAGACATCCTACCTTATTTCGTTTTCCACACAAGGGAATGTAGCGACTGACCACATCGGCATACAACATGATGGGGATTCAGACTGAATTCCATCCCAAAAAGCCCATTTAGAGGCCTGCAAGCGGCATATTCAACAAACATGGTCATCTTCACGTACTCTTGGAGGAATTAAGCCTACAAGTAGATTCCCCGTGGATATGTGGGTTGCGTATTTGAGCCAATCGTCGCAAAATTGTACTTGAGACTTAAAAGGACCGTATGAAGAATATGAAATGGCTGTTTGCGCTGATGGTCTTTACCGTTTTGACCCGCAGCAATGTCGTTGGCCAAGATTTCGAGGCCCCCACCGATGCAGCCAAACCCAAGCGTTTTTCTGTTGGCGTACTGATTGGCGGTGATGCCACCACCTTCTTTCATAATCCGTTCAAGACCTTGGTTCATGACATTTACATCCCGGGTTCTAGTTTCGATCTCGGTTTAAGCGTACGCCTAGGAAAACATTTCGAATTGCAAGCCACGCCAGGCTATACCTTCAGGCCCTACGACACCCACAAGCAATACGTGGGTGACAACCTCGATGAAAATGGCAATCCCGACCAATTTTATGGCAAGAACATGGACCGTGAACTTCGTGCTGACCTCCACGAGTCCAGAGCCGGCATCATGACCCGCTACTACTTCACCAACAACCAAAAAGGCGGTTTCATTGGACTTGGAGTCGACATGTTCCGTATTTATTTACGCGATATGGTCCTGGTTATGAAACAAGACAGTGTGGAGTTTTTGCGCACAGCCAAAGATGTGTTCGATTTGCCTTGGATTCCGGGCGTTCAACTTTCTGGAGGTTACATCGGACAATTGCACCCCAAAGTACGGTTCAGCATGGAGCCTTATGTTCGCTTCAGCATCGTGGAGGTAACGCACAATACCCTCCTTTCGTGGGGCTGCGCCGGCTTCCGGATGGGTGTTTGGCTTTGAGCTGCCATCGGTTTTCCCTAATTTAACCGCATCATGAACGAATTCCTGAATTTCCGCAGGGCGGTCATCGCTTTGCATGTCCTTGCGTTTGGCATTTCAGCCTATTCCCAAAAAAAGCCGGAGTGGAATGTTGAAGCGGCCCATGGCCCCGTGAGTACCGTAAGTTTCACCACTGGGGAAGGTACTTGGATGAACGTGGATGTTCGCCCCGACGGACAAGAAATCGTGTTTGACCTGTTGGGTGACATCTACATACTTCCCATCACCGGCGGGAAAGCCACCAACATCTCGAGCGGGGTATCATGGGAAGTACAACCCCGATACAGTCCCGACGGCAAACAGGTAATGTTTACCTCGGACCGGGGCGGCGGGGACAACATTTGGGTCATGAACCGGGACGGATCCGAAAGGAGGCAGATTACCAAGGAGGATTTCAGGTTGCTCAACAATGCGGTATGGCATCCTTCGGGCGAATATTTCGTGGTCAGGAAACACTTCACGGCAGGTCGATCACTCGGAGCTGGGGAAATGTGGATGTATCACGTATCGGGAGGGTCCGGTTTGCAGCTCACCAAACGCAAAAATGACCAACAAGATGCTGGAGAACCCGCATTCAGTCCCGATGGCAGATTTGTATATTTTTCGGAGGATATGGATGGAGCAGGCTACTTTACTTACAACAAAAACCCCCATGACCAGATTTACATCATCCGCCGCTACGACACCCAAGACGGAAGCATCGAGGACATCGTGACCGGTCCGGGTGGTGCCGTGAGGCCGCAGGTAAGTCCGGATGGTAAGAAGTTGGCTTTTGTGCGTCGGGTGAGGCAACAAACGGTTTTGTATGTGCACGACTTGGCAACGGGCGAGGAATGGCCTGTTTTCGAACGGCTCAACAAGGACCAACAAGAAACGTGGGCCATCTTCGGCTTATACCCCAACTACCAATGGATGCCTGGCAGCAATGAAATCGTGGTTTGGGCAGAGGGAAAAATCTGGCGGGTCCATGTGGAAACCAAAGCCGCCGTCAATATCCCATTCCAAGCTGAAGTAAAACAAGACATCGCCGAGGCCTTGCACTTCCGTCAAGAAGTCGCACCTGTCACATTCGAGGCCAAAATGATTCGTCATGCCACGACACATCCCGGTGGAAAATCAATCGCCTTCCATGCTGCAGGCCATGTTTACCTCAAAGAATTGCCATCTGCCGCCCCCAAAAGGATGAGTGATTCCAACCGTTTTGAGTACGAACCCGCCTTCAGTCCAGATGGGAGCCGACTTGCATTCACCACTTGGACGGATGAAGAGACCGGAGCAGTGGTGATACGCGACATCAAAACCGGCAAAGAGACCAAACTGACCAAAGAAAAAGGGTATTACCACAGTCCGAAATGGTCGCAAGATGGCCGTAAAATCGTGTTCCGAAAAGGTGGTGGTAGCGATGAATTGGGCTATGCGTACGGCAAAGAGACCGGCCTGTACCTTTGGTCCTCCGACAGCCTGCGAAAGGTGACCTCCGATGGTTACAACCCGTTCTTCTCACCCGATGGCAAGCGTCTGCTTTACTCCACAGGCGGGGGCCTCAGCAAATCATTGAAAAGTTGCGACTTGTCGGGCAATGACATCCGCACCCATTTCACGGCCAAATACGCCAAAGATTTCGTTCCAAGCCCAGACGGAAAGTGGATTGCGTTCTCCGAATTGTACAATGTCTACGTGGCAGCCTTCCCCCAAACGGGCCAAGCAGTGGAACTTGCCAAAAGTGCAGATGCTTACCCTGTTTTCAGGGTCACCCGCGACGCGGGCACAAGTCTCCATTGGAGTTCAGATAGCAAGAAATTGCATTGGATGCTGGGCCCCCAATATTTTGGTCGTGAACTGAAAGACTGCTTCGGATTTTTGCCTGGCGCACCCGACAGCCTCCCCCCCGTCGACACAGCCGGACTTTCCCTGGGCCTGACCCTAAAAGCCGATCAACCATCGGGCATCATTGCGCTCAAGGGAGCGCGCATCATCACCATGAAAGGCGATGAAGTGATTGACGACGGCCTCGTTTTGGTGGAAAACAACCGCATCAAATGGGTCGGTAAAAATGGAGGCTCAGAAATCCCCGCTGGGGCCAAGGTTATTGACCTTTCTGGCAAAACCATCATGCCCGGCTTGGTAGATGTGCATGCCCACCTGGGCAACAGTGGAAATGGCATCAGCCCCCAACAACAATGGTCCTATTTCACCAACTTGGCCTACGGTGTCACAACAACCCACGACCCCAGCTCCAGCACGGAAATGGTGTTCAACCAAAGTGAGATGCAAAAAACAGGCGTCATGGTGGGGCCCCGCATTTTCAGTACAGGGACCATCTTGTACGGTGCGGACGGTGATTTCAAAGCCGTTGTGAACAGCCTGGACGATGCCAGGTCTCATTTACGCAGAATGAAAGCCGTCGGGGCCTTCAGCGTGAAAAGCTACAACCAACCCCGACGCGAACAAAGGCAACAGGTGATCCAAGCCGCCCGCGAACTCAACATGCTCGTGGTGCCTGAAGGCGGTTCGTTTTTCTACCATAACCTCACGATGGTGGTAGATGGCCATACTGGAATCGAACACAGCATCCCCGTGTCGCCGGTTTATCAGGACGTAACCAAATTGTGGGGCGCAAGCAAAACCTCCTATACCCCTACCCTCATCGTGGGATATGGAGGAATCTGGGGAGAAAACTATTGGTACCAAAAAACTGAAGTCTGGAACAACGAAAGGTTGCTCAAATACTATCCCCGTAGGATTCTGGATGCCCGCTCGGTGAGAAGGACCATGGCCCCCGACAACGATTTCGGGCACATCGGTAATGCAAAAGCATGCAAGGCCATCATGGATGCAGGCACACAGGTCCAATTGGGTGCCCATGGTCAGCTCCACGGATTGGGAGCACATTGGGAAATGTGGATGTTCGAACAAGGTGGATTCAGTCCCCTTCAAGCCATCCGCGCCTCTACCCTGTGGGGTGCAGACTACATCGGCATGGCCCACGAACTCGGCAGTTTGGAACCCGGAAAATTGGCGGACCTCATCGTAATGGAAAAGAATCCGCTTGAAAACATCCGGAATTCTGAATCCATCAGCCATGTGATGTTGAACGGCAGGTTGTATGATGCCGACACGATGGACGAGGTCGCTCCGCTTCAAAAGAAAAGGAAACCCTTCTTTTTTGACAGAACCAAAGGAAGCGACGCCTTCCCGTGGCATGACGACACCCATAGCTTCATGGGTAGCAAATGCGGTTGTTTCGGCCACACCCACGGCATCAACTGAGCCCCAACCTGACCCCCAAAACGGGCAAGAATGGTTGCATCCGATTGGCAAGCACAGTAACTTCGTGCCCTGAACCACAAGGGCCTCATCATGCGCGACCAAATCTTTGATATCATTTCCCAAGAGTTTGACAGGCAACAATCTGGCATCGAGCTCATTGCATCCGAAAACTTCGTGTCGCAGGAGGTCCTGACGGCAGCCGGCTCAGTCCTCACCAACAAGTACGCTGAAGGATTGCCCGGAAAACGCTATTACGGTGGATGTCAATTCGTTGATTTGGCCGAAAATCTGGCCATCGACCGTGCCAAAGAACTGTTCGGTGCTGCTTGGGCCAATGTGCAACCTCACTCGGGATCCCAAGCCAACTCCTCCGTGATGTTGGGCGTGTTGCAACCCGGCGACAAAATCATGGGATTTGATTTGAGCCACGGTGGGCACCTCACCCATGGAAGTCCGGTGAACTTTTCTGGCAGGCTTTACAAACCTGTATTTTATGGTGTGGAGCAGGAAACAGGACGCATTGATTACGACAAAATGCGTGACATCGCCCTCCGTGAGCGCCCCAAATTGCTGATTGCAGGAGCCTCAGCGTACGCCCGAGACTGGGATTATGCCACCATGCGTAGCATCGCGGACGAAGTGGGTGCTTTGCTGCTGGCGGACATCGCGCACCCTGCAGGCTTGATTGCATCCGGCATTCTGAACAACCCCATGCCACACTGCCACATTGTGACCACCACGACGCACAAAACGCTTCGTGGTCCCCGTGGCGGACTCATCATGATGGGCAACGATTTCGAAAATCCATTTGGTCGGACCAACAAAAAAGGTGAACCCCTGCTGATGAGCTCCATTTTGGATGGCGCCGTATTCCCTGGATCTCAAGGAGGTCCATTGATGCACATCATCGCAGCCAAGGCGGTCGCGTTCGGAGAGGCCCTTCGACCTGGCTTCAAGGCCTATTGCCAACAGGTGATCCTCAATGCACAAGCCCTTGCCAACGGATTGGTATCCAGAGGTTACCACATCATCTCAGGTGGCACAGACAACCACCTCATGCTCATTGACCTGCGCAACAAGGGGTTGAATGGCAAAAAAGCGGAGGCCGCACTGGTGGCAGCCGACATCACCGTGAACAAGAACATGGTGCCTTTTGACACGGAAAGCCCATTCGTTACTTCCGGAATCCGCGTGGGCACGGCGGCCATCACCACCCGGGGATTGGTGGAACAGGACATGGAGTTCATCGCCGCCCAAATCGACAAGGTTTTGATGAACATCGAAAGTCAGGATGTGATTGAACTAGTGCGCAAGGAAATCCACGCCAAAATGAAATCCTACCCGCTCTTCCAAGAATCTGTACTGGCCTGATGCCCGCAAAATCAAGCGGCAATTCCATTTCGACCTGGCGCACAAGTACCGTTCCTTTTGCCTAAATTCGTGCCATGAAGACGCGCGTCCTCCTAGCTTGTGCCTTTCTGATGCCCTCCATGATGGCATGGGCCCAAAAAATAACCGGTCAGACCACCTTCCAAGTCAAATACCCCATCAGCCAAATCGGCTATCCTTCCCGCTTGTTGCCCGACGGTGAGGGTGGATTCACCTACATGGAATATTGGCAAACCGGGGAAGGCAGGAAATTCCCGAACCATTATCTGCAGCACTACAATTCAAAACTGGAAGAGCAGTGGTTCAAACCAGTGACAGCCGAGCAGGCCCCGAAAATGGCGGATTTCATTGATGTTTTCAGGCTTCAGGACGCTTACGGCGTGGTCGGGCATCAATATTCACCAGCTGCCAAATGCATGACCACCAAAATGCAATTGTTTGGTGAGGACGGGAAGGAACGCGGGGCTTTGCTGACCCTTTCCACCCTGACCAAGAAAGAGAAAAAGGGATACGAAGACCTGATTGTCCAATCCCCGGACGGAAGCAAGTTGCTTTGGTTGGGACACAATCCGGGCGCATCCGCCAAGCAGCGGGCGTTTTTTTGTACCGTCCATGACAGCAAAGGCGGAAAAGTGTGGTCTAAAAAACTGTTGCTGCCGCCTTCGGAGCAAAAGTATTACGTGAAGCAGGCATTGGTCGACAACCGGGGGAATGCCTATTTCTACATGGTGTATGAAACCATCACCAATACGGCCAAAGACAACGAGCATCGCCCATTCATCGCAAGATATGACCACAAAGAAGGCAAGGTCATGCTCCACGCCCTGCAATTCCCGGGTGCTTCCGTGCCACAAGGGATGCTCCATTTGAACAAGCGTGGCGAATTGGCCTTCATGGGTATTTTGTCAACTGAAGGTGCTGCTGGTTTTGCCAATGGAGCCAAAGTCTTCAACGGTGTGGGGATGAAATGGAACAAGCTGGTGTTCACCCTTTTCGATGTTGAGCGCGAACTCACGGTCGTGCAAGAATACCAGATGGATTTCCCTCCGGCGTGGTTGGAACGTTACGGGAGCAGGGGAGCCGACTTCGCGGAAGCCGAGATCATCGAGCATGGAGAAAATTTGTATTGGGTGATGGAAGAACATTACACCCAAATGCACCAAAACATGCTCCAACATTGCTACTACGACGTGGCGGTGGTGGCCCTTTCCATGAAGACCGGTGAAATCCAATGGGCGAATACCTTCGAGAAAAAGCAGCGTGACTACAAATTTGGCCACTTGCTCTCCTACACGGCCGGTGTGGCGGGTGGCAAGCTCCGATTTGTGTACATGAACGAAAAAGGGGCCCAAGGCAAAATTGTTTGCACCAGTTTGTCGTTGCAGGATGGCAGCGCGGAAACCGTTCCCCTGGCCAGCAACCAAAGTTCGGAGATGATGTTCTTCCCCAAGCGGAGCACCCTGGTGTCATCGGAAAAAATGCTCCTGTTGGGCGTGGGAAACCCCAATGCCTCCGAGTACAAGCTCATTCAAGTAGGATTCTGACCAACACCTGACCGAAGTGGCCCTGTTTTCATGGAGAAAGAAAAAACGCCGCCCATCGGAAGACGATGTGGAAATGGGTTTTTTCGACCACTTGGAAGAGCTTCGTTGGCATTTGGCGCGAAGTGTGGCTGTGCTCAGCATCATGGGTGTTGTACTATTTGCCTACCGGCAAGAGGTGATCGGCACCGTATTCATGGCTCCGTTCAAATACGATTTCATCACCTACCGCATCATTTGTGAGAACTTCACCGACGCCTTTTGTCCGCCACAAGAGGGGGATGCAACCATGTTCACACCGGGAGAAGACAGCCTTTACATCGAGGGGTTGATGGAGGTTCAGTTGCTTGACAGCCTTCCGGTCAAGGTCGGCGGGAAAGATAGCATCCGCTACGGAAACGGCCGACCGATGCGTCTGAAAGTCAGTGCCAGAGATTTCCACTCAGCTGGCGCATTGTCGGGCTTGAAAATCAAAAATGCCGATGGCACCATGGTGCAACTCCAAGCCACCTCGCCCTATGAGCAATTCTTGAAGGCCATGATTTATGCCTTGTTCGGAGCGGTCATTATCGGATTCCCTTATTTGGCTTGGGAGGGATGGCGATTCATCCGGCCGGCACTATCAGACAAAGAAGTGAGAAACGTCCGAGGAAATGTCGCCGTCATCAGCCTCCTCTTTTTCACCGGCGTGGTGTTTTGCTATTACATCCTCCTGCCCATCTCCATCCAATTTTTGAGCAGCTTCGTGTTGTTTGAAGAGGCTCAGAACATCTGGCGCATCGGGGATGTCATCAACTTCGAAATGCTGTTGTTGTTCGGCACGGGACTCCTTTTCCAACTGCCCATGGTGGTCTATTACCTTTCCCGCATCGGCATGGTGACCCCCGCATGGCTCAGGAAATACCGTAGGCATTCCATCGTGGTCTTGCTGATTTTGGCCGGTGTGGTGACCCCGCCCGACCCGTTCAGCCAAATTTTGGTTTTCGTGCCCCTCATGGTGCTATACGAGGCCAGTATTTTGATTTCCTCTCGGGTGGAAAAAGGAAAACAACGCGCAGAAAAATCAACCCAAACTCCTCAAGCATGAACCCCAACCTCATCATCGGAATCGCTTCGGACCATGCAGGCTACAGCCTCAAAGAGCTGATCAAAAGCTATTTTGAATCACGCAATTTGTTCTCCCGTGATTTCGGCACCAACAGCACCGAGTCTTGCGACTACCCCGATTACATCCACCCCATGGGCCGTGCCCTTGAAGCCGGGGACATCCATTTCGGGGTGGCCATCTGTGGAAGTGCCAACGGGGTGTGCATCACTGCCAACAAATACCAACATGTACGCGCCGCCCTCTGTTGGGAGGTCGAAATTGCAGAATTGGCACGCCGCCACAACAACGCCAACGTGCTTTGCCTGCCTGCACGTTACATCAGTCCTGAAAAAGCCATCGCCATCGTGGAATCCTTCTTCGGAACTCCCTTCGATGGTGGCAGGCACGAAACCCGGGTGAACAAAATCGCCATCCAAGGCTGAATTCACTTCCCTCCTGCCCGATTCGAACATGCATTCCGTGGTGGGGGCATATCCCTTCCTATTTGTTCCGCGCTTTTCCGAAATTTGTGAATATGTTCAACACGATTCTCCGCAAATCCCTGCAAATCACGGGCATCTTGGCTTCAACTGGCTTCCTGCTGCTTGCCCAACGCCCCACCCACAACCCGATGACCATCACGGCACCGCCTGCCAATACCAATCCCACCATTTCGACCAAGGGAGGCACCACCGGAGGCAGCTTCATCCAAGCCACCCAAGGCACCGGATT
>Ga0068872_10004070_pt1 | contig 11102 bp, 10 predicted proteins | sample NOAtaG_7_FD_66441 | JGI IMG/M metagenome (GOLD analysis project Ga0068872, IMG submission 66441) | Freshwater lake microbial communities from Lake Erie, under a cyanobacterial bloom - NOAA_Erie_Diel1S_2200h metaG | ecosystem: Environmental > Aquatic > Freshwater > Lake | place: USA: Ohio, Lake...
GGCGCCGGCGGCAAGTCCAAAGCCGGGCAATGGCAAGCGCCGTCGGGGAGGTCGGGGTCGCAGTCGCGGAGGTTCGGGCCAGCAGGGTGGTCAAGGCGGTCGCCAGCGCCAGAGCCAGGCCGCAGTCGAGGCCGAGATTGTCGAGCGGCGTCGCGGTCGCACACGTGACGGACGGCCCGTCGGGCGCTATCTCATGTGCGTCCAGGTCCGCGAGGGGCTGACCCAGGTGGCGGTGCTCGAGGGTCGCAAGTTGATCGAGCACTACGTCAGCCGTCCGGCCGACGACATCTCCCAGATCCACGGCAACATCTATCTCGGTCGCGTGCAGAACGTGTTGCCCGGCATGGAAGCCGCGTTCGTCGACATCGCCACGCCGAAAAACGCGGTGCTGTACCGCGGTGACGTGCAGTACGACGCCGAGGACATCGTCGAGAAGTCGACCGACCGCCGAATCGAGGACATCTTGAAGGCGCGGCAGTTGATTCTCTGCCAGGTCACCAAGAACCCGATCGGAGCCAAGGGCGCGCGCCTCACCCAGGAAGTGTCGCTGCCGGGTCGGTTCGTCGTGTTGATTCCGAACTCGAAGACCTACGGCATCTCGAAGCGTCTGCCCGACGACGAACGGCGTCGCCTTCGTTCGGTGCTCGACCGCGTGAAGCCCGCGGAACACGGTCTCATCGTGCGTACCGCCGCCGAGCACGCGACCGAGCACGAACTGCGTGCCGACATGGCGCGTCTGCTCGACGAATGGGCACGCATCGAAGAAGCGGCAAAGAAGGCGAACGGCCCGAAGCTGCTGTACCGCGAGCCGAGCCTCGCCGTGCGCGTGATCCGCGAAGAGTTCAACGCCGAGTACCGCGGTGTCGTCATCGACGACCCGCAGCTCTACGAAGACCTGAAGGGCTACGTCAGCGACTTCAACCCCGAACTTGCCGATCGTGTCGAGCTGTACGCCGCCGGCGGGTCTTCGGGTGAAGACGACGACGTTGACGGCGACGCGCCGTCGGCATCCGGACTACCGATCTTCGAGCACTATCACGTGCACGAACAGATCCACAAGGCGCTCGATCGCAAGGTGTGGCTGCCCTCGGGAGGGTCGCTCATCATCGAACACACCGAAGCGCTCACGGTCATCGACGTGAACACCGGCAAGAACGTCGGCAAGTCGAACCTCGAGGAGACGGTCTTCCACAACAACCTCGAAGCCGCGGAAGAAATCGCACTGCAGCTGCGCCTGCGCGACATCGGCGGCATCATCGTCATCGACTTCATCGACATGGAAGTGAAGGAAAACCGCCGCAAGGTGGTCGACGCATTCCGTGCAGCCCTGGCGCGCGACAAGACGCGTACCCAGGTGCTCGAGGTCTCCGACCTCGGCCTCGTCGAGATGACCCGCAAGCGCATCGGCGAGGGTCTCCTCACCAGCTTTGCGGGCCAGTGCCCCGACTGCGAGGGCCGCGGCATCAAGGTCGACCACTCGCTCATCGGCTGAGTCATTCGGCCGGGCGAGGGGTTGGGGACGCAGGGCGGCTCCAGTAGGCTAGGAAACCGCTATGTACGCAGTCATCGCCTCCGGTGGTAAGCAGGAAAAGGTCGCCCAGGGCGAGACCGTCAAGGTCGAACTCCTCGGCGTCGACAACGGCACCGAAGTGAAGTTCACTCCGGTTCTGCTCGTCGACGGCGGCACCGTGCTCTCCACGCCCGACCAGTTGAAGAACGCGTCGGTCACCGGCCGCGTCATCGCCACGGCCAAGGGGCCGAAGATCGACGGCTTCACCTACAAGCGCCGCACCAACCAGCGTCGTCGCTACGGTCACCGTCAGCAGTACTCCGTCGTCGAAATCACTTCCATCGCGAAAGGCTGAGCCATGTCAAAGACCAAAGGTGGCGGCTCCACACGTAACGGCCGCGATTCAAATGCACAGCGCCTCGGCGTGAAGGCCTTCGATGGAACGCAGATCAACGCAGGTGCGATTCTCGTGCGTCAGCGTGGAACACGCGTGCACCCGGGCAAGAACGTGGGCATCGGCAAGGACGACACCCTGTTTGCGCTCGTCGGTGGCAGCGTGAAGTTCGGCGAGCGCCGCGGCCGCAAGGTCGTCGACGTGCTGCCTTCCAGCAACTGACCCGCGTCAGCGGAAGTCGATGCCGACCGGAAGGTCGGATTCACGCCAGTTCAACAGGTTGACCGCTTGTTGGAACGCGTACCTGTCGGTCATGCCGCCGACGTACTCGACGATCGCCTTCATCATTTCCGTCGACTTTGCTGCAGCATCGAGCTGGCGAGTGGCGGGACAGGCTGCGGGGTTCTTGGCGTAGTGCTCGACCAGGGCCTGCAGCACCCGGATGACGGATGCGGCCTGGGCCTGTGATTCGGGTCGAAGGTACACGGCTTCGTAGTTGAACTGTCGGAACGCGCCGAGCGCCTCGGCCATGTCGGTGGTCATCGCGATGCGCCCGGTGCTGTGCGTGGCATCGAGCATGCCGACGATGAACGACGAGATCTGTTTGGCGCGCGAGGTGCCGCAACGCTCGCGCACCATGGCAGGCAGATCGTGTGGTGCAACGACTCGAGCATCGACGGCGTCTTCGAAGTCGTGGCACACGTAGGCGATGCGATCGGCCCACGAGACGACTTCACCTTCGGGCGTCATCGGTGCGGGTCGTGACCATGAATGGTTGCGGATGCCATCGAGGGTTTCGCGGCACAGGTTCAACGGGGCGAGCGTGACGTCGGCTCCCCACAGCGCATGGTCGTAACCACCATCGACGAACGGGCTGAGGGCGTCTTCGCTGGCGTGTCCGCCCGGTCCGTGACCGCAGTCGTGGCCGAGTGCGATCGCCTCGGTGAGGGCAACGTTCAATCCGAGCGCCCGCGAGATGGCGGTGGCGACCTGTGCAACTTCGAGGGCGTGCGTGAGGCGCGTGCGCTGGTGATCATCAGGAAAGACGAACACCTGTGTCTTGCCGGCGAGTCGACGAAAGGCTGCCGCGTGGAGAATGCGGTCACGGTCGCGTTCGAAACACGTGCGGAAGGCGTCGGGCTCTTCGGGTCTCGTGCGGGTGCCGGCACCGATCGAGCGGGTGGCGTTCGGGGCGAGGAGATTGTTCTCGTGGTCTTCGCGTTCGTCGCGTGACACCAGTCGCTGTGCGCCGGTGGACGCGTGTGAATCGGAGTGCGCGAAGCGAACGCTGGTGGGCGAATGGGAGAGCACGTGTCCCGCCATTGTGGACGCCCACACTTCGGCGCGGCTGGCGGAATCGGAAGGGGATGACGAACCGCTCACAAAAGAGACGATAGGTGACAGGTGTGCGCCATTAGCCTGATTCGCACCATGAGTGCCTTCGTCGACGAGTGCCAATTGAACGTGCGCGCCGGCGATGGTGGGGCCGGCTGTGTCAGCTTCCGCCGCGAGGGTCCAGTGGCGTTCGGCGGCCCCAACGGCGGTGACGGCGGCAACGGAGGCGACGTGTGGCTCGTTGCAGACCACAACGTGGCGTCCCTGCTGGCCTTCCGTGACCATCCCCACCGCCGTGCCGACGACGGAGTGAACGGCATGGGCAAAGACCTCCACGGCAGGTCGGGGCGCGATCTCGAGATCCGGGTTCCCGAGGGAACAGTCGTGCGCGACATGTACACAGAAGAGGTGCTCGCCGATCTGGTTGCCCACGGCGACCGGTGGAAGGCCGTCGAAGGCGGCCGGGGCGGGCGCGGCAATGCGCGCTTTCTCTCGAATCGTCGGCGCGCGCCGAAGTTCGCCGAACAAGGCGAGTACGGCGCCGAACGCTGGCTGAAGTTGGAACTCAAGTTGATGGCCGACGTCGCGTTGGTGGGTTTTCCGAACGCGGGTAAAAGCACCTTCATCAGTTCGATCTCGGCGGCCAAGCCGAAGATCGCCAATTATCCCTTCACGACCCTCGAGCCGCATCTCGGTGTCGTGCGCATCGACGAGTCGACCGAATTCGTCGTCGCCGACATTCCGGGAATCATCGAGGGGGCAAGTGAAGGCCGTGGACTTGGCCATCAGTTCCTGCGCCACATCGAACGGGCACGTGCGCTGTGCATCCTCGTCGACCTCGCACCGATGGACGGCATGGCGCCCGACGAACAGGAGCGAATTCTCCTGCGCGAACTCGAGGCGTACGACCCGGCACTCGTTGGTCGTCCCCGAATCGTGGTCGGCAGCAAGGTCGACGTCGCCGACCCGACGGTTCTCGCCTCCTGGTCGGGGCTCACGATGTCCGCCGTCACCCGCCAGGGTGTGCGGGCCGTCGTGGGCAAATTGGCCCAGATGGTGTCGCAGGCGCGCGAGGCGATTCCGCCCCGCGAGGCGACGGTCATCCTGCGTCCCGAGCCCGAAGGCACGTACGTCGAACGCGTCGGCGACAACGAATTCCGCATCCTCGGCCGAAACGCGGTGCGTTCGGTCGCGCTGAACGACATCACGTCTCCCGAGGCGTTGAACTACATCGACGAACGTCTGAAGAAGATGGGCGTGGGTCGTTTGCTGTCGCGTGCCGGGGCACAAGACGGCGATGTGGTGCACATCGGCGAGTTCTCCTTCGAATACACGGCGGAGGTCTGACGTGCGCGTCGTCGTCAAGGTCGGTACCAGTTCGGTCACGCACGCGAACGGCGTGCTCAACGCCGACATGTTCACGTCGCTCGCGGCACAGATCGCACGGTTGCGAAGCGAAGGCCACGAGGTGTTGCTCGTGACCAGCGGTGCGGTGTCGGCCGGTGTCGCGGCCCTCGGCATGTCGCAGCGTCCTGCCGATGTCGGCACGCTGCAGGCGCTCGCCGCAATCGGCCAGAGCCGTCTGATGGAGCGCTACAACACGGTCTTCGCACCCCACGGCGTGGTGACCGGTCAGGTGTTGCTCGTACCGCACGATTTCGGCGACCGCCAGCAGTATCTGCACGCCCGCCAGACGATGTTGCGTCTGCTCGAGCTCGGCGTCCTGCCGGTCATCAACGAAAACGATGCGATCGCCAACGACGAGATTCGCTTCGGAGACAACGACCGCATCGCTGCCTTGGTGGCGCACAGCGTCGCCGCGGACGTTCTTGTGTTGTTGACCGACCAGGAAGGTCTGTACACCAAGGATCCCCGCTCAAACGACGATGCGATCCTCATCGACGTGGTCTCGACCGACGACGACCTGCTCAGTGTCGCGGCCGGCAGTGCAGGCACCGCTCGGGGCAGCGGTGGCATGGCGTCGAAGCTCTCGGCGGCGCGCATCGCGTCGTGGTCGGGCGTGCGCACCGTCATCGCCCGTGCGTCGCGCGACAACGTGCTGGTCGAGGCCGTCGACCCTGCCGCAACGGTCGGTACCACCTTTCTCGGTCGCGATCGCCAACTCTCGGCGCGTCGCTTGTGGATCGCGTTTGCGGCGCAGCCCGAAGGTCGCATCGTCATCGACGCCGGAGCGGTGGCCGCCGTCGAATCACGTGGAACGTCGCTGTTGTCCCCGGGCGTGACCGACGTCGACGGAGACTTCGCGGCGGGCGACGTTGTCGATGTCGTCGACGGATCCGGTCATCTCGTTGCTCGCGGCGCGACTTCCATGTCGCGTGCGGAGATCGCTTCGCTTCGGGGTAAGCGCGCAGCTGATCTGGGCGAGGGCGTGTCGACTCTCGTCGTGCACCGCGACGAGATGGTGGTTCTCAGCGCCCTGCGCTGAAACCGCGCAGCCTGTCGACCAGCACGTTCGTCTCGCGAACCCTCATCAGCCGCAACAGTGCGACGTACACGACTGCTCCGACGAGGTACGACGCCGCTGTTCGCACGACGGCTCCCAGTCCTGCCGTGTCGCCGAGTGCGCGTCCGATCGCCCAAGCGGCACCTGCCGCCGGTGCGGTGGCGACCAGCATCGGCGACAACGACCGCATCAATGCGAGAGATCCGAACTCGGGATGCCTGCGTTCGACCACGAACAGCGCGACGATCGCGCTGACGACGTAGGCGACGCCGAACGCGAGACCGAGGCCGAGCACCCCGTATCGATCGACGAGGATTACTGCGAGCACCACGTTGAGGGCATTCTCGAAACAGTTGATGACGAAGGGCGTGCGGGTGTCCTCGTGCGCGTAGAAACCACGGAGAACGAACAGATACACCGAGAAGCCGACAAGGCCGACGGAGAAGCCCATCAACGCGCGCGCAGTGTTGTGTGCGGCCTCGGCTGTGAAGTTGCCGTGCTGCAAGAGCGCGCCGATCATCGGGCGCGACGTGACGAAGAACAGGGCGGCAAAAGGAAGGGTGAGGAGGGCGATCAGGCGGACACCGAGCGACAGGCGTCCAACGAAAGCTTCCCGATCGGCCGTTACCGCGGCGCGGGCGAGTTCGGGTGCGAACGTCGTCGTGATCGACGCCGCGAGAAGGGCGTGCGGTAGTTGGAAGAAAGTGAAGGCTTTCGTGTACGCGTCGGGTCCGCCGCTTCCCGGTTCTGCAAGGTTGCGCACGACCACGAGAGCGACCTGGTTGGTGAGCACGTAGCCGAAGGTCCACAGGGAAAGGCGTGCGAGGCGGCGCACCGCGGGATGGCGGAAATCGGGTCGCAGCCCGAACGACAGTCCGGATGCCCGCGCGACGAGAAGCACGATGATCGAGGTCGTTGCGATGCCGATCGTGGCGCCGCTGCCGAGCAGCCACCGCACGGTCGAGTTGTCAGCGACGGTGTCGAGGCCGGGTCGACCGTCGATCGACAGGGGAATGAGGGCGAGAAGTCCGATGATGACGACGTTCGCCGTGACCGGGGCCCACGCCGCAGCGACGAACTTGTCGCGGGCATTGAGCGCGGCTGTCGCGAGTGCGGTCAGTCCATAGAAGAAGATCTGCACGAGGAAGACACGTGCAAGCATCGTGCCGACATCGCGGTAGTCGGCGACGTCGACACCCGCGGCCGGATTGAGCGAAAAGAGCCTGAAGATCAGCGGTGCGCATGCAACGGCGATCGCGGTGAGGGCTGCAAGGGTGATGATCGCCGTCGAGACGACGGCCCGTTCCGCCTCGTCGTCATCGTCGTGGAACAAGCGGGTGAAGACCGGGACGAGTGCCGCCGAAAAAACACCACCGATCAAGAGCTCGTAGATCGAGTTGGGCGAATTGTTGGCACCGTCGTAGGCGTCGGCCACGGCGGTCTGGCCGATGACGATGCCAAAGACCACCACTCGGGCGAGACCCGTGACGCGTGACACCGCGGTTCCCGCCGCGACGGCAACGTTGGTTCGCAGCAGGTCGCGCGGCGCATCCATTGGTGACCCAAGCGTACCGAACGGTAGGGTGCAGGCATGGGGAACCGCTTCGATTCAGTGCAGGCTGTGCGTGATGGCCTGAAAAAGGTCAACTATCTCGCAGACGACGGCATTGCAAGCGTTGCCTTCCTCGCCGACCGACTGGGCAAGCCCGTGCTCGTCGAGGGTCCCGCCGGAACCGGAAAGACCCAGCTCGCCAAGAGCATCGCCGACCTCATCGGCGCGCGTCTCATCCGTCTGCAGTGCTACGAGGGTCTCGACGAATCCAAAGCCCTCTACGAGTGGAACTACAAGAAGCAGTTGCTGCGCATCCAGGCCGACAAGAACAGCGACTCCTGGTCCGAAGTGCACGACGACATCTTCAGCGAGGAGTTCCTGCTGACGCGTCCGCTTCTCGAAGCCATCCGCGCCGACGACCCGGTGGTCCTGTTGATCGACGAAGTCGACCGTGTGGAGGTCGAAACCGAGGCGCTCCTCCTCGAGATTCTGAGCGAGTACCAGGTGTCGATCCCCGAGCTCGGCACCATCACCGCCAAGCAGATTCCTTTGGTGTTCCTCACCTCCAACAACACCCGTGAACTGTCCGAGGCCCTGAAGCGCCGCTGTCTCTACCTCCACGTCGACTACCCCGACATGGACCGCGAGAAGGAGATCGTCCTCGCCAAGGTCGATGGCATCACCGAACACCTCGCCGACCAGATCGCCCGCATCGTTCGCAGCATCCGCCAACTCGACTTGAAGAAGGCCCCGTCGGTCAGCGAGACCCTCGACTGGGCGCGCACCCTCATGCTGCTCGGCATCGAACACATCGACGCGGAACAGGCCAAGGAGACCCTGCACATCCTCCTCAAGTACCAGACCGACATCGCCAAGGCGGCGAAGGAACTGTCGTCGGACAAGTAGTCGGAAGCGCACGATGCTCGACCTGATGTCCGGCTTCGTTGCCGAATTGCGTAATGCGGGGTTGCCGGTCAGCCTGACCGAAAACCTCGACGCCATGGAGGCGATCAAGCAGATCCCACTCGAAGACCGCGAGGCCTTCAAGTGGGCGCTCGGTGCGACCCTCGTGAAGAACGCGGCCCACTGGCGCGCCTTCGAGACGGTCTTCGAGGTCTACTTCAGTCTGCGGGGGCCTGAATACGCGCTGAAAGACGACGAGGACGCGGGCGACTTCTGGCGCGAGATGCAAGAGCAGATGCGTCAGGGCGAGGGCAAGGGCGGCGCCGGAGCGATGGACTCGCTCACTCAGGAAGAATTGATGAACCTGCTCATGCGGGCCCTCATGGACGGCGACCAGGCGATGATGCGCGCCCTCGCCAAGCAGGCGGTGCAGCGGTTCGCGGGTATGGAACCGGGACGACCGGTCGGCGGCACCTACTACCTGTACCGGACCCTCCGCAATCTCGACCTCGACAACATGATGAGCAAGATCGAGCAGGCGAAGTCCGACGATGGCCAGCAGCCGATCACCGATCTCGAGCGGCGTCTCGAGAACGACGAGATGCAGCACCGCATCGAACAGTTCAAACAGGAGATCGAGGCCGAAATCCGTCGTCGTCTGGTGGCGGACCGCGGTGCCGAAGCGATGGCAAAGACGCTTCGCAAGCCGCTGCCCGAAGATGTCGAGTTCATGCACGCATCGCGCGACGAGATGCAGAGCCTGAAAAAAGCCCTGTACCCCCTGACCCGCAAACTGGCCGCACGGTTGGCCCGCAAGCGCCGTCACGGACGCAAGGGGCCCCTCGACTTCCGCAACACGGTTCGCCATTCGTTGAATTACGGAGGCGTCCCTGCCGAGCCGAAGTTCAAGTATCCGCGTCCGGCCAAACCTGAACTCATGGTCGTGGCCGACATCTCCGGCAGCGTCGCCGCATTCGCGCGGTTCACGCTGATGCTGGTGTATGCGATCCAGGGTCAGTTCTCGAAGGTGCGTTCGTTCGTCTTCATCGACGGTCTCGACGAAGTCACCGAGTACTTCAAGGCGACCGAGGACATCACCGAGGCGATTCATCGAGTGAACACAGAAGCCGACGTCGTCTGGGTCGACGGCCACAGCGACTACGGACACGCATTCGAAGTGTTCTGGGAGCGCTACGGAAAAGACGTCGGCCCGAAGACCACCGTGCTTCTGCTCGGTGACGCGCGGAACAACTACCACGCGGCACAGAGTTGGGTCGTGCGCGAGATGAAGCACCGCGCGCGCCACGTGTACTGGTTGAACCCCGAGCCGCGTTCGTATTGGAACACCGGTGATTCGATCGTTGGCGAGTACGGCTCGCACACCGACGGCGTCTATGAGTGTCGCAACCTGCGTCAGCTCGAGGCGTTCGTGGAGAAGTTGGCGTGACCGGTACGCGCATCGTCCTCGTGCGTCATGGCGAATCCCAAGTCGCCGTCGACAAGATGATCGGGGGTCCGCGCAAGTGTTCGGGGTTGTCCGCATTGGGCCGCAAGCAAGCAGAAGCGTTGAACGCGCGTTGGCTCGCCGAGGGAATCGAAGCCCCCGCGGCTTTCGTGGCAAGCAACTACAAACGGGCGATCGAGACCGCGAACCTCATCGCGCCGTCACTCGGCCATCCCGATCTCGTCATCGATGCCGACTGGGGTGAACACGACCCGGGCGAGGTGTGCGACGGCATGACCTATGCCGACTTCGTCGAGAAGTTCGGTCACCGTGACTGGTCGATCGACCCGTACGACGAGACCTACCCCGGGGGCGAGACGGTCGCGGCGTTCCAGTTCCGCGTGGGTGGTGCATTGCGTCGCACCGTCGACACCTGGGCGGGCGGCACCGTGGTGGTTGCGTGCCACGCCGGTGTCATCGACACCTGCCTGCGTCACGCCCTGCGCAGCGCACCGGTCGGCGAGTTCGAGGTGCACACGCTCAACACATCGGTCACCGAACTGGTGCACGTTCGCCCCGGGCGCTGGCAGATCGTTCGTTACAACGACGCCGGCCACCTTGCGGGCTTGCCAAGAAGCACCAACTAGCGGAGAATCTTCCCCGAAGCGATTGGGGGAGACATGGGGCAGTTGGATCAAAAAGTCGCCGTCGTCATCGGCGGACACAGTGGCTTTGGTGAGGCGATCGTGCGGCGGTTCGCGGCCGAAGGGGCGCGCGTGGCGATTGCAGCGCGGCGCGCCGATTTGGTGAATGCGGCAGCAGCGGAAGTGGGCGGCAAGGGCTACACCTGCGACATCACCGTCGATGAAGACGTGAGCACGTTGGTGGGCGGGGTCGAGGCTGATTTCGGTCGCATCGACATCGCGGTGAACTGTGCCGGTTACGAACAGAGCACCCCGATCGCGGACTTGACGCCCGAGAAACTGACGGCGATGCAGGCCGTGCAGTTCACCGGAGCGATCTACTGCATGCGACACTTCGGCAATTCGATGGCCGCGACGGGTGGTGGGTCTTTCCTCTCGATTTCGTCGCAGACCGCCCACAGCCCGGCCGTGGGTCTCGCGGCCTATGGCAGCTCGAAAGCCGGTGTCGAATACGCGACGAAGATCGCGGCGGTCGAGTACGGCCCGAAGAACGTCAGGTTCAACTGTGTCGCGTCGGGTCTCATCGAAACGCCGATGACGGCCCGCATCTTCCAGGTGAAGCCCGCCATCCAGGCCCTGCAGGAACTGACGCCGCTGCGACGGATGGGTTCTTCCGACGACATTGCAAAAGCCGCGTTTTTCTTCTGCAGCGACGAGGGCGCATTCGTCACCGGCCAGACCCTGTGCGTCGACGGTGGTGCGACCTTGCACGGCCTACCGACGGCATTTCACTACGCAGATGCAGCGCGCAGGTTCGCGGAGTCGGCGAACGGCGACGCAGGAAAGTCCTCCTGAG
>Ga0068872_10004072_pt1 | contig 11102 bp, 9 predicted proteins | sample NOAtaG_7_FD_66441 | JGI IMG/M metagenome (GOLD analysis project Ga0068872, IMG submission 66441) | Freshwater lake microbial communities from Lake Erie, under a cyanobacterial bloom - NOAA_Erie_Diel1S_2200h metaG | ecosystem: Environmental > Aquatic > Freshwater > Lake | place: USA: Ohio, Lake...
GCTTCTTCCGCGCTCAGGCCTTGAAGGACCTCGGGGAGTTCTTCGTCGGGTGTGTCGGTCATTGACCGGCAGAGATGAAGAGATCGGCAAAGGCTGCAGGCAGAGGTGTGCCAGTGGTGCGCGATGTTTGCGAAAGGACGTACCACTCGGTACTGAATGCGATAGCGAAGATGTCGTCTGGGAGCCCAAGGAAAACGGACAATGTGCGAACGGTGTCGGGCGCGCCAGTTGCTTGGGTGGCGTGTGCAGCCATTGAAGCTTTGCGTTTGTCGAGCACGGTACTGACATCGACGGTGTGTGTGATCTCTGCAGCCGGTGTGTACCAAGAGGACAGGTCGGCGGGTACGAATCCTTCCGGTACTTCAAGGCCCATGCTTTTTGCGAGCTCGATGCCGCCTGAAAGGAATTCGCGATCGATCGTGGACTGCAGGAACGGAATGTCAGCGAGTTGTGCAGCTGCCCATGCGACTCGGTGAACCTGCTGATGATCGGGGTGGCCGTACCCACCATTGCGATCATCGGCAATGAGAAGCGCGGCACCTTCTTCGGCGAGAATCGCAGCGAGCGGGGCCGCGGCGTCTTTGACCTGCGCAGCGCAGAAGGTGCCTGCGGGCCAAGTTCCATCCGAATCGGGGGAGTGGCCCGAGTCGAGATAGTCAAGAAAAATGACGCGAGCGATGCCAAGAGCGGCTGCCGACGCCTCAGCCTCGGCGGTCCTGCGCTGAGCAAGACCCTCGTCGGCGGCCAAGATGCCATCGCCAACATCTCCGGCATCGCCACGAGTGGCGAGGACCAGGACAACCCGGTGGCCAGCCTGAGCGGCCCGAGCCAGCGTGCCCGAATCGAGAAGCGCCTCATCGTCGGGATGGGCATGAAAGGCGATCAGCGTCCCGGTTGGCATGTTTGCATTCTTACAGGGCAACGGTGAGGACTACCGTGACGCTGAGTGACTCATACCGATGAGACCCCTGGATTCGAATCCGGACGACTGAAGATCGCTCTGATCTCCGATTGCTACGTCCCGCGCCTAGGCGGCATCGAGATGCAGGTTCACGATCTTGCCCGACAGTTGCAGCGGGCCGGCCACGAGGTCGTAGTGGTCACTACGACAGGCGGTCCTGACGTGGTCGATGGCGTTCGAGTCCATCGCATCGACGTTCCGTTGCTTCCTTTCGACATTCCGTTTACCCGTCGGGCATTCCGTTGCGTGGCTGAAGTGCTTGCATCCGAGCGCGTCAATGTCGCGCACTTTCACGGTGGTGTTGTGAGTCCGCTCGCCTATAAGGGAGCGAGAGACGCGCAACGCGCAGGCATTCCTGTCGTTGTGACATTGCATTGCATCTGGAGTTATGCCACTCCGTTCTTCTGGGCGGTCAACAAACTGACGAAGTGGGGACAGTGGCCCGTTGTCCTTTCAGCGGTGAGCGAGGTCGCTGTAGCGCCAGTGCGGCGCATCGCCTCCGATGATGCAACGGTTGTTGTGCTCCCGAACGGGATTGAGAACGCCACTTGGTCGATTGCGCCAGCGGAGCGGGATCCTTCGGTGGTGACCCTCGTGTCGGTGATGCGCTTAGCTCCGCGTAAGCGTCCAATGCATTTGTTGCGAATGATCAAGGACGTGCGTGACCGGACACCTCGCTCGATTGAAGTTCGCCTGATCGTTATCGGAGACGGTCCTGAACTTGGGCAAATGGAGAAATACGTACGGGAGAATGGCCTGACGAACACGGTGTCGCTGGTTGGGCGTCGGACACGAGAGGAAATTCGCGAGATCTATTCACGAGCAGACGTGTTTGTGGCCCCGGCCAATCTTGAATCATTCGGAATCGCTGCACTCGAAGCTCGTTGTGCTGGCTTGCCGGTCGTAGCGAAAGCACAGACCGGCATACGTGAATTCGTTGCGCATGAACAAGAGGGACTACTGGCAGCAAATGATGCCGAGATGGCGCGTGAACTCACGCGAATCGTGAACGATCGAACGCTGCGCGAACGAATTGCGCAACATAACCGCACGACGCCATCTCCAGTTGACTGGACCGACGTCGTTGAACGAAATGTTGAGGCCTACCGGCTCGCGATCAGTTTGCAGTCGTAATCGGTGTACCGCGTCCGGCTCGCGTGAATGCTTTCGCCACAAAATAAGCAAACGTGAAAAGCGCGAAGCCGGCGACAGCATCGAGTACGTAATGGTTCGCGGTGATTACTACGACGTAGGTAGTGACGATCGGGTAGAGGATGACAAGCGTCTTTGACCACCACGACTTCATTCGTGGAAGCAGTGAAATGAAGGCCCAAAATGCCCATCCGCAGTGCAGCGAAGGCATTGCGGCGAACTGATTCGAGATTGTCTTCATTGCGGCGTCGTTGAATGACCAGAACGTGGGGTATTCGACGAGCGTGTCAACAAACCCAAACCAGAGGTTGGCGTTGGCGCCATGAAGAAGCAATGTGTCATCGAGCAGACGAGGCGGCATGAGGGGGAAGAGCGCGAAACCGATAAGTCCGCACAGTGTGCCGATCATGAGGGTGTTTCGGAACAAGGGGTAATCATCGGGAAACTTCGAATACAGAAAGATCAGAGTGAACAACGTTGCGGCGATGTAAATCGATCCGTAGAAGTAGTTAGCGGCCACGATCAGGGGCGTGAATCCGAGCGCAAATTTCTGCATTGCTTGTTCGTGCCAAATCCCGAGGTTCCGCTGCCAATCGATGATGAGGAGCGCGTTGGAATAGGCCTTTGCGGGCTTTCCGGCGGAAAGATTTCTGACTGTTTCGTAGACAACATTGACAGCCGCAATGATAAGAATCTCACGCCACCACACGATCTTCTTGCCGTCAGAGAGCGTGCGTCCAGCAAAGAATTTGCTTCGGCTCGGTGATTCTGCGCTTTGTGTTGCTTCGATGTTGGAGTCGGTCATGCCGCCACCAACCTTTGCACCGATCCGCCTGCGGTAACGATATACAGCTCGCCCTGGTTGTCTTCAGCAAATGCCACGAGTGAATTCGTTCCAAGTTGCGGGCCGATCGCTTTATCGTCGAGGACGATGCCCTTGCGTTGCAGGAGCCCTTTGATGCTGCCGGTGCAGAAGTCGCCATAGATATAGACACCCTGCATCTCGGTTACTGAACCCCGGTAGACGTAGCCACCGATAAGGGGGCAATCGGCGCTCGTGTTCGGCGTGACTCCGATTGGGGCAACGACTGATGAAGGCGCCTTGTCGGCGGAAGGACCGGCTTCTTTTCCGTCTTTATAGGGCCAACCCAAGTTGGCGCCATCGCCGGCACCTGCGGACACGGGGAGGTAATCAATTTCTCCGAATTGAACGCGTCCAGCATCGGCGACCCACATGTTCCCGTTCGCTCGGTCGAAACTGAAGCGCAGCGGGTTTTGCGCTCCCAGCGTCCAAATCTGAGGGGCACCGCCGCCAGAAGCGAAGGGGTTGCCGGGTGGGATGGCATAAGGGTCCGCAATGGTTGCGCCCGCTGGATCAATGCGCAGAATTTTTCCGAGCAATGACTCGGGGTTCTGTGCCGTTTGCTCCGTTGCGCCATTTGGAGAATCGCCGACACCTATATAAAGGAATCCATCGCGACCGAGGGTGAGCTGGCCCGCATAGTTAGTTGATCCTTCATGGGCGATGGTGAGGAGGGTTCGCTTTGAGGCGGGGTCAACGACAGGTGCGGGAAGAATCGGAAGCGATGTTGAAGTCGATGATGTCGATGGCGCCACCGTGGTTGATGTTGGTGGTGCGCCTGGGACGGTTGGAGCGGGGGCTGCCGGAGCCGGAAGAGTGACCGGAGGGGGAGTCGGATCAGTCACGGCCCACGACGCGATGACGATTTCACCCTTCTTGTTCACATAACTAAGGAAGAGCGTGCGGGCATCGGTGGAGAACGCGATTCCGAGAAGTCCGCCTTCACCACCGGTTGAAACATCGCGTGAAATATCGATGACCGCACCGGGGTAGGTCTTGAATCCGTTTCGTTGGGTTTGGCCGAGTTCAAGATTCCATGCGGTTTGAATCTCGATGGCTCTGACTGCGCCCGACCGTTGCGTGACCCAAAGTTGGTTGCGCATTGGGCGAGACACAATGTTGGTTGCGTTGTTGAACCCGCCCGCTACTTCTGCTGCGCGCAACGACTTTGTGATTGATGTCGGGCCGGTGCCAGTGTCGACTGCGGTTGTGGGTGTGGGCACAGCTGTGGTCGAGCTGGAGGAAGATTTCGCCGGAGCACTGCAAGCAACGAGGGTGCTACCGAGGGCCACAGCGAGAATGCCAGCGAGAGCTCGGAACGCAAGTCCGGCGGTCGATCGGCGGGTGTCGCGGTGGTGGGCCATGGCGCACCGAGGCTACCGATCTTTTTGTAGACGGCGAGGGCAGGTCAGCGCACGTGCGTCACCTCGAGGACGTCTTCCGTTCACCTTGGGGCGATTGATTCACGAGGAGTTGGCACGGGGTTTGTTGTTCTTTGGGTCCGAGTCACGTTCACTAACGGCACCTGCGGAAGTGGCCCTGTCTCAAGGCTGATTCCCATACCCGTCACCGGAGTTGATGAACGTCGTGCCCGGCACAGTTGTAGAGGACCCCCCGGTCGCCGAAGACCCTCCCGCCCCCCGGGAGCGGACTCGCCGAATCATCACCGAAGTTCCAAGCAAGGCCGATCGACGGTTCAATCAGGTGACGATGGGCGCGGGTATTTCCGTCCTCCTGCTTCTAACGTTGGTGGGACTTTTCCTGCTCATCCAGAGTGGCGACGCTCTTGGTGAGACGGGGATCTGGACGTTCTTGACTCGTACCGAATGGCGTACCGATGTCACCCCGGCCCGGATCGGTGTTCTCGGACTCTTGGCCGGCACCGTGCTTGTGGCGGTTGTCGCGGTGGCGATCGCCGTGCCACTCAGTTTGTTTTGCGCACTAGCGATCACTGAATACTCAACAGCAAAGCGTCGTAAGTGGCTTATCGGCGTTGTTGATCTTCTGGCTGCAGTGCCGAGTCTTCTCTTTGGTCTTTGGGGATTCCTGTATCTCTCGGACAAGATCGTTCCGATTTCCACCTGGTTGACCCAGAACCTTGGATGGATTCCTTTCTTTAAGACTGAAGAGGACGCGAGCCTCACCGGTTCAATCTTTATTGCCGGCATCGTGGTTGCCTTGATGGTCCTGCCGATCATCACCTCAGTTGTCCGTGAAGTGTTTTCACAAACCCCTCCTGGTGAGAAGGAAGCTGCACTCGCTCTGGGTGGCACACGCTGGGGAATGATCAGGACGGTTGTTCTTCCGTTCGGTAAAGGCGGAATCGTTGGCGGTTCAATGCTCGGTCTTGGTCGAGCATTGGGAGAAACGATTGCCGTAGCGCTTTTGTTACCTCAGGTGCCGCAAAAAATCAGCGAGAGCATTCACATTCTTCAAAATGGTGGAGCAACCGTTTCTGGATTCATCGCAAACCGAGCAGGCGCTGACAAGTTCACCACCTCTGGACTCTTGGCAGCGGGTCTGGTGCTCTTCATCATCACTCTCGGCACGAACATGATCGCTTCGGTTGTTGTGTCAAAGAGTCGTTCTGGCGCAGGAGTCGAGATATGACCTCGACCGTTTCAACGACAACGCCGGCTGCAGATACTCCTACGACTACAACTACAACTCCACGGGTTCCGAGGAACCGGAAGCGCACGGCGCGTCGCCCTCGCGAATTCACAACCTTCGATGTGTGGATTCTTGTTGGCTCGATGATCAGTGCCCTGTGTTTGAACTGGCTGATCTTCTATCGATTTACCGCCGGTGCGAGTGCGTTTGGCTTCCTCCTTGGTTCCTACGCGACATTCCTCTTGATCTTTGCCATTGTGACGACGGATCGAGTCGGGCGCCTGGTTGCAACTGACCGTGTGATGACGGTGGTCGTGGTTACTGCCGCGACAGTTGTCTTTATTCCGCTTGTGCTCTTGATCGGATACATCCTCGTTGAAGGTTTGAAGGCTCTTCGCCCCAACTTCTTCTTTGAGGATCAGCAAGGAATCACCCCAGTTATGCCGGCGACCTCAGGCGGCGGTTTCCACGCCATTATCGGCACGATTGAACAGGTTGGCCTTGCGCTGTTGTGGTCCTTGCCACTTGCCCTTGCCGCTGCCGTCTTCCTGAATGAGAGCCGAAGCAAGTGGCGTCGTCCGGTTCGGATCTTCGTCGATGCAATGAGCGGTCTGCCATCAATCGTCGCTGGTCTCTTCATTTTCGCAACGTTGATTCTTCCGTTTGCGAAATCCGGTAATCCACTCTTTGGCTACAACGGATTCATGGCGAGTTTGGCGCTGGCCATCACCATGCTTCCAACCATTACGCGCACCGTTGAAGTGGTGTTGCGACTTGTTCCCGATGGTCTTCGTGAGGCGAGCCTCGCTCTCGGGGCATCGCGAGCTCGCACGGTGTGGTCAGTGGTGTTTCCGACCGCAAGGACAGGTATGACAACGGCGGTTGTGCTCGGAATTGCCCGTGCCGTGGGCGAAACTGCGCCGCTTTTATTCACGTCATTTGGCTATGACCTCATGAACAGCAACCCGTTTGCAGGATCGCAAGAAAGTCTTCCGCTGTTCGTTTACCGCAATATTCGCAAGCCAGATATCGCTGCTGTGCAGCGTGGTTTTGCGGGTGCGCTCGTTCTCATGCTCATCGTGTTGGCGCTGTTCGCGATTGCTCGATTCATCGGTCGCGATCGAACGAAACGAAAGAGCCGTGCGATGAAACCCCAAAACGCAGTCGCCGCGCCAGCAAAGAAACAACCACTGAAGGGTGGAGAAAATGACTGACGTCGATCTTGAGGTTGAAAGCGACCTCGAAGAGAATCTCACTGAAGAAGATCGCAACGAAGCCGCGAATGTTTTCGCGAAAAAGGTTGAGATCATTGGTGGGCCACCAGCTGGTCCCGCAACTCTTGAAGCGAAAGACGCGTGTGCGTGGTTCGGTGATCGTCTTGTTCTTGAAGGCGTTGATCTCGTCATGCCCAAGGGCAAGGTCACTGCGCTTATCGGGCCCTCGGGCTGCGGTAAGTCCACCTTTCTTCGTCTTCTGAACCGAATGCACGAACTCATCCCTGGAGCAGCCCTCGACGGCGAGATTCTCCTTGACGGTGATGACATCTATGCGACTGGAACGCGGGCACAGCAGGTACGAATGCGCATCGGAATGGTGTTTCAGAAACCGAATCCGTTCCCAGCGATGACGATCCGAGAGAACGTGCTTGCCGCTCTCAAGCTTGCTCGTTTGAAATGCGACGACAAGGACACCCTCGTTGAGCAGTCGCTTCTGCGCGCTGGCCTCTGGAAGGAAGTTCGTGATCGGCTTGATAGCCCAGGTGGCGCGCTCTCCGGTGGTCAGCAACAGCGTCTGTGTATCGCGCGCTCTCTCGCTGTGCACCCCAATGTGCTGCTCATGGATGAACCTTGCTCGGCTCTTGATCCGACCTCCACGCGTCGCGTCGAGGAAACAATCGATGAACTCCGTGGCGAAGTCACTGTTGTGATCGTGACGCACAACATGCAGCAGGCCCAGCGAGTTTCCGATCTGTGCGCGTTCTTCTTGGCCGCTGAGAATCAGCCGGGGATTGTTGTCGAACAAGGCCCCACCGATGTCATGTTCTCAACACCCACTGATCCTCGAACACTCGACTACGTCCAAGGACGGTTTGGCTGATGTTCACCGTGCAGCGTTCGTATCGACGATTCCGCCAAGTTGCTGCGGCAATTGCCCTTGCCTTCCTGGCACTCGTCATGTCGGCCGACATCGGTGCTGCAGCTCCGGCGCGCGTGAATGGCCAAGGATCGTCCTATGTCGCACTCGCCATGCAGCAGTGGGTTGCCGATGCGCAGACCACTGGTTTGCAGGTGAATTATCTGCCAACAGGTTCACCGCAAGGATTGACCTCGTACGGACAATCCCTTGCTGATTTTGCCGGCACCGAAGCGGAATTCTCGGCGCTGTCGTCACCTGGTTCTGGTGACAGTCGCGGCTATCAGTACGTACCCAGCGTCGCGGGTGCTGTTGCGGTGATGTACAACGTGCAAGACACAGCGGGCCGAAAAATTGACTATCTGCACTTGTCTCGGCGAACCGTTGCGCGCATGTTCATGGGTGACATCACCCGATGGAATGACCCTGCCATTTCGGCCGATAACCGCGGCTTGGTGCTCCCTGATCAGCCGATCACAATCGTGTATCGCGGCGGACAATCGGGAACGACTGGTTTGTTCTACGACTTTGTTGCAAACGTCGCCCCAGACCTTTTTGGCCCTTGGGCTGCTCGCAATCGTTTCCCCACGAGTGTGCGAATCATTCAGCTCGACAGCTCGCCTGGTTTTGTACCGAAGTCGCAGGCGTTTCAAGGTTCGGATCAGATCGCACAGTTCATTGCCAGTGGACAAGGTCTTTGGAGTGTCGGGTACGACGAATTTGGGTACTCCAAGGTGTACAACGCTCCGTCTGCATGGATTGAAAACGCTGCGGGGGAGTGGATTCTCCCGTACGCGGAAAATATTTCGGCTGCACTTGAGGACGCAAGGCTGCGACCAGATCTGAGTCAGGAACTTTCGGGCGTCTACAACTCGGGCAATCCAAAGGCCTATCCGATTTCTGCCTACAGCTACATCGTGACCCAGTGCGTTCCATCGCCTGATCGACCTACCTGTAAAGGTCCCTATTCAAATCCCGGCGTGACCGAAACGCTTGCGTTGTGGCTCCGCTACATCGCGTGTGATGGCCAGGTGAATATGGCGAAGATTGGATACTCACCCTTGCCGCCCAACCTTTCGCAGGAAGTTGCGAATTCGATTTCCCGTCTTACCGGTCAGCCTGCTGAACAACTGAGTGCTGCGAATTGCGCGAATCCGCGATTCTCTGGGTCGGTTGGTGAAGGTGGTGGAAGCCCGCCTGATCCGTTGGCAGGGATCACGTCAATCGGTGATGTTGCCGGTGGCATTGGCGCGACAACAACAGACGTAACCGGCGCAGGCGCTGCGGGCGTCGCAGGCGCAACGAAGTCTGCTGGCGGCGGAAGCACCGACTGGCGTAAAGCGACGCCAGTTGCTTACACCGGACCATCGATTCCAACCTCGAACTCTCTGGCGTTGGTGTTGCTGCTTTTTGTGATGGTGATCCCACTCGGCTTCGGCATTTTCCGGTCTCGTAAAAAGTCCGGGGCGTAGTCACGAGTTTTGTCTGATTCATGTTTCCCAAGGTTGACGCGAACTTCACCGGAAGTTTGATCGCCGCAAGGGAACCGTTCACTTCTGCATGTCAATAATCACATCGTGGGCTGGATGCCCAACGCGGAAAGTCGTCTCAAAAGCGACTCCGTTTCCACGAAAGGACCCGAAAGCTGTGAAGAGTCCCTTGTTCAAACGAAGCCTTCTCGTAGGTGGAGCACTCGCAACTCTCGCTGCGAGTCTTATCTCAACAAGTACCGGCGCATCGGCGACGGTGACTCCTCAGACCACGAGCGTTGTTGTTGCTGCTGGTGGTTCTGATACGACCGAAAAGGTCATGGATGCGATCATGGCCCAAGCGAATGCGCCGACTGGCGAAACATGGGTGAATCTCCCGTCATTCTCCCTCGCAGCCACCCAAGTACCGGGCGATGCGAACTGCCCAACGATGAACTGGCAGCCAAACGGCGTGACGCCAGTCGCCCCCGATCGCTCTCTTCCCTCAGGTTCAGGAGCCGGTCGTTCGATGCTGCAGACTTTGATTGCAGATAACAACACCTATGGCACGCCCGCCACAGGGGTGAAGGGATGTTTGGAAATTGCGCGTTCGTCGGCCTACAGCTCTTCGAGCGGTGTGAGCGCCGGTAACTCTGAGTACTACGGATTCGCTCTTGATGCGGTTTCGTGGGCAACGGCCAGCCTTTCTGCCCCGGCGGCGCTTTCAAGGTCTGACCTTCAGAAGATTTACAACTGCACAATCACCGACTGGTCACAGGTGCCAGGTGGATCAGCGGGCCCGATCCAGCGCTATCTGCCGACGACAGCATCGGGTACCTATTCCTTCTTCCTTTCCGATGTTCTCGGTTCCTCCACCTTTAACTTTGGAACTCCGTCAGCAAGCTGCCCGCCGGTCATCCTGGTGGACACTACGGGTGCACCGCTTGAAGAGCACAATGCCAGCAAGATCAATCCTGATCACTGGCAGTCGGCAATCCTCCCTTATTCAGCCGGTCAGTGGGTCTATCAGGCCAACAACTCGGCCAATCCAACCATGGACTTGCGAGTGCTCCCGAGCGGCGGTGCGCCCGTGCGTCTTGGTGGCATCCTCACCAATGTCGATGCGAACGGTCTCACCACGACTCAGCTGATGAATGCCAATCCTGTGGCGTACAACAAAATCGACCGTAAGTGGCAGCTCAATGATGCGGGCTTGGCAGTCGTGCAGCCCGGCGCGCCAGGTGGCTACCCAGTAACCGAAGCGAGCTCGACCCGTGTGAACACGGTCCCAGCATTCATCGGTGTGCGCTTGGTGTACAACGTGCTCGACCAGCGTTCGCCGAACTACGCCCAAGCGCTCATGGCGGTCGGCTTTGACAATGTGAACGGCAGCACGACCAAGAGTGCGCTTTGCAACGGGGAGCGGGCCGCAATCATCGCCAGTTACGGCTTTGCTCCGCTGCCGACAACGGGTGTGACTGGAACGGTAGCCGCATCGGCGAACTACAACCTTGCTGGTTCAACCTGTCGGAAGATCGCAGTCTGACCCAGACTCGTTGGGGCCGGTGTAGTGATACCGGCCCCAACGAACGGTCAGTCACTGCTTCGTTCCCATGAATCGTCGCCTTCCTTTCCTCGGCGCGCTGCTTGCCGTTGCCGTAGTGGTTGTCACCCTTGCGGTGATTTCGACACGCAGCTCATCGTCATCGTCATCACGAGATGCAGAGGCAGCCTCTAGCGAAGGTGCAGCCACCGGTAGTTCCAACTCGAACACCGAATCGACGCCCACGACGGCCGCAAAGGTTGCTCAACCAGAGGGTCCGTTCACGACACCAAACATGCCGATGTCCGTATCGGTCTCAAAGACTGAAGGTTTGGTCTCTGGTGATGTGGTGTCGGTAAAGGCGAGCCCATC
>Ga0068872_10004073_pt1 | contig 11101 bp, 8 predicted proteins | sample NOAtaG_7_FD_66441 | JGI IMG/M metagenome (GOLD analysis project Ga0068872, IMG submission 66441) | Freshwater lake microbial communities from Lake Erie, under a cyanobacterial bloom - NOAA_Erie_Diel1S_2200h metaG | ecosystem: Environmental > Aquatic > Freshwater > Lake | place: USA: Ohio, Lake...
CTGCAGCATTATCACGTCGCGTTTTAAGATCTTTTAATTTTTGAATCTGCTTTTCACCCACAGATTTATCAATGTAGAGAGTTCCCATGGTTCGTTTAGGCTCAACTTGTTGGAACTTATTCACTCCCACCATCACTTTTTCTTTAGATTCAAGCTGACGTTGGAAACGATATGCGCTATTTGCAATTTCTGATTGTGGATAACCCTCTTCAACCGCTTTTACCATACCACCCATTTCATCAATCTTATTGATGTAGGCCATGGCGTCTTGCTCAACCTTATTGGTGAGATATTCAACCAAATAGGAACCACCGAGTGGATCAGCAAAATTTGCAACTCCACTTTCTTCAGCAATGATTTGTTGCGTGCGAAGGGCAACCAATACCGCTTCATCAGTAGGAAGCGCTAGCGTTTCATCCATGGAATTGGTGTGAAGTGAATTCACTCCACCCAAAACTCCGGCCATCGCCTGAACCGCAACACGAACGATGTTGTTCATCGGCTGTTGGGCAGTAAGAGAAACACCCGCAGTTTGAGCATGAGTACGAAGCATCCAAGATTTTGGATTTTTTGCACCGTATTTCTCCTTCATCTTACGAGCCCAAATTCTGCGAGCCGCTCTGAATTTTGCAATTTCTTCAAAAAAATCATTGTGAACATCAAAGAAAAAACTAAGACGTGGAGCAAACTCATCAATGTTCATTCCGCGTTTTACGGATTCTTCTACATAAGCAAGACCGTCTGCAAGAGTGAAAGCCAATTCTTGAACTGCCGTCGCTCCTGCTTCACGGATGTGATAACCAGAAATCGAAACAGTGTTCCAGTTAGGATAGTGTTTGGTTCCATACTCAATGGTATCAATTACGCATTTCACAGCTGGTGCGATTGGGAATAACCATTCCTTTTGAGCAATGTATTCTTTCAAAATATCGTTTTGGAGAGTTCCACGAACTTTTTCCTTCGGTACACCTTGCTTCTCAGCCATTGCGTAATACATCGCCAAAATCACAATTGCAGGGCCATTGATCGTCATGGAAGTTGTAACTTGATCCAGTGGAATTCCTGCAAAGAGTCGTTCCATATCTTCCAATGATGAAACAGAAACTCCACATTTTCCAACTTCACCCAAAGATTTTGGAGAATCACAATCATAGCCCATCAATGTAGGCATATCGAATGCAGTAGAAAGACCGGTCTGCCCCTGAGAAAGCAAAAGCTTAAAACGGGCATTCGTTTCATCAGGAGATGCAAAACCAGCAAACTGGCGCATCGTCCACAATTTACCCCGGTACATATTGTGTTGTACACCACGAGTAAACGGATATTCGCCCGGCAAACCAAGATCTTGTTCTTCATTAAAATTAATTTTTTGAAGATCTTCAGAAGTGCACAAAAGCGGAACTTCCATGTCACTTAAGGTAGTAAAACGTTCAGGACGTGGAGGAGACTTTTTCTCGATTTCCGATTTTTTCTTTTCCCATTCCGCACGTTTCATCATTGGAGACTCCTTAAAAATTACTTTTTTGCTAATTCGTTCGCTGCAATTACTAGTTTTTGAATTTCGCTGGTTCCTTCGTAAATTTCAGTGATCTTAGCATCACGGAAATTACGTTCAGGTACATATTCTTTTGTATATCCGTATCCACCATGTACTTGGATCGCTTTTGTGGTGATCCACATTGCCGCTTCAGAAGCGGAAAGTTTAGCCATCGCTGCTTCACGCGCAAATGGGAGACCTTGATCTTTTCTTTGAGCTGCAAACCAAGTGAGTAAACGCGCGCCTTGTAAACGAGTTGCCATTTCAGCAATATAAAATTGGATTGCTTGAAGCTTAGCGATTGGAGCACCAAATTGTTCACGCTCAGATGCAAACTTTTTAGAAGCTTCTAATGCACAAGTAGCAATACCAAGCGCTTGAGAAGCAATACCGATACGTCCTCCATCAAGAGTGCTCATCGCAACCTTGAATCCTTCACCCTCTTTACCGAGTAAACACTCATCTGGAACAAACATGTCATCAAAATATAGGGCTGCAGTAGATGAAGCTGTAATCCCTAGTTTGTTTTCAAGTTTACCAACACTATACCCTTTAGTTTTCGTATCAACGATGAATGCACAAATTCCTTTATGCTTCAGTTCAGGATTAATGGTTGCAAGAAGGATACAATAATCTGCTTCTTTACCATTGGTGATCCAGTTTTTTGCTCCATTGATTTTATAACCACCAGCAACTTTCTCCGCTTTACATTTCAATCCCGCAGGATCAGATCCGTGACCTGGTTCAGAAAGGGCAAAACAACCTAACTTTTGTCCGCTAGCTAATGGTTTAAGATATTTCTCTTTTTGAAAATCGTTACCAAATGCTTGAATCGGATAACAAACCAAAGAATTATTCACAGACATGATCACGCCGGTAGAAGCACATGCTTGAGAAATTGCTTCCATTGCCATGGCGTAAGAAACAGTGTCGAGCCCAGCACCACCCCATTTTTCTTCCACCATCATTCCCATTAAACCCATCTCAGCCATTTGCTTTACGCTCTCAACTGGAAACTCTCCCGTCTCATCATGGTGAGCTGCAATGGGTGCCACCACTTTTTGAGCAAATTGATGAACTTGATCCATCAACATTGTTTGAGATTCATCTAAATTGGGCCAAGTTTTTGTGTAATCCATAAGGTTCCTTTTAAGTGTATTAAGTTTAAATCAATTTAAGTTTAGGAGTAAGTGTAAAATCCACGGCCAGATTTTTTACCCATCCAACCGGCGGCAACATATTGCTTCAATAATGGACAAGGACGATACTTTGAGTCACCTAATCCATCATGCAGCACTTCCATGATTGCCAAGCAAGTGTCTAATCCAATAAAATCAGCCAAAGTAAGAGGTCCCATTGGTTGATTGGTGCCTAGCTTCATCGAAGTATCAATATCTTCAACTGAAGCAATTCCTTCATAAAGTGCGTATACAGCCTCATTGATCATTGGCATCAAAATACGATTCACAGCAAAACCGGGAACATCCCTTGCTTCAATGAATGTTTTTCCCATTTTTTCGGCTGTCGCGCGAATGGTAGCAAAAGTTTCTTTCGAAGTTTGAATCGCGCTAATTCCTTCCACTAATTTCATGACTGGAACTGGATTCATAAAATGCATTCCGGCAAACTGACTTGGTCTTTTGGTTGCAGCTGCCAATTCTGTAATGCTGATTGAAGAAGTGTTAGAGGCAAATAATGCTGACGATTTTACGTTTGCATCCAACTCTCTCCATATTTTCTTCTTCAATTCAACATTTTCAGAAACTGCCTCAATCACCAGATCACAATCCTTCAAATCTGAAAGTGTGTTCACTCCTTTGAGTGCAGACATTGTTTTATTCATGTCTTCTGCAGTTATTTTTTGTTTTTGAAGAGCTTTTTCAAGCTGCGCTTTAATTTTTTCAATTCCAGCATTTGCCGTTGAAATATTTTGATCTGCCATTAAAACTTGGTAACCACTTTGAGCGGCGACTTGTGCAATTCCCTGCCCCATTTGTCCAGCACCCACAACACCAATCATTTTAATACTCATATTCATCTCCAACTTGTTACTGAGTTATTTACCAATACAAAAATCTGAAAATATTTTACCTAGAACATCATCTGGCAATGTTTCACCAATCAAAGCACCCAACTCACCCATTCCATGCCTGATTCCCGTTGCAAAAAGAACTAAATCAGCTGAACTTTTTGCCTCTTTTAAACACTTTAATGATCGTTCAATTGCTTGAAGGTGTTCAATCTGAGTGATCACCACTTCACCAGGGCTGCGATCCAATAAAGATTCTGCAACTTTTGCCATTTTAAACGAAGCTTCTGCAACCCCATCCAGTGAAACAGATGAAACCCAAGTCCAATCTGTGATTTCTGGGAAATCCAACTTCAATTTTTGAATCAAAAAAGTTTGCGTTTGGGGATCTACTTGATCTTTTTTTGAGATCACACCTAAATACTTTTTTTCACCAACTGAAGTTAGAAACTTTTTAACTTCTAAAACTTCAGGGTTGATTCCATCAATCACTACCACCACTAAATCTGAAACTTTCGCAGCTTGAATCGTTCTTTCAATACCAATCTTTTCAATTTTATAAGCGTCTTGTTCGGCTGTGACTCCCCGTAATCCTGCAGTATCTGATAATTTAAAAGTGACGTATCCTTTTTCACCCTTAAGATTCAACTTTTCACGGACCACGTCTCTTGTTGTTCCAGCCACATCAGAAACAATGGATCGATCTTCACCTAATAAGGAATTAAAAAATGATGATTTTCCTGCGTTTGGTAGGCCAAATAAGGATACTGGAACGCCATCAGTGAATCTCTTGCCGCGATCAAAACTTCCACGAAGATTCTCGAGCATTTGTATGATTCCGTCTAAACGAAGATTCAATCTTGGAAGGCTAACTTCATCGATGTCTTGATCTGAAAAGTCGATTCCAACTTCAGACAAAGTCGCCAACTGCATCAGATCTGAACGTACTTTTTCTATCAACTCATGCTGAGAGCCCGAAAGTTTTTCCAGAGCTAGATCCAAGGCGAAATCATTTTCAGCCGAGATCAATTCTTTAATGGCTTCAGCTTGGGAAAGTTGAAGTTTTCCATTTTTTACGGCCCTAAAAGAAAACTCTCCAGGAAGAGCCATTCTTGCGCCTTCGTCGAAAATTAGATCCAATGTTTTTTGAGCAATAATTGGACTTCCATGAAGAAAAAATTCGACAACATTTTCTCCAGTGAATGACCTTGGTTCCAAAAATGGAATCATGACCGCATCATCGATTTTCTTATCGTGATCTTTAATCCACACCCGTTTAGCTTTACGCTCATCTGAAGTTTGAATTTGTGTCCCGGTTAATTTCTCAGATATCTTCAATGCATTTGAGCCAGAAATCCTCAAAACACACAAAGCACCGCCCGTAGGCGTACAAAGAGCAGCTATCGTTTTATTCGATAAATATCCGGCTGAATCAATATGCTTTTGCTTCGATAAACTAGAAGCCTGTTGCGAGACCTGCGGCACTGCCCGATACTCCAAGCTTCTTGTTAAGATATTGCTGTTGAATCACACTCACAATTGAGTTTACGAGCATGTACACACACAATCCTGCAGGAGTCGTGAGCATGAATGCACCAAAAATCAAAGGCATGAGTCTCATCATTTTTTGTTGTGCTGGATCCATTCCTGGAGATGGTGGCGTTAGTTTTTGTTGCAAAAACATCACTAACGACATCAAAACTGGAGTGATGAAGTATGGGTCTTTAGCAGATAAATCCTGAAGCCAAAAGATGAAAGGGGCATGTTTTAATTCAACCGCTGTATCTAAAGCTCTATATAGAGCAAAGAAAATCGGCATCTGAAGCAACATCGGAAGACATCCTGCCATAGGATTGTACCCGGTCTCCTTCATCATCTTCATCATTTCTTGATTAAACGCTTGCTTGTCGTCCTTGTGTTTATCTTGAAGAGCTTTCATTTTAGGCTGAAAATCAGCCATTTTTTTCATGCTCTTCATGCTCTTCAATACTAATGGAAAAGTAAGAAGCTTGATTAAGATGGTAAGTAAGATAATCGCAACACCATAGTTTCCTACGTACTTATAAATAAACTTCAAAGTAAGAAGAATTGGGTAAGCAATAAAGGTAAAAAATCCAAGATCAACTGTAGTGTCTAAAGATTTTTCAATTGAACGAAGCAAGTCTAAGTGTTTAGGAGCAAACACTACTTTAAACTTCATGCTCACTTGATTGTTGGTTATTGGAAACTGCAATGATGCCTGAACATTATCGGCAGAGGTTTTTTCCATTAAAACCTTTTGTGGTGCGGTTTCTGGGATCACAGTAAAAACATAATAGTGACTGCCGGCACCAACCCACTTCACTGGAGTACCAATACTGGTTGCATCTAAACTACTTTCCACTAGTTCGCGCTGAATTTTACCTTCTGTAAAATAAAACATTTCGCGATAACGTGCTTCGGGATCGTCTTTAAATGCGTGTGAAACCACATTCAAAAAAGCACTTTCGGGTGTTTTTTCCTTAAATTGAACAAAAACACTTACATCGGCAGCATGATCGTGGATGTCGTAAACTCTTTTGTACAAAACTTTATTGTCTTCGTACGTCCATTCAAAAACATTATTTCCCAATGATTTAAACTGAGATGCTTGTTGTTGATTTAAATATGCGTAATCAGCTCCTGAAAAAGTAAGCAACAATGAGCTCTCGTAACCAGTAATGGTTTTCAGATCTATTTTTTCTTTTTGCTCATTCATGCTCCATTTTTTGAACCAAAAAGAACCGCCGTCTACTTCAAGCGTTGAACTTGGCAAACTAACTGTTTCAGCAAAACCAACTGAAGAAAGTAATAGAATCAATAGAGATGAATTTAGGATAATTTTTTTCATACTGGATCATAGCCTCCGGATCGGGAAAATGGGTGACAACGTAATACTCTTAGAATTGTTTTATAGCTTCCGCGAACAAAACCATACTTTTCAATCGATTGTTCACAATAACATGAGCAAGTTGGCTCAAACTTACAGCCAGAATAAGGATTACCACTGAGTGTTCGTGAAAAACCATGAATAATTGGAGATAAAACACGATGATAGAGTTTTAAAGCCAATTTCATGCTGGAAGTAGTTTCTCCAAAGTTGCTCGTACTTGGCGACCGGTTTTAAAGCCAACACGAACATAACCAGGCACGACTATATTATAGTCAGCGGGCTTAAAAGAGCTCTGATGAATTCTGAAGTGTTCTCGAATTTGTCTTTTTACTTTATTACGAAGGACGCTGTTGGTTTTAGCTTTTACAGTAACACCAAGTCGAGGGTGACCTAGTGGGTTTGGAATTCTAAAAATCACGCAATTATCCAGCTTCTTCACATCGCTTTGATGAAAGAACTGTAAATACTCCCGTCTCTTTCGAACGCGAACGCTCTTGGGAAACTTCATAGTGAGACCTATTAAAGAAGGTTAAAAAAGAATTATTTACCAGCAACAGTAGGAACGAGGCGTTTGCGGCCACGTGCACGACGACGAGCTAAAATCTTTTTTCCACCAGCAGTCGCTAAACGAGTGCGAAAGCCATGGGTGTTTGTTCTCTTCTTACGAGATGGTTGAAATGTACGTTTCATAGTCGTAATGACTTATCGGATAAGGGGTATCATTGTCAATCCCACAAGTTCATGCTACCTAGGTACCTCTCGGGTAGTATATTCATGAATGATTTAAATCTTTGGGCAACAGCTTACCGTCAAATTCTTCAAAACCATGCTAATCCAACTGAATTAAAATTTTGGCTAGATGCGTTAAACTGGGACAAGTTAGAGCCTCTTGAGTCTGGGCGAGTTCATATTTATCTTACCGCACCTAGTATTTTTTACGCCAACTTCATTAATCAGCAATTTAAGTCAGAAATTGAAGCTGCTACCTCTCAAATTTTAGGGAAAACCTGTGAGGTTTCTATTGCTGTAATGGAAGCCAAACCGGCGGATGAAGTGGCAAGCGCAATTCTATCTATACGTAATTCCTCAGTAAATCAGCCAGTTGACAATCCTCTTTCTCCACCATCCTCCACAGATTTTACCCCTGCCATGAGTATTGCTAACGCTGTTTCGACAGCACCTGGCTTTGTGAACAGAAATCAGGCTAAAAGTAACGTAATCATTAACGACTTTTTAGACTCTTCCCTCACTTTTGATAATTACATCATGGGACCTTCCAATCAGTTTGCTTACGCCTCTGCCTTTTCAACATCAGAAAAACCAGCGGTTCAATACAACCCTTTATTTATATATGGTCCTCCGGGAGTAGGTAAAACTCACCTTCTCCATGCTATCGGAAATCAAATTAAAAAGAAAAATCCTCACATTCGTGCCTATTTTGTATCCGCTGAAAAATTTGTAAATGAGTTCATTGAAAGCATTCAGCATAAAAATCCAGGTGATTTTAGAGCAAAATACCGTGAAAACGTTGATTTATTACTCATTGATGACGTTCAATTTATTGTAGGAAAAGATCGTTCTGAAGAAGAATTTATCCATACATTCAATACTCTTCATAGTTTGAAGAAAATGATTGTATTAACTTCAGATAAAGCACCAAAAGATATTGATGGTCTTGAAGATCGTATCCGCACTCGCTTTGAAATGGGCTTAGTTGCAGACATTCGTCCACCTGAAATTGAAACACGCATAGCAATTTTAAAAGCTAAAGCTGAAGCAGACGATATGTATCTTCCAGATGATGTTGCAACTTTTCTGGGAACCTATGTAAAAGATACTGTTCGAAACCTTCATGGTGCTCTGGTGAAATTACAGCAATTTGCTTCACTCACCGGTTCCGAAATTACCCTCGATCTTGCTAAACAAGTATTGCAAAATTCAATTCCTGAAGAGGGACAAGAATACACCGTTGAAATCATTTTGAATGCTGTTTGTAAGCATTTTAACTTGAAGTTAAAAGACCTTAAAGGGACCTCAAGAGCTAAACAGTTTTCATTACCACGCCAAATTGCAATGTACTTGATCAGAAGATATGCAAACTTAGGTTTCCGTGAAGTTAGCCAAATTTTTGACAAAGACCATTCCACTGCAGTTCATGCTTATCAAAAAATAGAATCTGAAATTGAAATTGATCCAGAACTAAAAAGAAATGTTGAAGCGATTAGAGAACAACTCTAAAACGTCAATTTAATGCTATTTTTAAGTTAAAAAGCTAAACGATAATAATTTTATTTAAAATTCAAACAATCCAATAGATTATATTAATAGGACCAGAAGCACAGGAAGTCTTCATGGGGGGTTAGTTTTGATTTCACGGAAGAATTTTAAAAAATTGTTCTCGCTTACTTTTGCAGTGTTAGGAATAACACTGAATGCCTCTACATCAATTGCTTCTACTTGGACCAGATATCAAAATTATAAAATTCATCTAGATGTTCCACAAAATTGGCGAATTGAACGAGATTTATATGGGATGCCAATCATGGTTCTGGGGCCAGAACGAAATGGTGAAAGAGCTGTATTGAGTGTTCAAGATACACCTGTATATGGAATGGAGTTTGATCATAAACTCTTACAAAAAACGAAAAACCAATATTACGAAGGTCGTAAAAACTGGTTGGAAGAATTTGAAGACTCAAAATTTTTATCTGAAATCCCTTACCGTCATTTGAAATGGACCAATGGAAATGATGGTTTTGAAATGGGTTTCAAATATGAGGCCCGTGGAATTGAACTTGAAGAGCGAAGTATTCAAATTAATTGTAACAACAGGCTCTTTTTGTTCAAAACATTAACCAGTAACAAAATTCCAGAATCAGATAATGCAGTTCTTAGAAAACTAGTTGAACAACTGGATTGTTTGGCAACAACCGAAAAAGACGGACCATATATTCCAAGCCAATTACAGGATTTTGATCGCAAATTTAAAGATTCTGTATCCGGAACATCTCCGTGGCCAACTAAACAGCAAATTAAAGGCGCAAACACTCAATCTAAAGCATTAATGCTAGAAGCATTAGTTGAGTTTTACAAAAACTTTGAAAGCTCAGGTGGTCCTGAACTTTATTCATCAAATATAGAGAATAAGAAAGACGTATACTTTGCCAAAATCAAAGATAGAACTGATCAAATATTATCAATTTTACTACCCAAATCATTTGCAGCTGAAAATTTTGATTGTTTCTTCGGTGGTTGGCCAAGCAAATTTGTAAAAAGAAATGGCATTACTACTTGTGGATATCCATGGGATACGAATCCTAAATACGAAAAAACCGGTTCTAATTGCGGCGAAGGAAAAATGGAGTGTAACCCTTCCCTATTCGGTGAAGATGTTTGCGTTGGTGTAAGTAACTCTACAGAGAGATCTCATGCAACTCTTTCCTGCGAAATGGCATTTCGATCCAGTGGAAAAAGTTATGATGATGTAGTCAAAAATCCGGATTTTGATGAATCAAATCTAGAACAAACCCTTGAATCTGCAAAAGATGTTTGTAGTCAGGATGCATATTCGAGTTCAAATTATGGTCTTTGTTCAACATTAAAGGAAAAGCTCGGAATTAGTATTAATTCGGGGAAAAAAGAAGAAGATGAAAGTGACGTAAAATTCATCAACGGGCTTGAAGAAATGAAGCCCGAAAATTTTGATGAATTTGTTAAAGCTACTGAAACAAATTACAAAAATTTTGAGGCACGTTGCATTGATGAAAAAGGTGAATTGAAAACAGAAGTAGAGAACTGTTTGGAAGATCATCTAGCCATACTTTCAGATCTAGAAAAAATTGATAAAAGTGCAAAACAAATCCAAGAAGAACTGGATGATGATCAAGGTTCAAATGTAATTAAAAATAACAATTGTTCAAAAGCAGATTGTAATACACCGGATTTGGATCCAATTCCTCAGAACAATAAAAGTAAAATTGTAGAAAAAGATGAAACACAAAGTTCAGATCCTACAGCATGTACCATAGAACAAATTAAACGAAAAAAAGAACGAGAATGTAGCTGGTCAAAAGGCATGTTTATGGCCGGAAGCTGTGTTTGGAATGTATTAACTTCTTTAGTCAGTTCACTATGGGGAACCATTAAAGCCATTGTTGGTTTGATTTGGGACGGAGTAAAGTGGGTTGGAAACAAAGTTGTTCAAGGTGCAAAATGGTTTGCAAGTCTATTTGGCTATGAAGATGCATCTTCCAAAAAAGTAAATACCGCCTCACAAACAAGTAACAGTACTATTAATTCATTCAAGAAAGATCCAATTGGATCTGCAATCAATTTTTTCAAGACGATCTATGATGGAATAGCCGAATTTGTTTCAACAGACATTGCATGTGAAAAATGGTCTGGTGTTGCTCACTTCTCTACTTGTCTAATTCCAGCAACGAGTTGGAAATGTCAGCCTTGTATGGATAAGGTGGACACTGTTTGTTCAAGTATCGGATATATCACTGGAGAAATTTTGCCTGCATTCTTTACTGGTGGTTTAACTACTGCCTTGAAAGGAACAGCTGCGGTTGCAAAAGTAACAAAATATTTGTCAAAAGCAAGTAAGATGGGAAAACTTTCC
>Ga0068872_10004074_pt1 | contig 11100 bp, 20 predicted proteins | sample NOAtaG_7_FD_66441 | JGI IMG/M metagenome (GOLD analysis project Ga0068872, IMG submission 66441) | Freshwater lake microbial communities from Lake Erie, under a cyanobacterial bloom - NOAA_Erie_Diel1S_2200h metaG | ecosystem: Environmental > Aquatic > Freshwater > Lake | place: USA: Ohio, Lake...
GGGTCCAAGCCCTACGAGGACGAGGACCTGTGCCTGGAGCCCAGGATCTCCATGTCCGGCATCTTCGACATCCTGTATGATGTGTGCCGGATGGGGGCGGGCGCCGAGGTGGAGGATGGCCTGGCGACCGTGGACGCGGCCAGGTTGGCCGAGCTCCAGGAGAAGTGCAAGCTGGTGCTGAGGCATGCGGGCCAGAGGCCCTTCCCCGATGAGAAGAAAACCAGAACGAACCCCGGTCAAATGGGTGCTGGCCTACGAAAGGGGCGGCTTCCTGGTTGACTATCTGCGGCATCCGGATTACATTTTCGATAATCCGGAGCTCGCAAGGGAGCGCCGGGGAGACGCCTGGGTCCTGTTTCTGCGCACCGTGCCGGGCCTGAAGCAGGAGCAGGTTCACGTCGCCCCCCAGGACAACTTCTACTGATCCGGCACTCAGGAAGACCCAATGGCACAGAATTCGGAACAGCCGGGCCGTCACCTAGACCTTGGAATGGCCACCGGCCGCCTGACATCCGCCCTCAGGGGCCCGCAGGCGCCGTCCAGGGACTTCGGCTTCAACGCCTCCAACGACGGCCGGAAGTTCTCATCGGGGGCTCAGCGGGACAGCGCGGAGGGCAAGCCGCGTCCGGACCTGCTGAGCCCCTTCGCCACGATGAGGAAGGCCCGGGTGATGGCCCTTGGTGCGGTCAAGTACGGGGAGCGGAACTGGGAGAAGGGCATGCCCCTCTCGGTCTTCCTGGCGTCCGCAAACCGGCATCTGCTCCAGTTCATGATGGGGATGACGGACGAGGACCATGCGGCGCACTGCGCATTCAACCTGGACGCCATCATGCACGGCCAGGAGATGATCGCCCGCGGGCTGTGGCCTGCGGAATACAACGACCTGCCCGCCTACCAGGCGACCAGGCCAGAACAGGAGCGGCGATGTGACGACACGAAAGACGTCGATGGTGTACTGGAACCTCAACCGGAGGTGCTGGTCGGTGAAGGACACGGCGACGGGGAGGGTAGTCGCCCATGCTGCCCGGGTGGTCCTGTCTGACGCCGTGTTCAAGGTCTCGGAGGCGGGCAGGCAGCGCGTCCTGCTCACGCGGCAGAAGAACGTCCATGCCGGAGCGGTGGGGGTACTGGAGCCCGGCTCGCGCACCGGCAGGCCCAGGTGCCGCATCAGGTACAACCCGTACCTGCACTCCACCTTCGTCGACCTGGCCGGCAGGCCGGTCTCGTCGGCCGGTCTGGTCGTGATGGAGCCGAACGGAAAGGTGTACGTCAGGAAGACCCGGAGGAAGCCCCTATGATCGAGGAGCAGGCCGTGGAAGGAAAAAAGAACCGAGCCACCCATCCGGACCAGGTCGACTCCAGGATGGACTCGGTCAGGATCGTCCGCGGTTCGGGCCGAGAGATCGTGGAGATCCGGGAGCTGGAGCGGGTGATGGACGAGATCCGCGCCAAGATGAAAAAGAAGTAAAATAGCCGGACCATGTCACTGACCCCGACCAAGCAGTTCGTCACGCTGTCCGACAAGGGCCTCCTCGACGCCCACAACGGCCTGGCCCTGGCCGCCGCGGACAACTTCGACTACGTCCTGAACCAGGTGACGAACCCGTTGCCTGCGATCGGGTCCGTGGGACAGGTGCTGTCCGTGGCGGCCGGCCCGGTCCTGGCCTACGCCTCGCTGCCCAGCCTGATCAACGTCCAGGCCGTGATGGACGCCTACCTCGCGTCCAACCAGGTCCTCAGGCTGGAGTCCGACCTCACCCTGAGGCTGCTGGACGGCTCGTCCAACCTGCAGAACCTGAGGGTGGCCGCCACCACCACCGGCGGCACCGTGGTGGACAGCGTCACGTTCTCGCAGACCAGCACCTCGGGCGACCTGGCCGAGAACCACGTCGTCAACAGCCTGACGGTCACGGCTGACTCGGCGTCGGTCACGATGACCGGCTCCGCCCATTTCGAGGTCAACAGGCTGCGGATCGGCACGGGCGGCACGGCCTACACCTTGCCTGCGGCCTCGGCCATGATTCCCGGCTACGTGCTGGTGAACAGCGGGGCCACCTCGTCCTGGCAGCCCATGCCCGAGCCGGTGCTCGGCGACCAGGCCCAGTACTACCTGGCCAACACCAAGCCCTTTGCGCTGCCGGCGTCCACGACCTCGGCGCTGTCCCTGGTGCTCAGCGGCTACGGCTCGATCTATTCGTCGTCGTACGACACCGGCTTCGGCTTCGTGACCCCGGGCAACCTGGGCGCCGCGGCCCGGCGCCTGGTCATGCAGGTGGACGGCGCCGAGGTCTGGCGCGCGGTCAAGCCGGCCAACGTGGGAGGCAACTCCGTCGCGCCGTACCTGCAGATGAACACCGGCCTGGCCCTGGCCTCCGCCAGCCTGATCGACCCGAACTCCAACCCCGTGGGATCGATCTGGTACGACTCGTCCTCGGACGGCATCGTGCTGATCTCGGCCTCCGGCCAGCGCTTCATCGGCAGCCAGGCGATCGTCTCGACGGTCAACACAGCAGAGGCAAACAAGGACTTCGCCCTCCAGCCGTCGTCGACCCTGAGCGTCGCCGCAGGCAGCGTGATCAAGCCGGCGCTGAACATCGGCACCGCCGGCCTCATCTCCGGCGGCACGGACGTCCAGGTGATCCTAGGCGGCGCGGCCACGGCCAAGATCTCGGCCACCAGCATCGAGCCGGCCGCCGGGGGCGCCTCGGCCTCCGCCAAGATCCTCATCGACGCGACGGTCGGAGAGAACGACCCGACCAAGCCAGCCTACACGTTCCCATCGGCCACCGGCCTGGGCGTCTTCAGGGCGTCCACCAATGCCATGGGAGTGGCTGTCCAGGGCGCCAAGGTCGTCGAGTTCAACAGCGGCGGCATGTCGATGGAGAGCCTCAAGATCTCCAACCTGGCCACCCCTACGCTGAGCCAGGACGCGGCCACCAAGGCGTACGTGGACGGCCGGATCCCGGGCGCCACGGTGGCCGGCGCGCTGGCCATCGCCGTCGCCGGCACCGGGTACGTCGAGGAACCCAACCTCCGGTACCAGGGAGGTTCCCTGGCCGTGGGCTCCGTCTCCAGCCCCGGCAGGATCAACCTGCTGACGTCCGGCGGCGGCCTGGCCCAGGTCAAGGCGCCGGTCTCCGCGGCCAACTCGGTCTTCCCGCTGCCGGAGAACAGCCTGGACGGCGGCGTGCTGCAGCTGTCCGGAACGACGTCCTCCTGGGTGCCGTTCTCCACGCTGTCCTCAGGGCTGCTGAGGGCGGACGGCACGGTGCCCCTCACGGGCGGCCTGTCCGTGGAGATCGACACGACGGCGACGGATCCCCTGCTGTCGCGTGGCCCCCTGGCCATGTACATGACCAACTCCAGCTCGGAGATCGGATTCTCGCTCAGCGGCAATCCCCTCTTCCGGCTGAACATGACCGGTCCGACCCTCACCGGAGCCGGCGGGGGATTCAACACCCCGCTGGTGTACCTGAACAACTCGATCGCCACGTACGGAGGCACGTCGACCAGCGGCACTCCGACCTACTCGTTCTCCGGAGAGTCCACCACCGGCCTGGGGCAGACCCGAGGCAGCTACTGCTCGCTGTTCGTCAACGGCACCACCAGGTTCTCCGCGACGTCCACCGGCGCCACGGCGCACGGCAACAAGATCTCCGAGGTCGGAACCCCGACCGCGTCCACCGACGCCGCCACCAAGGGCTACGTCGACGGACTCGTCAACGCGATCGTCGAGATATCGTTCCGCGTTGTATCCTTGCCGATCGGATGGACCTCGGCCAACCCGCTCACCCTGTCGGTGTTCGACACCCAGCTGGTGTACCTGGCGAACACGGGGACGCTGGTGTACGAGTCCGCGTCCAGCCCGGGCGCCCTGGTCGTGCCTTCGAACTTCGCGACGAATCCCAAGTGCCAGGTCTACGTGGCGGGCGTCCTGCTGGCCAAGCAGGCCAACGCGTCGTCGGTGAGGCAGGCGGCCTACGGCACGGCGACGTCCATCACCCTGAACTACAACGTAGGAGTCGGCAACATCATCGTGGTCCAGCTGCCGGCCTAAGAAAGAGAGAGGAAGCATGAACGTGGAAGAGGAAGCGGAGCCGTTCTTTCCGACGGTGTCGCTCGTGCGCATGCCCGTCGGCCTGTCCCCGATGCTCGGCGACGTGCTGAGCGACCTGTTCGACTCGCTGAAGGGCCGCCCCAACCTGGCGGTGCAGAGCTACCTGGTGCCGCCCACCAGGAAGAAGGCCAACATCGACAGGCTGATACCCGGCGGAACCGCCCTGCTGGCCAACGCTCCGTGGCACCTCCGCAGGTCCACGATCACCCGCGCAGCCATGGGAGCCTTCTGGCGGAGCTTCGTGTACCGGGCCTGGAGCAAGATGGACTGCAAGGACAACAAGAACATGGTCCGGCTCGAGACCTGCGCCCCGATGGGCTTCCGTGCCGGCGGCACCGGAGGGCACCCTTGCCGGTCCGTCTTCTGCCCGCACTGCCACATGCGGTCGGCGCTGGCCCTGTTCGACAAGGTCTCCGAGCTGCAGCCCTGGGGCGAGGAGGTGGAGGCCCTGGTCGTCCGCGAGGAGATTCCGTTCAGGGAGACGATGGCGGGCTACGAGCCGGCCCGGAAGCCCGACATCCTCCGGCACGTGAGGGCCTGCCTGGACTCCAGGGAGTCCCTGGCGGCGAGGACCACCGGCGCCGCGCTGCTGGAAACCGTGCCCCACAACGTCAACTCGTACCTCGTGCTCGTGCACCGCGACAGGCTCCAGCCGGTCAGGAGGAGGCTCGGACGCCTGCGGCTGGCCCTGCAGAAGGCCGGCCGCGAGGTCACCGTCAGGACCGCGGTCGACCTGGCCGACGGGGTGCGCAGGGCCATGGACTGCTGTCCCCTGGTCCTCGCCGCCTCGAGCCACCTGCTGGAGTCCAGCTCCACCCTGCATTGCCTGGAGAGGTACAGGGCCGACGTGCACGCCCGCAGGAGGATCTTTCTAGTCACCGATCCCCGGAAGGTCCGGGCGACGGATGTTGCAAGCCAGGCGCCAGTCGCTACACTGGCGCAAGAGCCGCTCGAATCGGCCTTCGGAAAAACAGGAGAATAGCCATGCCCATGCAGTCGATCACCACAGGAAACATCTCTGAGACCCCGCTCAAGGCGACGGCCTCGCCGCACATGAGCCCCACGGAGAAGGCGGCGTTCGCCCCGGAGACGTCCCCGGCGCCGGAGCCTCAGGCCGAGCCCGCCGCGGCTTCGGAAGCGGAATGGGAGAACCTCGGGAGCGAGACCTTCAACGTCGGCCGCTTCGGGGACGCCACCAACGCGTTCCGCCGCACCACCCGCCGGCTCAAGGTCGAGGGCGGCTGGATCTACTCGGTGTCCACCCAGGCCATCGGCTACGTCCGCGGCAGCTGCTCGGCAGGCTGCTCGGAGAGCACGGTCTTCGTCCCCGAGTCGAAGTCCAAGACCAAGTGACCGCGGACATCAGATGAAGAGCAGCACCGTCTACCTCAGGTACTCCGAGATCTCCTCCGAAGAAGAGGAGCCGGACTGCGACGACCTCGACCTGGAGGACGACATGGACGAGGACTTCGACGCCTCGTCCGACCGCCGGCCGCTGCACGACTTCACGCCCCTGGGCCTCACCTTGCTGGAGCCCAGGGGCGACTTCATAGAGCTGGAGCTGGAGTTCGAGGCCTCGCCCAAGGACATCCTGCATCTGGTGGTGGTCAGGTACAGGGACCCCCACGGTCCGCGGCTGGAGGAATGGTGCGTCGAGGCCGTCCTGCAGGACGGGGACTGCGCCGAGCTCATGGCCGAGGAGCTGGAGGACGGGGTGCGGGCTTCGGCCTGCGCCGTCGAGAGGGCCTCCGACGCCGTCGTCGTGAGGGCCGAGGTGGTCTCCCTGGCCGTGTCGGCCAGGTGACCCGCACACACAACCCGAAAGGAAAGCGATGACGCCCAGCCAGATGAGGCTGATGGTCCGCGCCGAGCAGATGGTGTCCGCCGCCGACTCCAAGCTCGAGGCGGTCTCGCTCGACGACCTGACCGCCATGCTCTCCTACATGGAGCAGCTGGTGGGGCAGGCGGAATCCGGGGAGCTGCGGGCGCCTCCGCCGGCGCTGCGCTCCCTGGTGAGGCTCGGGGCCGCATCCGTGGCCCGGACCGTGATATCCAGGATCGAGAAAGAGAGAAGGAGGGATTCGCATGACTGCAACGAAGACTGAGCCGCCGGTGTGCTCCTATCCGGTCAAGGACTACTGGAGGGTCTACGCGCTGAAGATCGGCGCGGACCATAAGGCATGCAGCGGGGAGTGCCCAGACTGCAATTTCACGAACACGATGTGCTCGGCCCGCCCCGGCGACCACCGGAAGGTGAAGCTGCCGGAGGCTGTGCGGGGGATGATCCCTGTCGAGTCCAGGGACTGGCTGCTGTCCTCCTCGTCGGCCATGCAGAAGTCGATCTGGCAGGTCCTGGCCGGATGCGAGTGCGACCCGGAGTTCGTCTCCAGGATGATCTCCGCGGCCTGGGCCGCCGAGGACCAGCCTAACCGGCGCCCGATGTTCTTCTGGACCACCTTCCGGGGACTCTGCCACAACGTGCACATGGACAGGGCGACGCAGCTCAGGTTTGCGCACGACGTGCTGTTCTGCAACCGCAAGGTGCTGACCGACGCCGAGCAGATCCGGCAGACCATGGGGGTCTTTTGGGCCTCGCGTCCCGACGATGTGCCCGCCAAGATCCTGCAGAGACGCTCCCTCAGGGGTCTCTTCGACGGGATCCTCTGGGGGGCCCTGAGCCATCCTGACGTGTTGGCCGCCGTGCTGGCTCCTGACGGATCCGGATTCGGTCCCGGCATCTCGGACGAGGTGAGGACATGCGCGGAGGTGCTGGAGCCGTTCGACCGGATGCTGGACTGCTGGAAGCCGGGTCTGTCGGAAAGGCTGCCCATGGCGTTCAGGTTGTCGCTGATGCACTCCGACTTTTCGGAGGGCGGGCTGCTGCTGGAGCTGCTGCTGACCGGCGATCACCTGGCTCCTGTCCCCGTGCACGCCCTGCAGGGCGTGCTGGACCTGGTGCATGCCGCCCGCCGCATCCAGTCGCGGCGCATCTCCATGCCCGACTCCAGGGTCGAGGAAATGCGGCGCAGGCTGCTCAGCACGATGACCAGCCTCGAACTGCTGAGCGACTATCGAGGCCGTGCCTGCGGCTCCCGGCAGCTGGAGCAGAAGCTGGCGCTCCGCAAGGGCCAAGGCGGCATGACCTCCGAGCGCCTGGTGGTGGCTAGCAAGTCCTGGGGCAAGGTTTCCCTGGGCGACAAGAAGAAGTGGATCGAGATCCCGGTGACGGCCGACCCGTCCTGGACGAGGCAGGAGCCTCCCCATGCGTAGGCCGTGGTGGACTCTGGCCCGGGCCGCAGGTATATTCCTGGCATGGGCACTACTCATCGCTTTCTCGTGCGGGCTGGTCTGACGGCCCTCGTCCTCTGCCTCTGCTTCCTCGCCTCCTGCAAGGGCCCGCCGAAGCAGGAACCGCCGGTTCCGCTTGCCGACAAGCCGGCGGCCAACAGCACCAGCCTGCAGTCGGTCCTCGACCACTCCAACGCCTCCATCGGCTCGATCGAGCAGGATGCCGTGGAGGTCAAGGCGACCGCCGTGGCGGCGAAGGCGTCCGTCAAGGAGGTCCTGCCGTCCGTGCCCGAGCCTCAGCGCCCTGCGCTGGAGTCGGTGCAGGAGGGCATGCACAAGATCGAGGCCAGGGCGGAGAACATCGAGGACGAGGCCGGCAAGCTCCGCAAGGAGACGGCCAAGCTCTCCGAGCTGGTGACCAAGGTCGACCAGCTGGAGGACAAGCTGATCAAGCTCGAGTCGGCCCTGGAGGCCGGCAGGGCCGCCGCCCTCGAGAAGCTCTACGGCTACATCACGATGTTCTGGGTGATCGGGTTCATACTGCTGGCGGCGGGAGCCGCCGTGGCCCTGTTCCTCAACAAGGGCTACGGCGGCTCCATGGCCCTGCTCGGCGTGATGATGCTGGGGTTCGCGGCGGCCTCCCACTACTACATGGAGGAGATCGCCAAGGTGGGCGCGGTGCTGGTCGTGATCGGCTTTGCCGGAGGCGCGGGCCTGATCGCCCGCACCATCCTGAGCAGCACCCGCAAGGAGGCCGCGGTCAAGGAGATCGTCGAGATGATCGAGATCCTCAAGGAGAGCATGACGGACGACGAGAAGGCCAGGATCTTCGGCCCGGACGGCCTGGCCTCCAAGGTGCAGAGCGACCTGACCAAGGAGATCGTGGCCAAGATCAAGGAGCGGAACGGGCTGCGCACCAAGGCCGACCTGGAGCCGCCGAAGCCGTAACTAAAACAAAGAAAGGGAACCAAATGCAGCTTACCCCGGAGCAGATCAACGAGTTCGTCGCCAAGGCTGTGCTGGAAAGCCAGATCGGCAACGCCGTCAAGGACAGCGTCGCCAGAGTGATGAAGGACCTGCAGGCCACCTACAACAACCCGTTCGACCAGGTCATCAAGCATCATGTTTCGGCCATCATCGAGACTCAGCTGCGGGAGACCTACAAGGAACAGATCCAGGCGCAGATCAGGGATGCCTTGGCCAAGGCCGTCACCGACGATTTCGTGCAAAAGCTTGTTCAAGTGGCCATCGATCGCGTCAGCCGCTATGGATGAAAGGGGCCCCGAGCAATGACATGGCTGCTGGCCGCATGGCCCTTCATGACGCCCAGGATGCGGCTGCTGACCGGCATCGGTCCGACGGCCCTCTGCTGAGAAGGACGAAGGGATGGAGAGAACCGTATACATGGTGAAGCGCAGGAGGCGCGGCAGGTGGAGCCCGCAGCCCTCGAAGAGCACGTTCAGGACCGTCGACGCGGCGCTGGAGTACCTCCGCTCCGTGTTCAGCTCGGAGGGTGCGACGGTGACGTTCGTCCCCTGCGAACAGGACTCGTTCATGGTGGACATGTCGTTCGGTGTCGGGGTCGGCCAGACTATCCGGACCGGACCCTACCGGGTGACCGCCGTGCGCGCCGGCAAGTGATCAATTCGTCTTAAAGAAAGGACCAGGACATGGCTATCGTTCCGAGACTGACGGAAGAGGAGCTGGAGCGCTTCCAGCCGCTGCACGACTGGGTGGTCGTGCGCAAGAACAAGGCGCCCGAGACGACCGAGCACGGCATCATCGTCCCCGAGGACCGCAGGGACTTCCAGTCCAAGCACGGGGTGGTCGTGAAGGTCGGCCCGTGCGACAACCTGCGTAGGAAGGGCGGCTACGTCCCTGTGCTCAAGCCGGGAGACGAGGTGCTGTACAGCGCCTTCGCCGGCATGGAGACCCCGATGCCCGAGGGGTACCTGATCATGCGGGCCACGGAGATCCTGGCGGCGAGGAGCCCTGCAGATGAATGATCTGGAGCAAGAGGTCGGGGAGTTGCGATCTCAGGTTGAAGGGCTGCTTGAGCAGATGGCCCGCCTGGCCTCCCGATTGACGGAACAGGTCGCGCGGGAGCAGGAGCTGACCTTGACCAAGATGCAGCTCCAGTGCATGGAGAACAAGGCCAGGCTCCAGGAGGGCAGGGCCGAGGCTGCGGAGGAGCTGGTGACCAAACTGGGGCTGTTTAACAGACTGATGTCCGACACCCTCGCCAGACTGGAGAAAAAGGAGACACCGTGACCGACGAACGCAACAATCCCTTCCTGCCCGAGAGGTTTTCCACCAAGCTCATGAGGCAGCCGATCATCAAGCTGGAGGTCGACTTCATGAAGAGCACGATGATCAGGCACCTGTCCGAGGAGACCGTGAAGGTCGACTCGATGGTCGCGAAGGCCGTCGAGTCCTACTGCTCCGACGAGAACCTGCAGCATGTCATCGACGAGGAGGTCAAGCTTGCGCTCAACGCCGCGGTGCGGGAGGAGATCCGCGACTTCTTCAGCTCGACCCGCTCCGGCCGCCAGGCGGTCCGGGAGATGGTCGTCCGCCACCTGGACGCCAGGGCCAGGCTGTACGGAGACGACCAGGAGGAGGCCCCCAATGCCTGACCTGACCAACGACACGCTGATCGTCTCCAGCAAAGACCTCCCCCGATACATCGACGCCCTCTCCGGCGGACACGAAGCCCTGCGCCTGCGCCTAGCCTCCTCGGACAGCGACAGCGAGATCCGCGAACTCTCCCGTCAGGCCGACCGTTTGTCCGAGCTCCTCCGTCGGCTTGAGCACCTCGCCCGCACCCCTCGCAACAAAAAGGTCCGCTCTGTTCGGACTACGAATCGAAAGAAAGCCAATGCCTGACATCAACGACAAGATCGCCAGCATCCGACACATGCAAGGGATTGAATCAAAACTCGCCGAGGAGTTGAGCGAAACCCGCAGGATCATCCGAGAGGAACTGATCGAACTGGTGGAGATTCGGTTTGGGATTCGTGTCGGATCGACCGTGTATTGCAACGGGAAGAGGTACTTCGTCGCATCGATCGATGGGTTCCTCCTTACTGGCATTCTCCATGATTCTCCGTCCAAGCCGTACATCAGAGGGCATCCCATGAAATCGGATGGAACCCCATCGAAGGCTCTGCACAGCGTAGGGAACAACTGGAGCGTCGAGCCATGAGTGACCCCACCAACGACAACGACATCAAGGGACTGCTCGGGTATCTGAGCCTAGCCGCCGACCGCTCCTTTGCGACGATCCCGAGCAATATCGCAGCGAACTATTACGCCACCCTCACCGCGCTCGTCGCGGAGCGGAACGGGCTGCGCGCCGAACTGGAGCGGATGCTCGGGGAGGTGAAGCCGTGAGCGACAACTACACGCCCCAGCAAACCTTGGCGGATGCACTGCCCAAGGAAATCGAGCGATGCCAACAGTTGCTCGTTGAGTACGCCAAGATCGGCCCAGCAGCGGCAACCTTCGCCTCAATGATGATCCGCGACGACATTGCCGCCGCCCACAGGGCCATGATGGAGGGCGATGTGGTCGCAATGCTCCGCGCCTACGAGGCGCTGAAAGGATGCCAATGACCGACCCCACCAACGACATCGACGATTTGATGTGCTGGCTTTCCGCGCCACCCAGACACGATTGGGATGAAAAACCCAGCG
>Ga0068872_10004075_pt1 | contig 11099 bp, 8 predicted proteins | sample NOAtaG_7_FD_66441 | JGI IMG/M metagenome (GOLD analysis project Ga0068872, IMG submission 66441) | Freshwater lake microbial communities from Lake Erie, under a cyanobacterial bloom - NOAA_Erie_Diel1S_2200h metaG | ecosystem: Environmental > Aquatic > Freshwater > Lake | place: USA: Ohio, Lake...
TGTACCAGACCACCGAAGGTTCCAACCGAGGCATTGGGCCATCCGGAAAACTGCAGTACCGGCCATCCGTCAAACTGAAGCCGTACTTTTCTTCCCCTTGTCAGCAGCGGCACATCCATTGCTTTTACATACAGTTCAACTGCTTTGGTTCCATTCTCCGGCATGATGGTTACCACCGGTTCGTTTTCCTTTACTGTCTCACCAATACCCATTTTAAGTGCCTTCACCACATAGCCGGATTGTGGCACCAGAAGGGCATGGTTGCGGGTCCGTACTTCCACATTCGCAATCTTATTTCTCAGTTTTGAGTATTCGCTCTGTGCTTCAGCCAGATAAGATTCCTTGGAGCCCAGTTCTGACATGGCCTTTGAAATTTTGTCGGAATATTCTGCCTGCACGGAACTCAGCTCAATCCGGGCATTGATTCTTTCATTTTTGCTGGCCAGCAATTTATTCTCGGCGCTGGTTCTTTTTGCGCTGGTTTCCTGCAGTTTAAGGGTTCTCTTTTCAAGATCGGTGAGGGAAATCAGGCCGTCTTTTTCGTAGAGTACCTTGTAGCGGTCGAATTGGGCTTCTGCGGTTTTGAACTGTACTTTTTCAGCTTCGTAATCGGCACTGTCGCTGCGCACCTTCATGGATGCCTGCTGCAATTTATTTTGTGCTTTACTCAGGGAAAAATCGAGACCATCTTTCAGCGCAGCCAGCTGGTTGCGGATGGCTGTTATCTGACGCTCTGTGGCAAGGATGGATTGTTCCTTTGCCGTAAGTTGCTCATTCAAACGCACGAGAATCTCTGGATCAAAGTAATCGTCCTTGATTTCTGCCAGTTCCAGAATGGTATCGTTTTTATTGACAAACTGCCCTTCACGCACACGCCAGCGTATGATTCTGCCGGCAATGGCTGTCTGAATCTGCTGAGGCCGGTGTGCCGGGTCCAGGGCGCTGAGTTTCCCTTTCCCCGGAATGTTCTGCTGCCAGGGAAGAAACATGCAAAGAATTCCCATTACGCCAAGTGCCATCAGCCAGCGGGCAATTACCCTGCCGCTTCTGTTGGTATTTTTGGTTCGCAGGGCCTGAAACTCCTGCCTTGCCCAATCCTCCGGAACTTCGTTTTGTGAAATATTCAGCATATTCAATTACCGGGTAGGTGGTGTTGGATTTGTTCGAAACTGCCTGAAGCAAGGAGTTTGCCTTTATTCAGTACAAAAACCTGATCACAGGCCTTCATCAGATCCTCATCGTTTGAGATAAAACCTACGGTCATGTTGGAGTTTCTGTTCATCAGGACCTGATAAACTGAATTTCGTTCGGATTTTTCCAGCATGAGTACTGGATAGGAAATAATCAGTAGGCCAGGGTTCGTAACAAGGCAGCGGGCGAGAATGATTTTTTCCAGTACTGAGCCGGCAAGCTTGTTGCCAGTACCCACAAGATGGGTAAGGATGCCCTGGGGGAGCCGGTTAATTTCTTCCATCAGGCCCAGTTTTTCCAGAATCAACGCCACATCCTGATATTGAATATCCGGTTTGCCCAGGGTTATGTTCTCTAAAATTGTACCGTCAATGATCTCTGATCGGTCAAAGTTTTTGCTCACCAGATCCCGGTAGAAGTTGAGGTCGAGGTCCCGGAAGGAAATCCCGTTCACCGTAAAAATTCCCTGATATTCGGTGTAAAGGCCTCCCAGAAGTCTTCCAAGCGTTTCTTTTCCGGATTCGGAAAAACCGGCAATACAAAATCTGGAGCCGGAAGGAATTTTCAGGCTCAGGCCATTCAGGGCCTCTCTTTCTGAGTTCGGGTAGGTAAAGTGGATGTCTTTCAGCTCGATTTCCAGTGCACCCTTTTTTCCGGGAAGCCGGGTAACAAATCCCTCGTGATTTTCAAGCGGAAAATCGGTGAGCTGGCCCAGCTTTTCAACTGCTGTGAGCAGGTCGTAGGCCACATCAATGTTAAGGACAATTTTTTCCAGAGCGCCTACCACAATGATGATAACCAGCTCGGATGCCACAAACTGACCGAGGGTAATCTGTCTGTCTACCACCAGCATTGTACCCAATATCAGGATTCCTCCGGTTACCAGCGTTTTGAAAACCAGAACATTGCCGTATTGGGAAAGCAGAATACCAAAGTGTTTTTTCCGGTAGTTGAGATAATTGTTGACGAAGCGGTCTGTTTTTTCCAGCGGGAGATTGGTGGTTCCGGCCAGCTTGAAAGTGGAAAGGGTACGTGCAAGTTCTTCAAACCACTCGGCCGTTTTGTACTTAAATTTGGATTCTTTGAGACTGGTTTCAAGCCCTTTCGACCCGGTGAATCGGAAAATAAAAAATATGACTGCCACCAGAAGAAGGGAGAATACCACGAAAAAAGGGTGGTAGAAGGAGAGCAGCAGCACGCCGAAAATAATCTGCAGCATAGCAGCTGAAATATCGATAAGCAGTTTGGGAAGGCCTTTCTGAATGTTCACTACCTCGAAAAACCGGTTCATCAGTTCAGGAGGGTAGTAGCCGGCCAGACTTTCAATCCTGATTCTCGGAACCCGGTATGCCAGTTCAAAGGAGGCCTTGGCAAAGATTCTTCGCTGCAGGATTTCCACCATCGTCATCTGGAGAATCTGAAGTCCGCCCGAAACCAGCACCCCGACGATGACCAGGCTGATGAGCACCACAATGGAATTGGTGTACATACCGCCTGAAATCAGGTTTATGATGGATTGAATCCCGATAGGAAGACTAAGGGAGATAAGCCCGATGATCATGGCATACACATAAATGTATCCGATATCACGGCCTTCATTTCCCAGCAGGCGCATAAGGCGCTTTGCCGGACTGAGTGGTTTTGAATTCCCGTCTTTTCTGCTGAGGTGGCTCACAAGTGATTTCCAGCTCATGCCCGAGATAAGAATAAATTTTTCATCCTTATCCGGACTTCCCGGTTCAGGCGATGCAATCAGACGGCTGCTTTCAGGTGCAGGTAAATCCAGCGATTCAATGCCCTGTACAAGAACCCTCTCAATGCTTTGCTTCCCGCTTTCCCGGGGAATGTGAATGAGCGGAACCCATCCTGTTGAAGTCTTCTCAAACAGGATGCTGGGAGAGGGAATTTCCTTGAGTGCTGCCCGTAGCTTTCCTTCTTCCAGGTAATTGATTTTCAGGGAGAATTCGAGCTTGGATGCAAGGCTGATGAGGTCGTGAATGAAAATCTGAAAATCCCCCGGTTGATAAGGATAATTGTAGGATTCCGGATTTTTAAGGAGAGAAGGGTCAAAGGACTGGCCGTGCAATTCGGCAAACCTTTTCAGGGTATTACGGAGAATTTCCTGAGTCATGCGCGGGCTATATTCCTTTTTTTGATGTGCAAATTAGTGTCCAATACTATTGCTTTAAAAACTAAAATGATAAATTTCAATGAAATGAAGGTTTTTCGGGCGATTGTTCCAAATCCGGTAAATCCTGAGGAATATTGCATCACATTCCAATTCAATGAAAAAAATCCTGACCCTTCTTCTGTGCCTGCTGCCCATGATCAGCTTGTTTTCTCAGATAACACAGTCAAACTCTCCATCTTCCGCCATTCGTTTTACGATTGAGAAGGAGGTTAAGAATACTGAGGTGAAAAATCAGCATAACACCAGTACCTGCTGGTCTTTTTCCTCACTTTCTTTTCTGGAATCAGAGGCAATAAAAGCCGGTAAGCCGGCGGTAAACTTTTCCGAGATGTTCATTGTGCGCCATGCTTACCTGCAGAAAGCTGAAAATTATGTGCGCATGCACGGCAATGCCAATCTTGGACCCGGCGGAGCCTTTCACGATGTTACCAATGTAATCCGAGAGTTCGGCATTGTTCCCGAGTCGGTCTATCCCGGTAATCCCATGGCGGGTAACAAGCACGACCATAGTGAGCTGGATGCTGCTCTAAAGGGTTTTCTTGATGTTATTGCCAGAAAAGATGGAAAGATTACCGCTAACTGGAAAATGGCGGTGAATGGTATTCTCGATGCCTATCTGGGGAAATTGCCGGAAAGTTTCGAGTTCGAAGGAAAAAAATACACGGCCCGCAGCTTTTCCGATTACATGGGAATACGGCCGGATGATTATCTTGAATTTAGCTCCTTTACCCACCGGCCGCTCTACCGACCCTTTGTGCTGGAAGTTCCGGATAACTGGGCATGGAATTCTGTATGGAATGTTTCCCTTAATGAGCTTCAGGAAATTGCCGACAATGCCATCGATGCAAACTATTCCGTTGCCTGGGGTGCTGATGTTTCCGAACGGGGCTTTTCCTTCCGGAACAGCATTGCCATTGTGCCGGAAAAAGAGTACGAATCGGCTGCTGATATGGAAAAGGATTCTGTTTTCTTCAAACCGGTGGCAGAGAAAACCATCAGTGCTGAACTCCGCCAGCAGGCCTTCGACGATTACACCACACAGGACGACCACGGTATGCACATTACCGGTTCGGTAAAAGATCAGACCGGTAAGCGCTATTATGTGGTGAAAAACTCATGGGGTGTATCCAATTTCGGAAAAGGATACTTTTTCTGCTCGCTGCCTTACTACCTTTTCAAGACTACCAGCATCATGGTTCACAGGAATGCAGTTCCTAAAAGTATTTTGGCGAAATTAAAGCCCTGACCTTACAAGTCGGGAAAGGTGTTAAAAAAGCCAGCGAATACTTATGCCTCCTTTTCCGAAATTTGAAAAAATCTTGAAAGCATGGTACGAACAAAGTTGATTTTGCTGATTTCGGGAAGTGTATTGCTTTTTTCTTCCTGCAGTAATATGAAAAACAAGCAATACATGACCGACGCGCCTAAAAAGTCGGAAGTTGGACCTGATGGCCGTATCAAGGAGGAGAGTAATATGGTTAAACGGAAGCGGGTTGAATATTTCAACGGCATTCAGCATAAATAGCATGCCCGCTTATTGCTTCGCTGACTGCTGATTTTTCAGAATCAGGCGCAGGGATGTGTTTCTAGTGAGGTAGGCGATGGCCCAGTTGATGAAAATAAAGAGTTTGTTCTTTACACTGAGAATCAGCATCAGGTGCAGAAACATCCACACCAGCCAGGCAATGTAGCCTTTGAAGCGGATAAAGGGCAGGTCTACCACAGCCTTGTTCGTGCCGATGGTGGCCATTGAGCCAAGGTCCCGGTATTCATATTGTTCGAGGGGCCGGCTTTTCTCCAGATTTTTCAGGTTTTCGGCCAGTAACTTTGCCTGATTGATTGCCACATTCGCCACCTGTGGATGTCCTTTGGGATAGAGCGGAGTTTCCATAAAGGCAAGGTCCCCAAGGGCATAAACCGAATTGCAGCCTTTTACAAGGGAAGAACGGTCAACGCGGATTCTATTGGCCGGACCGGCCGCTTCCTGAGGAAGGCCTGAAATGCCATTTGCAATCACGCCTGCTGACCAGATCAGGGTTTTTGTCGGAATGTTTTCCCCTGTTGACAGCAGGAGATTTTCCCCGTCGTAGCTTTTTACCAGCGTATTGGTTCGGATGTCAACACCCATTCCACGGAGATAGGCTGCTGAGGCTTTTTGCGCTTCCGGACTCATGCTGTTGAGCGTGTTCTCACTTCCTTCTACCAGAATGATGGCCAGTTTCGAAAAATCGGTACCGGGATAATCCTTTGGAAGTACATGGTCCCGGATTTCGGCGAAAGCACCTGAAAGTTCAACGCCTGTCGGACCGGCTCCGGCTATAACAATGTTAAGGAGAGATTTCTTTTCTTCTTCTGTGGCAGAAAGTACCTTTTCAAAGGTCTCCAGCAGGTGGTTCCGGATCTGGATGGCCTCGTAGGTGGTCTTCAGAGAAAAGGCGTTTTTCTCGAGTTCCGTATTGCCGAAAAAATTGCTTTTGCAGCCCATGGCCAGCACCAGGTAATCGTAGGCAAATTCGCCGCTGCTGCTGCGTAGAATTTTATTCCCTGTGTCAATGGAAAGCGCTTCGGCCATCCGGACTGTCACATTTTTTTTACCCCGGAAAATATTCCGGATGGGAAAGGAAATGCTGGAAGGCTCAATCTGCGAACTGGCAACCTGATAAAACAGAGGTTGAAACTGATGGTGATTGAGCCGGTCCAGAATCAGTACATCGAACAGGGAAGAATCCAGCTTGCGGGCAAGCTGGATGCCGGCAAAACCTGCACCAACGATGATCACTTTTTTATTCTGATGCATCTTTCGGAGACAGGTTTTTTATAATTTATTTTCAGTTAAATGTCCCTTGTAGATTTGACCGGAAAATTACCGCTGCCTCAGCCATTCCAGTACCATACGAACCGGATTGCCGGTACCACCTTTCGGGATGTAGCCCAGAGGGCCGCCTTCGTTAAAAGCTGTGCCGGCAATGTCGAAATGAATCCAGGGATAGGAAGTGAAATGCTGCAGAAACTTGCCTGCGGTGATGGCACCTCCTTCTGCACCGCCAATGTTCTTCAGGTCGGCGATGGGAGATTTCAGCTGTTCGGCATATTCCTCCCAGAGGGGAAATTCAACGCCTCGCTCATAAACGGTTTCCTGGGCTTTTTTAAGCTGAGTTTTGACATCATCCCCGGCGGTCCCCATGTAAACGAAGCCTTCCTTGCCGATGGCCCGGGCGGCAGCTCCGGTGAGTGTGGCAAAATCCAGCACCAGTTCGGGGTCGTATCGTTTTGCAAAGACCAGGGCATCAGCCAGAATCAGGCGGCCTTCTGCATCGGTGTTCAGTACTTCTACCGTGCTGCCATCGGAGATGGTGATGATGTCGCCGGGGGAAACCGCGGCTGCGGAAATGCGGTTATCGGTGGCCGGCACCAGCCCGATAATGTGCAGGGGCAGTTGCATCTTTGCAGCGGCAGTCATCACACCCAATACGGTGGCTGCTCCGGCCATATCGCATTTCATGGTTTCCATGCCGGCAGAAGTCTTCAGACTATGACCGCCGGTGTCATAAACCACGCCTTTCCCAACCAGAATCAGGGGCTTGCTGTTCTTCGGATTCTGCCCCTTGTATTCGAGAATATTGAAAGTAGGCGGCTCATCGCTGCCCTGGTTCACACCCAGCAGACCACCCATTTTCAGAGCCTGAATGCGGTTTTCTTCAAGAACTTCCACCTCAAAGCCGCTTGCTTCCCCGCATTCCTTGAAAATAGCAGAAAGCTGCGGAGCTGTAAGTACCGAGGCCGGCTCATTTACCAGATCGCGGGTTAAGGCAACTGCTTCACAGACAATGGCGATGTTCCGGACTTCAATTGCAGGCAGGCTGCCTTCAGCCAGCACCAGTTCTTCCAGACCACCGGCCTTTTTGCTTTTGTATTTCTCAAAGCGGTACGACGCAAGAACTGCACCTTCTGCAAAGGCAGCCACCTTGCCGGTGGCAATTCCCTGTGCATGAATGAAAGCACTTCCTGCCTTTGATTTCTGGAGACTCGAAAGGGCCTCTGCGCCGGCTTTGCGGATTTTCTCCATCGTGGCCGCATCTTTGCCATCTTCCAGCATTACCAGCAAATGCTGCTTTCCACCGGCATTGAAAAAATGCTGGTAGCGCTTGTCTGCCCAGGCGCTGCGTAACCATTCAGGTTGTGCGCCGAGGGCGGCAGGCCAGGCAGTACCGGATTGAAAAAGCCAGACCTGCGTACTGTTTTCGGCAGGGGAGGAGGCGGTTCGGAGAGAGGCAATTGCGGATTTCATGGTGTAAATGATTCTTAGCCCAAAGGAAGGTCTTATACTTGCATCCTCCAAGCAGGAAATTTTGAAATCCTCTGTTCGTCCGAAAAAAAACCTGGGTCAGCATTTTCTGCGCGATCAGAACATTGCCCGCAACATTGTGGACCTGTTCAGTGGTGCTGGTGAGCCCGAACTTCTGATTGAAATCGGACCCGGTACGGGTGTGCTCACGCAGTACCTGCTGGAAAAGCAGGGCCTTCCACTGCTGGCCATGGATGTGGATGCCGAGTCGGTGGATTACCTGAAAACCCATTTTCCGCTCCAAGCCGATTGCTTTGTTTTGCAGGATTTTCTGAGCTGGTCGCCAAAGGCTGCCGGAATTTCACGGCTTTCGGTCATCGGGAATTTTCCTTACAATATTTCTTCCCAGATTTTCTTTCACATTCTTGAAATGGAGGCCCATGTCTGCGAGGTGGTCTGCATGCTGCAGCGGGAGGTGGCAAGGCGCATTGCCGCCGGACCGGGTTCGAAGGAATACGGCATTCTAAGCGTGCTCTTGCAGAGCCGCTACCGGATTAAGTACGCATTTACAGTGGATGAGCATGTTTTTCAGCCGCCGCCGAAGGTAAAATCGGGTGTGATCCGCCTGGAATGGATGCCGGAGAAAGTGCTGCCCTGCCGCTTCTCCAGTCTGACGAAGGTAGTTAAACAATCCTTCAACATGCGCCGCAAAACTCTGCGCAATGCATTGAAGCCTATGGGTTTGCCGGCTTCAATTGAAAAAAGTCCATTACTGGAACGCCGGGCTGAGGAACTGTCGGTGGAGGAATTTGAAATGCTGGCGCTGGAATATGAGAGGGCCGGGCTTGTCCGGTAAATTATTCAGGTTTTTTGGTTGATCTCAAGTAATAAGTCAGAAGGCGTAAGTCAAAAGGGTAAAGAACAAGCATTTGCTGCTCCACTCTTAGGTGAGCTGTCCGCTGTAGCGGACTGAGGGGTAATTCAATCATGGTCTAAGGTTGAAAACAATAACCAGCTACCTCAGAACCGTAATCCCAGCCTATTCGAAAATCCCGATTTTTCCTTTGGCGCCAGCCAGTACCACCAGCCGGCCCTTCCTTGCTTTTTTTACCACATGAAAGCCGGGCTGTTCCGGGACCGGTATCCAGTTTTTTCCGCCATCAGGGGAAATGTCAAGTCCGCCGGGGCCGGCTGCAAGGAAGCTGTTTTCTCCTGTCTCTGCGATGCATTCTCTGTAGCCTCCGGTCGGTTTCGCAGGAAAAGTCCAGGTTTTGCCTTCATCCAAGGAAAAGAAAATATGATCCTTTTTCAGGGTGTCGGATTTGTAGTCGCCGCCGGCCACCATCCAGTTTTTTCCCTGAATGAAAAGTGAAAATATACCCCGGCTGTCTGTACCCTGGAGAATGGGAACTGACACCGCTTTCCAGGAGTTTCCTTCATCTTCAGAGTACCAGATGCGGGATTTCAGGCCTCCCGTGGCGATGGCAAGTTTCGTTTTATCCCAGAGGCGAATATTGCTTCCGCTGGCGGCAAAGGAGGCTTCTCCCGAATCCGTTTGCGGGCGCATATTTTCAGGAATTTCGTTCCAGGTCTGGCCGCCGTCGGCGGTTTTCAGCAGCAGCAATTTTCCATTGATCGGGTCGCCGTACACCATGCCCCGCTTTTCATCCCAAAAGTCGGCGCCGTCGAGGAAGGCATCTTTGTGTGCATTCCGGTATACTTCTTTCCAGTTTTTTCCGCCGTCTTCGGTTCTCAGGATTACGGCCGGACTCCCGGCATTGGCCAGGATGGCCTGCAGGGAATCGAATCCATAAATGGTGCGGAAATCGCTTTTTTCAAAGCCGGGAACGGTGTAAAAATTCCAGGTTCTGCCACCGTTCACCGAGCGGCCTGCTGTTCCCTGCGTTCCTCCCAGCCAGACGACACGGTCGTCCACCACAGACAAAGCCCGGAAAGAAGATTTGGTGCTGGTTTCAATTGGGCGGACCTGTGCCTGCAAGAGTCTGCCTGAAAGCAGGAGGATGTAAAGGAAGTACTTCATGATGATGCGACTATGGAAGCAAGAAAGGAAAAATCCGGGTATTGCTGTAAGGGCGAATTGCACTTGTCCCGACAGATGCGGAATTCGCCCGCTGTGTTTTGTTCGCCCATGTATGCGCGGCGGTGCTGATGTCGGAAAATGTGGGCGTATTGCGATACGCCCTTACGGATCGGCAAAAGTTGTAAGGGTAGGAAATTTTCTACCCTTATGGTAATTTTTGGTAAGAAAGGGGCTGGCCAAAATTCTTCTTCCAGAATACTCATGCCAAACCATATCTGGCCAGATTGATTTTTGTCCCCTTGGGGACAAAATATTGGTAGTTAATTATCATAATGAAGTTTATTGAGTCCCATAGGGACGGAATATATTATCCGGTATTTCGTCCCTACGGGACTATTTGTGTTATGTCTGACAATTTCTACCGATAGCTGGTCCCGCCGGGACCAGATGTGCCAGCTATTATTCTGCTGCACAAGACATGTTCTTACTTTTTGTACAGCCCCCACGATAATCCAGGTTTTTACACCAAAAAGCCTGAGGGATGGCAGCGAAAATCTTCCTCTGCCGCAGGCGGAGGAAATTGCAGCGTACAGCCCGACCCCGCTGTCAGCGGGGGCAGGCCCAAAAAAAATGGATTTAAAGCCGTTCAATCTTCGCGCCCAATGCATTCAGGCGCTTGTCGATGTTCTGATAGCCGCGGTCGATCTGCTCCACATTGTCGATGATGCTGGTCCCATCGGCGCTCATGGCGGCAAGCAGCAGGGCAACCCCGGCGCGGATGTCCGGACTCGTCATGCGAATGCCTTTCAGCGGAATCTGCCGGTCGAGTCCGATGACGGTAGCGCGGTGCGGATCGCAGAGTATGATCTGTGCGCCCATGTCGATGAGCTTGTCTACAAAGAACAGCCGGCTCTCGAACATTTTCTGGTGAATGAGCACGGTGCCCTTGGCCTGGGTGGCGGTAACCAGCACGATGCTCAGCAGGTCGGGCGTGAAACCGGGCCAGGGTGCATCGGAAACGGTTAAGGTAGAACCGTCGATGAAGGAGGAAATCTCATAGCGCTCGTTGCCGAAAACCCGGATGTCGTCGCCCTTGATTTCCATCTGAATTCCAAGCCTCGAAAAGACATCAGGAATGAGTCCCAACATGTCTACGCGGCAGTTGGAAATGGTGATGTCGGAATTGGTGATGGCCGCCATGCCGATGAAGGAGCCGATTTCAATCATATCGGGCAGCATGCGGTGCTCGGTGCCGCCCAGTTCTTTTACCCCGCTGATGCGCAGGAGGTTGGAACCATGTCCTTCGATCTTGGCGCCCATGCGGATGAGCATGGCAGAAAGTTGCTGCAAGTAGGGTTCGCAGGCAGCGTTGTAGAGGGTGGTGGTGCCTT
>Ga0068872_10004078_pt1 | contig 11095 bp, 7 predicted proteins | sample NOAtaG_7_FD_66441 | JGI IMG/M metagenome (GOLD analysis project Ga0068872, IMG submission 66441) | Freshwater lake microbial communities from Lake Erie, under a cyanobacterial bloom - NOAA_Erie_Diel1S_2200h metaG | ecosystem: Environmental > Aquatic > Freshwater > Lake | place: USA: Ohio, Lake...
TCTCCTGCCAAAATCAGCTGGATGAGTGGCATACACCAACACCACACTGCCAGCACGATTGGCAACTGTTGACCACGAATACGCCAGTTCTGATCATAGAGGTGTGTCACGCGCGCAATTCCCACTGTACCCACCACCAACCATACCCATACCACGGCCCAGTGGAGATACGGCACAAATTGCTGTGATAACCACACCAAGAGCGCGTAATACACCACAGCCCCAATCAACGCCCCAGCTACTACCGCACGCATCCGCAACTGCATCCAGCGGCCAATCACGCCACCCCCAATCACGAGCAACAGCCCCATGACCACGATGACGCTATGTGCGCCAAAGGCTCCCGTCGTCGGAATCACATCGACACGACTAACCGAGATACCTAGTTGTCGTGGATCATCGCCGAATTGCTTGGGCGTAGTCTCAAGAATGAGCGGTGTGTACCAGTGCCAACTCAATTGACTGTGCACCAACGTGGTCACGACCCGCACACTCCCTGATGGCACCTGTATGGCCAATGCACGATTGCCATCACGAATCCTCACATCCGCCACATCCGCCGTCGGGTATTGGTTCAACATGCGTACCGCGACTGTCGACCAGCCATGGTGGAGGAGTGGTAGTTTGATCGTGCTTTGCGCTTTTGTCCATCGAAAGCTATTCGCCTGGGCCTCGGCGTCATGCATATCAGCAAAGTAGATGCCGTCACCGGGGCCGACAGGAATCCGCCACGGCTCCACACGCATCAATACCTGCGATACCCCAAACCCGATAATCCACACACATAAAATCAACGCATAACTGCGCCATAATTGTCTTTGTTGCATTCGCCTGTCTCAACTCGTGATGACCTACCCTTACAATCTACCATATTCACCAGATATCGACATCTCTCAATTGACATCGTGACATACTCGCGTATACTGACGCTAGCCACATATGGTCACACACCAGAACGAGACAATTCATTCATGCGTATATCAATAGCCTTTATTCTTTGCTTGTTCCTCGCAAGCCTGACCGTGTCTTGCGCTGAGGTGGCGAGCGAGCAGGCCAAACCTGCAAATCTGCCTGATAATTCAGCCACCTCAACCACATCATGGCTCGTGATGGTGTACTCTGATGCCGATGACGAAGTGCTCGAATCCGACATGTTCATCGATATCAATGAGATGGAGCTGATTGGATCGACCGATCAAGTCACCATGGTTGCCCAAATTGACCGCCACGAAGATGTGCTCGAGACCGACTGGCATGACACGCGTCGGTACCTCATCACCCAAGACGACGACCTCGATACGATCAATTCGGAGCTCATCGCCGAACTCGGTGAACTCAATATGGCCGACTCCCAGACACTTGTCGACTTCGTCACCTGGTCAATCCAAACGTATCCAGCCCAACGCTATGCCCTCATCCTTTCCGATCATGGCATGGGGTGGGTCGGTGGGTGGAGTGATCCAAATCCCGGTAATCCAGGCCCTGATGGCCTCGAAATCACATCTGGTGGCGATTTACTCCTCCTCAACGAAATCGACGACGCCCTCGGTACCATCCGCCAACAAACCGGCATTGATCGCCTCGATGTCGTCGGATTCGATGCCTGTCTCATGGCCCATCTTGAGGTCGCAACTGCCATCGCACCACACGCCAACGTCATGGTTGCCTCACAAGAGCTTGAACCAGCCATGGGCTGGGCTTACACCGCATTCCTCAATGAACTCGTCAATGATCCGACCATGGATGGCACACAACTCGCTCGTCACATTGTCGATACCTACATCGAACAAGACATCCGAATTACTGACACTGATGCACGAAATCGACTCATCCAAGAGACCTGGGAATCACCCGACGGTATCACCCAAGACGATGTCATTGCCAACTTTTCGGATGATGTCACGTTGAGTGCATACGATCTCACTCGCCTGCCGTCATTCTTGCAGACATTCGACTCCTTTATTGACGCCCTTGCTGATACCCCTCAACGCGCCATCATCAAAGCAGCCAATAACGCCCAACGCTTTGAAAACATCTTTGAAGGAAACACAAGTCCATACATCGATTTGCACAACTTCGCAGATATATTGATTGACGCAAATCCCAAAGCCACCACACTCATCGACGCAAGTACTAACCTGAATGCAGCAATTGCCGAACTCGTCATTACCAACAAGTACGGGCCATCACGTCCTGGCGCCAACGGCATCTCGATTCACTTTCCCAACTCGTCAATCTACGAATCATCGATTGCCGGTGCTGACGTATACAACCAAATCAGTTATCGCTTTACCAATGAGCATCGCTGGGATGATTTCCTTGCGTTTCACTACTACCAAATACCACTCGGTGATAAACCAGCATCAGAATCTGTTGTGACTGCTCCCGGCGCCAGTGAGATCACTGTCAGCGACATCGCCCTCAGTGCCGAAACGATTTCAACCGCTGATAGTAGTACCCTCTCTGCGACCGTGACTGGCGAGAACATCGGCTTTGTGTACTCGTTCACTGGCTACTACAACGCTGATGACGATACCATCCTCGTTGTGGATCGCGACTACATCGATGCCGGCAAAACCCAAACCGTGGACGGCGTCTACTACCCCAACTGGCAAGGCACCGACATCGAAATCGAGTTCGAGTGGGAGCCCATTCTTTACAGCATCGATGACGGTCGCGGCTCTCTAGCACCGGTCCTCCTTGATCCCCAAGATTACGGCACGACGCGTGGGTATCCCACCTACACGGTTGAGGGTCGCTACACATCAACCAACGGCAAATCGCGCGAGGCGCGCCTGTTCTTCAAAAAGGGTGAACTCATCAAGGTTCTCAGTCTCGGCAACAGTCGATCAGCCAGTACTCCTCGCGTTATCACACCACGGGCCGGCGACACATTCACCATCTACAACCTGATTATCGACGTGCATAGCGACGACGATACTGCGCCCGTAGAGTACCGCTACGAAGAGGGCGACACCCTCACCTTCGGCGATACCAAATGGTCAATAGCCGAGTACACAGCCCCCACCGGCGATTATGTGGTTGGCATCCAAGCGGATGATATGGATGGCAATCGCTACGAGAACTACGCAGTTATCACCGTCGACGAATAACCACCTATTACCCTTTTGCACAACCGATTGCCACTTTCTCACACCCACACGGTCAGTCAGTGGCAATCTCGACCCATGTGTCATCGCCATCTTTTCCCCTCAAAACCAATGAGGCAACACGTGGGTTCCCCCCTCGTACTACCTCACTGTGCTATCTGCTCTTCAATTATCACACTCACCTATTCACTTAACCACTTTTCACCTTTCACTTAATCACTTAATCACTTTTCACTCTCAATATCCCTCACCAACCGCCAAAACAACACCAACGGCACCGTCAGCAACGACATCACGCCCGCCGCCAAATACCATGACTGCAAGCCGAATCGATCCGAAATCGGCCCTGCCATGAGCAACCCGATCGGCGATACCGCCCCTGCCATGCTCCCCATGAATCCCATCACGCGCCCTTGCATCTCGGGAGCAACCCGTGCCTGAATAATCGCAAAAATCGGCCCATTTGCCAGCGGTTGCACCAGACCAAACACCGCCATACAGGCAATCGCCACATATAACCCATTTGATCCAATCTGCCCCAGTACAACCGCCGCAACACCCATGCCCAACACACCAAGTGCCATTGTGTAGATGCGGCGTTTAAACCCACCCCATGCCGCCAAAAGCACTGAACCTACAATCATGCCCAATCCCAACGCCATCTCAAGCCAGGCAAGTTGAATTGCCTCACCCTGCAAAACGTTTTTGACCAGTAACGGCATCAACGAAAACGCCGGATTGAACAACAAGTTCAACACCATCGCAACACCCATCAACGCTAACAGGCTTGGCCACTCAAGTACATAGCGGAACCCAGCCCGCAAGTCGGCCAGCACACTGACCTGCTCCTCAACGGGCTTCGCCGGCGGATTGGGCACCACAATCCCCAACAGAATCAATGCAGCCACCAGACTCATCCCCACCTCAAGCATCAAAATGCCTTCAAGATGGATAACCTCGAGCAAAAGCGCACCAACCGGTGGCGCAATAATCGCAACCGCACCCTCACGCAACTGCGACAACCCCGATACGCGCTGCAAATGCTCTGTGGGCACCAACATCGGCGTCGCCGCCATGATGGCCATATATTGGAACTGCCCAGTCAGCGAGTTGAGGAACATCACCGTGTACAAATGCCATATCTCAAGCATCTGATAATACGCCAACACGAACAATGCCCCCGCACACACTGCCTGTACCACTTCACTCAAAATAATGAAAAACTTGCGATTATTCCGATCAACAATCGTGCCAATCAAAGGCCCTAGCAAAATGCCCGGCAACATGCTAATCATCACACCAGTCGCCAACGACGTCGCTGTGCCGTATGTCTGTGCCACCCACCACACCAAGGCAAATCCCGAGAATGCCCCACCAAATCGAGAAATCGTCTGGCTCCCCCAAAAAAGCGCAAACCGCCCTATCCATCCACGACCTTCCACAAGACCCTCTCAATCCCTGACATGTTGTGTGCTTACAAAGAACGAATATGCCCGATACGTGCACTCGCCGGCGGATGCGAATAATGATACGTCACATACAACGGATCCGGCGTTAGCGTGCCTGCATTATCTCGATACAGTGCCACGAGTGCACCGACCATGTCGTCATTATTGGTATGTTTCACCGCATATGCATCTGCAGCATATTCAATCGTCCGTGTAAACCACGACATCACCGGCTGGAACACAAAGCTAAACACCGGTGCCACCAGCATCAACAACACCAACGCAGCGCCCATGTGTGGCTCAGCCACGCCAAATGCCTGATAAAACCACGCTTGTGGCAACAACCATGCCAGCAAACCAAACCCCACCAAGCTTACCAGCATAAAAAAGCCGATGAACTTGATGATGTCCCGATGTTTGTAATGCCCAATCTCGTGCGCCAATACCGCCTCTGCTTGCCCAGGTGTTAACTGTGCCAGCAACGTATCATAGAAGACCACGCGCTTGGTGCGCCCAAAACTCGTAAAATACGCATTCCCCAAGCCTGATCGCTTGGACGCATCCATCACAAAGATTTGACTCCCGGCAAAGCCAGTGCGCTGTAACAATCCTTGAATTCGATCGCGCAGGACATCATCAGCAATCGGCGTAAATTTATTAAAGAGCGGCTGAATAATCACCGGTTCTGCCCACAATATGCCAATCTGCACCACCATGAACACACCCCATGCCCACAACCACCACATATCACCTGCCGACATCATGAACCACAAAATACCTGCAACTAACGGCACACCCAATAGCATATTGAGCACCAGCGACAGCACCCAGTCACGAACAAACAACGCTGGCGTGTTCTTGTTAAATCCGAACCGCTCATCAATCACAAATGTGCGATACCACTCAAATGGCGACGACAACACATCACTCACCACAAACCACACAACCACGACCAACACACTCTGCCAAAATGCGGTCAGACCACTCATGGCACTTTGTGTCACCACCCACTGCAGTCCACCACCAATCGTCCATCCCACCACCACAACCGCATTCCAAAGCGTCTGCCAACGTTCGAGTGCTGTTTTGGCGATCGTATAATCAGCACCTTTTTGATGCTGCTCAAGCGTAATCACCTGGGCAAAGTCCGCGGGCACTGCGTGTCGATGCGCCCCAACATGCCGCATTTGGCGTGTGGCCAGCCACATCAACACGGCTGTTGATAGACCAAGCATAACCAAAAAGAGTATTGTGACGATGTGCATATGCATGCTCCTGACTTACATACGTTCAATATCAATGTCACCGGACAACGATGATATATTCAACACGACCTGGGCGTGCTCTCCAACACCAGATTCACCATCAAATTTGATGTTACTGCTGATGTCACCAGACAACGTCTGTGCATTCACTTCAGTGACAAACCCTCGTTGAATCTTGACTTCGATGTCGCCACTCAGCGTGCGCGCCTCCACTTGACATGGCTGCCGCACCATAAGTTCAATGTCACCTGAAGCCACATCGACGAATGTCGGAGCCCCTGCTTGCGCGGTGACATCTCCCGACGCAGTCTTGACATGCAAACTACTGACAATTGCAGCCTCTAGGTCAATATCCCCAGATGCAGTATTGATGCGCACATCCCCAAACTGCCCGTGGCAATCAACATCACCACTAGCCACATTCACCTTGACATCAGAATGTGCAGGAATCATTACATGGGCATCGACATCGTGCCATACATGAAACAGCATCAAGCCACTTTTTGTCGGCTTGCCCGTGGTAATCGTCAATGTGCGCGATGCCTCGTCGTATTCGACTTTGGATTGTGCCAATGTCTGCTCATCACTCGAACTGAGCTCAATAATTGCATGCGCCTGATTCGTACTCTCAATCCGAATATCACCAGTCGCACCCGTTATCTGCACTGTAATCACGTCAGCCGTCGCATACTCTTCACGACGCTTCCGTTGCGGTGTTTGCCAAAATATCATTGTTGTACTCCTCTAACTTCGTCCGCGTCCGCGCAGTTTATTGCCAACCTCAACGCGGATACCACTCGTACGCGAGCTCTGTTGCTGCTGAATCTCCTGACTCAACACGCGCACCATCCACGAATTCGCCGAGATTCCCTCCTGCGCTGCATGCTGGTCGATCCGCTCCTTCAGATCGGCCGGTAAACGCAACGCAAACCGTGCATCTAACTCCCCAATCGGCTCAGGGGTTGCCTGAGTTACTCCACGATCAACCAACTCCATCTCATCTGGTGTCAACTGCAACGCCAATGCATCACGCCCTTGCTGGCGGTTGTACTCAGCCACCAATACCGTGACCTGCTCAATCAGTCGGTGTTGCAAGGCTGGCGCCATCGCCTCACCAATCTCCTCACCCTTTTGCGTCAACTCTGGCCCGCCAAGCCGAATGATGCGCAATAAATCAGCTTTGATGGTTGTTAGGTAGTTTGATATATTCATGACATCATTTTAATATCAATTTGGTTTTTGTCAAGAGTGTAGATACGGAAATCGTATGTCCGCTGGTGACGTGTTGGGTCGGTAGCGCTGTGGAGTCGCGAGTGGCATGACCACGTCCGCAGGTGGTGTTGGTATGAGATTGGCGCTACGTAGCGGGTATTTTTACAAAAAAGTCGCACCGCACACGCCAAATGAGCCGTGAATCAATCTCTGTGTCCGCACGTGTGGCACGCCAACGGCATCAGGTGGCATCGGCGTATGTATGCGATGTAGCAGGCGGGTATTTTTGCAAAAAAAGCCGCACCCACATGCAAAAACGCATACACGTGCGTACACCGCGCACAGATCCTACGCGTTACCCCACACTATGGTGCATCTTCGAGGGTCATCACATCGCTCCGAAGCACCCACGCCAAGAGTGTCACGATGCACACGATGACACCAATGGCCCAGATTTGATGGCCAATACGCTCAACCACGGCGCCGGATACCACCAGTCCGACCGGGGCCGCAACATTCATCGAGGCATTAAGCAAGGCCATGGCGCGTCCATGCATCGAGGCGGAAATTGTGCGTTGCACCATGGTTAACAGTGGGCCATGCGCCCACGCCGCCGCCCAGCCGATCAACAAGACCGATCCCAAAATCCACAGCGGCGCCGTGGCTGGCACAAGAGACAACCACAGCAGTGCCACAATTAACAACGCGACGGCGGCTAGCATGGTATGCACCGCACGCCTGAATCCGCCCCATACGGCGAGGAGCACGGCGCCAAGGACCAAGCCGATGCCACCACTAATCTCAAGCCAGGCCAACAGCCAGGCACCAGTGTCAAAGTAGACGGAGACCAGGTACGGTAACAAACTAAAGACGGGCAACACGCACATATTCAGAACAACAGCTGCGAGGAGTAACTGCCATAATCCACGGCGTTGCCCATAAATGTGGCGCATGTCGCGCACATCGTCTTGCCAACGCGTCACTAACGTACCGTTTGGTTGGGGCAATTCGAGGAGCGCAAGAATGACGAGGCTCAGCAGTAACACGATAGCGGTGGTCGTAACCGCCCACGGCAAGCCGTACTCCTCGACAATCAATGCACCAAGTACCGGAGTCAACAACGACGAAATCCCCATCACCATCTGTTGCATGCCACTTAAACGTTGGTAGTGTTGAGCTGGAATGAGTTGGGGTAAGGTTGCCTGAAAGGCCGTTTGATAAAAGACCGTCGCCGTGGCTCGCCACACCAGTACCGCATACAGGAGCCACATGTTCGAGATGCGTTCAACACCCCACAAGACGGCGAGCGAGAGCAACGCTAACCCCTCGGCAATCATCAGCACACGGCGGCGCGACAACCGATCGCTCAGCACGCCGGCAAAAGGCGCAATAATCACGCTCGGCACCAAGGTCAATGCGGCCGCCCACAAGACGCTCTGAGCCGAATTGGTCAACCCGGCGAGTTGCCAAATCAAGGCAAAGTTCAGCGCATTACCACTAATCAGTACAATAATTTGGGTGCTCCACAAGAGCACCGTTGTCAGCCACCAGCGGGCTGGCACGTATCTAATCATGAGATGAACTGTACCACACGCATCGCCATACGTGCCTATATTGTATGATTGTACGCACGTTCATCAACTAGGCAGGTGAGCAATGCCCAGGCATCCGTATTTTGATCTTGCGCTGTTGGACGATACCGTGCTCAACCAGTACCTCTTGGCGCCAATCGTCTTGCGGCAGACTATCCACGAATGGCCGTTGTCGTGCGTACAGCGGATTACTTGTGACGACGGCTCACAGCACATCTACAAAAGCCAAGCGCCACCGAGTGTCGAGTCGGCCGTCTATGGCACGGTGAGCGCACCACATCTTTTGTCAGCCACGATAATCAGCGATCAGCATTTGCTATTGCCTTATATATCGGCGACTACATCCTTGGGCAATCACGCCGACGTTGTACAACGTGTGCTGACGCACATCGCAACTATGCCGCCACACACGCCGGTGTACCGTACGCTTGACTCGATACATACATGGACGACACTGATGGATACGACTTGTGCAACGTTGCGCAGACAAATCGACGACACGACGTTCAGTCATCTGACGCATGCTGACGTTACTCGAATCGAGGAATGGGCGCATCATCATGATTTGTATGAGCTATGGCAAGGGTCGGTCGGTGTCGTCCACGGCGATTTGTCAACATCAAACATCATGCACACTACAACACAAACGTATGTGATTGATTGGCAAAGGCCACTCTATGCCCCAACGGTCATTGATCGGTGGATGATTGAGCAGGCATTGCAACTACAATCAACCACGCCACCAATGACGGGTGTACTGTGTACGTTGCTTGAAATTGCCTGGTTGACTGAGGCAGCCACACGCTGGTTCCCAGCCGGTGCATCGCATTATGATGGGCAGATTACGGCACTGACGCACCAGCAGTAATTTCCCCATCAATCGCTCATGATGCACTTCAGTGGTTATGCTATAATTTTTGACGATGCGATGCATCAGGTTTATTTGCGCATCGCAAGGAGGAGCGCCTGTGTTCAACTTTATTAAGAATCTGTTCGGTGATGGTTCCGAAAAGGAGCTCAAGCGCATTGCACCGATTGTCAATAAAATCAACGCTCTCGAGCAGACCATGGAGCAGTGCACCATGGAGCAACTTGCCGCATATACCCCAACGTTCAAGGAGCGCCTTGCCAATGGCGAAACCCTCGATGATTTATTGCCCGAGGCCTTTGCCGTCGTGCGCGAGACCTCAAAGCGTCTGATTGGCCAACGTCACTACGACGTACAGCTCATCGGTGGTATTACGCTCCATAGCGGTCGCATTGCCGAAATGAAAACCGGTGAGGGTAAAACCCTCGTGGCCACCTTGCCACTCTACCTGAATGCGCTCAGCGGCAAAGGCGTACACCTCGTCACCGTCAACGATTACTTGGTACGCGTCGGTGCCGGCTGGATGGCGCCCATTTTCCACACATTAGGATTACAAGTCGCCGTGATTGCCCACAGCTTCTCGGCCATTTTTGATCCAGACTATATCGACCCGAATGCCGCCACCGATGACCGGCGCCTGATTCACTGGCGCCCAGTGACGCGTCAGCAGGCGTATGCCGCTGATATCACGTATGCGACCAACAGCGAGGTCGGATTCGACTACCTGCGCGATAACATGGTGTTTGAGCAAAATCAACTGGCCCAGCGCCCACTCAACTATGCAATCGTCGACGAAATCGACAACATCTTGATTGACGAGGCCCGTACACCGTTGATTATCTCGGGGCCAGCCCAAGAGAGTAGTCAGGAGTACAAGCGCTTTGCCACATTGGTGCGCAACCTCAAGCCGAGCCCGTATACGCCGGACCAGGTCAAAAAAGAAAACATCGAAGACCCCGCAGGTGACTTCATGATTGAGCCACGCTCCAAGAGCGTGCAGATGACCGAACAAGGTATCTTCAAAGTCGAGAAGTTGTTACGTATTCCCGACGATGAGAACCTCTATGACCCCAAATACTACGCACTCACACACTACCTCGAGAACGCCCTGCGGGCCCAGTTCATCTATCAGCGTGACCGCGACTACATCGTCGAGGCCGATGGCGAGGTGGTGATTGTCGATGAATTCACCGGTCGCAAAATGTCGGGCCGGCGCTGGAGCGACGGCTTGCATCAAGCAGTCGAGGCCAAGGAAGGCGTACGCACGCGCCAAGAGAACGTCACACTAGCGACCATCACCTACCAAAACTTCTTCCGCATGTACAAGAAGTTGGGCGGTATGACCGGTACCGCCGATACCGAGCGCGAAGAGTTCGCCAAGATTTACAACCTCGAGGTCACCATTATCCCCACCCATCGCCCGATGGTGCGCCAGGATATGAGCGACTTGATTTATCGCACCGAAGAGGCCAAGTTCAACGCTGTTATTGCCGATATCCGCGAAAAGTATGACACTGGTCGACCAGTCCTTGTTGGTACCACATCCGTCGAGACCTCGGAGCGACTCAGTCTTTTGCTCAAAAAAGCCGGCATCACCCAC
>Ga0068872_10004084_pt1 | contig 11085 bp, 8 predicted proteins | sample NOAtaG_7_FD_66441 | JGI IMG/M metagenome (GOLD analysis project Ga0068872, IMG submission 66441) | Freshwater lake microbial communities from Lake Erie, under a cyanobacterial bloom - NOAA_Erie_Diel1S_2200h metaG | ecosystem: Environmental > Aquatic > Freshwater > Lake | place: USA: Ohio, Lake...
GAAAAGTGTTGGTGATTTTGAATTTTTATTCGCTGAGCAGCGGGGCTACCTTGGTCATCAACGGTGTCCGGATGTTTTACGGTTACAGCAATTGGGGTGACAGTACCAATGAGTATCAAAATTTAGGCGACGTATTGTTTGTCGGGCCCGGGCAAACCCTTACCTCCAACGACGATGCAGTGGTGGTGAACGGCTACCTCAGAAATCCCTGATTTCAGTCGTCAATGTTTCACGAATTTCAGAGTCTTTTTGAGACCTGAAGCATCCGACGCATGCAGCAAATACAACCCGCCTGGCAGCCCCTGAACCCCGATTTTAGCCTCGTTTTGAAAGGAATAGGTGCCGAGCACCCGACCGGTCAAATCAGTTAGTTGGAGTTCACAGTTTTGACCAGAGGCAAACACCCTCACCCAATCGGTTGCAGGATTGGGGAAAACCACCCAAGCTGCCTCCATTGAAGGATCAGCTCCAACCAACAACTCCAACTCGCCTCGAATTCCCAAGCTCTCGTTGAAATAGGTGCCGCTGGCCGTGCTGTCCAATTCAGCGGCTTTCACGAGGTAGGTATAGCGCGCGGGCCTCACGACCGACGAATCATGGTAAGTCAATCCGGCAACGGGGAAACCGTTTAACTTCACCCAAATAGACGAGTCCGCATGTTGGCGATAGATGTTATATCCTTCCACGGGGTCGGTCGATGCCGTCCATGCCAATTTGCAACCGACCGAATCGGTCAAGGTCAAAAAATCCGGAGGTGCGATGTAATGGATTCGCAAAGTGGGGTCGCCCAAGAAATTGTTGTGGATCCATCGGGCAAACGAACCCAAAGTAGAAGCGTGAAAGGTCCCATTGTTGTTTTGGGACAACATTGCCGAATGTCCAATAGGATATCCAAGGCCCATCCGATGGAAAACCCAATGCGGACGACCTGCCCAAGCTGTGGTCAAAGTCCAGCCTTGTGCCAAAGCGGAGCGCAGCAAAGCACTTCCATTGTCCCAATCCCCGAAATAGCTGCCGAATAGCATGGAAAAAACCATCTGCAAGGAATCAGCGGCAAAATCCACCGAAGTCCCTACCCCGCCACAACTGTTATAACTTCCCGGCCCGCATCCATATCCCCACAAATGGCTTGTACCCCCATTCGCTGAACTGCCCAAAATAAAATCGGAGCCCTCGCTCACGGAATCCAAACCCACCAAGGGAGCGAATGCACGGTGTCCGCTTGCTGCAAAACCTTCGGCATACCCATTGAAATTGTCATCCACCAACGCCTTGTCCTGGGCCCGAAGCAATCCCCGCTTGTAACGACTAGCCTTGTCGAGGTAGCGCACCAGCAATTGTTGCTCTGTGGCAGAAAACAATGGCAAATTGCGAAAATCCACCCGTCCGACCATGAGGTCCACATCGCTGGGAATCAGGTTTTGGTCATATTTTCCGTCTCCAGGAATGTTGTGATTACGCGGATCGGATGCCGCTACCGTGTTCGTTGTGGCATCTGTCCAAGGATTCCCCGAGATGTCTCCATAAAACAAATCCGTGGGCCAAGCTCCTTTATGGTCGGGATGGCCGTCTGGATTGATGTCCCCACTGTATGCCACAGGTACCCTCCCCAACAGATACAAAGCCTTGGAATTGACCGGGTCTTGCTGATACCAATCCGAAATGCTGTCTTTCACACGTGCTGGGGGCCATGTTTCTCCCACCAGCAAAGAAGACACTTCCCAACCATCATTCTGCAGGTCCGATTGGGTCTGAAATAAGGCGGCATCCACCCCCACATCGGCAGCATTCAATGAATCCACAACCAACAATATCTTGCCACGCGCTCCTACCTCGGACTTCCGAATGGCGGCCAACAAATACCCATTGCCCGTAGGGCTTCCGGATTTCACCAAACGGTATTCATATTCTTGCCCGACCACCACGTTGGAATCGACGAAAGTGCTGTCACCAAGGGTCAAAAGGACATAAGGCGCGCCCCAAGAGATTGCTTGCGTTGTTTTCCGGTACAAAGTGATGCCGGTCGCCCCATTGCCAACGCGCCAATCCAACTGGATACGGGCAGGGTTTTCAAATACCTTTGCTTCCATCCTGACCGACAGATCCAAAGCGTTGGTTTGGGCATGGAGCGTTCCCAAAAAACTCAGCATCAACAGAAAGGGCAATTTTCTCATGTCCCTAATTTAATGGGTTTGGCCGACAATGCCTCCTTGGTTTCCACCTTGCACCTGGCAAATTGGGATTGTTTTTTCTGCCCCTTCAGCCAGGATTCAACTTCTCCAATCCCCATTGCCCCCCTTATCTTTGCTGTGTGAAATGGATGATTTTTTTGAATAAATGGGCGCCTTTGCTTTCGGGCTGCGTGGTTTTTTTGCTTTACCTCAGTACCCTCGCCCCCACCATCTCGCATACCGACTCGGGTGAACTGACTGCGGCCTGTTTTACATTCGGTGTCGCACACCCCACCGGTTATCCGCTATTCACCATCTTGGGTGGAATTTCCACGCACTTGCCGTTGGGTAGCCCTGCTTTTAACCTCAACCTGATGGCCGCTTTGTGTTGTGCCGCTGCGGTTTGGATGTGGGGAAAAACAGCAGGTCTACTCTTCGATTCATGGAAGGTGAAAATGGACGAAAAGGACCTCGTTCAGGAACTCAAGGTAATGGCCGCCAAAATAGGCACCGTTGTGGTTTCATCGCTTGGATTGGGCATAGGTCTCAGCTTTTGGGCACAAGGCACTTCAGGGGAGGTTTACTCCCTCCATGCTCTTTTGTTGGCGACCTCCTTGTTCACTTTCTTTCGGGCTTTGCTATCGAACGAATCCACCCACAAGCCATGGATTTGTTTTGCGGTGAGCATCTCCCTGCTGTTTGCCAACCACCTTTCCGCTGTTGTGCTTCTTCCCGGGATCGCGTGGCTGTTTTTCAAGAGGTTTGGTTTGCGGCGACCGGTTTGGACGATTCTAGGGAAAATGGCAGGGGTGATGATTGCCTTGTTGGTTATCCAATACGCTTGGCTACCGATACGTGCGGGAAGCGATGTGGCATTGGCTTGGGGCAACCCCCAAAATTGGGACTCATTTTGGCACCATGTGAGTGGTCGTCAGTTCAGTGTTTGGTTTTTCACCGGAATGGATGCGTTCAAAGAGAATTTGAGTGCTTTCTTGACCCGCCTGCCCCTTGAAACAGGCCCAGCCTTGCTTTTGCTCGTCCCCTCATTCCCCTACTTGTGGCGTCACCAACGTAGTTGGTCGGTATTTTTCTCCCTTTCGGTCCTGGTCAATGTGATCTGGGCCTGCAACTATGCCATCAAGGATTTGGAGCCATATTTTTTACTCGCCTACATGAGTCTGTCCCTTGTGGGTGGATTTGGAATGAGATGGTTGTGGCTTCGTTTCAAGGTGAATTTCAGGTCAAAAATATACATCAGTATGGCAATCGGGCTGGGACTCGGTGGTTGGGCATTTTGGAACCATGGATCCAACAATCAGCGCGGTGCTTGGCAATACTTGGACTATACAAATGCAGGCCTGCAGAGTCTCCCCCCCAACAGCATTTTGATTTCCGGGGCATGGGACGTATTGGTTTCGCCCAGCTATTACCTCCAACATGTGGAAGGAAAACACCGGGACATCACCGTCTTGGATTACCCCATGCTCCAAAACCGGCATTGGTATCCCGATCATATCCGGAGGAATAGCCCGGCATTGGCTCAAGCATTGGGGAACCGTCTTACTTCATGGGAGCAGGTGGTGGCAGACTTTGACCTTCGCGGTATCACCGATTTCCAAGCCTTGAACAGTAGGTTCAGCGAGGTCTTCCGTGGCATACTTGGAGAACTGAACCGAAGACCGGTTTACATCAGCCCCGACATCCGGCAAATGATCGCCAATCCCAATGGCGGAGTACCCTTCCCACCCGGTCTGACCCTCGTCCCAGAACAATATTTTTACCGGGTACTGCCCATTGAAGAGGCCCAGACCTACCGTTCATCACCCTTGGCCATCTTTCCCCTGCGCCACCATCCTGCATTCGGCATTCCTGAGGACAAAACCCTAGTGGGTCTTCTTGGCACCATCTTGCAAGACCGCATTCGATATGCGGAAGCGTTCGGCCAAATACAAGATGCGGATGTACTGCGAGGATTAATTGCAGGATTGCCTCGATTGGAATGACAAAGCGCCTTCCCAAACCAACGGGAAGGCGCCTTGAAACCCCATAAAGGGATTACATGACCACGATTCGGCTGACTTTTGCGTCTGCCGGAATGGATGATTGGTCGTAAGCAGGCAATCCAGGTTTGTACCAAGGCCCCAAGGGGATGTGGAAGGTCAAGGTCCTGCCAGTGTCTCCGATCAACAGGTTGCGAATCACCTCCATCACACCATACTCTTCGAATGGAAGCACTTTGAGCGAGGCTGCACCGTAGGCATTGAATACTTCAGCAGCCGTGCTCCCTACCCTCAGGCCATTTTTCAAGCTGTACTCGGGAGTCTCGACACGAAGTCTGTTCAACAAATGCCCTGTATCGAAATCGGACTCCAAAAAGACGACACCGGAGGCAAATCGAAGCAATCGGACATTCCAATCAGTGATTTGTGCTCCCGACTCGGCCATCACCGTATCCGAAAACACCGTGTCCTTGAACACTCCACCCACCGGCGGAGCATACGTTTTCCAAGTCAGAGAATCCCCGATGCGGATGAAGTCAAGACCTTCCCAGCAAAATTGTTTGGCCTTCAACCCTTCGCATTCCAAAGATGGATCAACGAGGGAATCCGATGCCGTTGAGTCTTGGTCGGAACCATTGCCGTTTTGCTTGCAACCGGTGCTCAAGCCCATCCAAATCATCAAGGCGAGCAATGTCAAGGAGTAGATTCTCATGTTTTTTTGATGGTATAATGTTTGATTGGCCCAAAAGTTACAATCCTTTTCCCATCCTTTTATCCCCCAACTCTCTTTTTAGGCGTGGTCTCAGGTGCGACAATTAACCGATATAAACAGCTACATCCCGAAGGAGTACGATGATAGGCATTGACTTGCCCTAGAAACCCGTAATTTTGAACCATGAGAATTAAAATCGGAATCGTTTCCATCTTACTGTTGGTTGCTTCCAATCTTTTCGGCCAATACACCCTCTCGCCGTCGACCTTGAATTTTTTCACGGTGACCAAAGGTAGTCCGGACAGCATATTGGTCACACTCACCAATACCCAATCCACGGCCAACATCGAAGTCACCGGAATCAGGTTTTTTCACCCCGAAACCTACTCAGTCAACACCGGGCCATTTACTCTTGGTCCCGGCCAATCCCGGAGTTTTCATGTGGTTTGCAATCCTCGCCACAACATCAAATACTTGGATTGGATGATGTTGGAAACGAATACGGAAGCTACCGTACCAGCCTGCTTTGTGTTTGCTCAAGGCAAGTTTCCGAATCCCTATTATGACGCCACACAAAACAAATGGGACGAGGACCTTGAATCCACTTTGAAGTCCATCATTACCTTCAATTATCTCGACCTGGGCTACAATGGCGTGCGTGATGAAATGTTCATGCGCGTAGATAACAAGGCATTCAACGGACAAGGTGCGACGCAAAACACCTTGGAATGTTTTTATACCGGAACGTTAGCAGTAGGCTACACAAGCCGTACGGATTGCCAAAACACATTCAATTTCAACACGGAGCACACCATGCCCCAATCTTTTTTCAATTCGGCCCAACCCATGATGTCGGATATGTTCCACTTGTGGCCGACCGATGCCAACGCAAACTCTGAACGCGCCAACAAGCCCTTCGGAGTCGTGAGCAACCCCACTTGGACGGTAGGTGGATCCAAATCCAGCGCCAATTTGTTTGAGCCGCGGGATGTGACCAAGGGCAGAGTAGCCAGGGCTTTGTTTTACTTCATCCTGAGGTACCAGGATTATGGCAATTTCGTAGCGCCCCAAGAGTCGATTTTGCGGACTTGGTGTGCGACATTTTTGCCAGATGCCGTGGAAAAAAAGCGGAATGACGACATTTTTGCCCTCCAGCGCAACAGGAACCCGTTCATCGACCATCCTGAATTCTTGGAGAGGATCACGCTTCTTGCAGGCACGGGCAACCGAATTCCAGCCCCAGCGGCATTTGTGGGTGATGACACCCTGAACTTCAAGGCTCCCGTACCCAGCGGCCAAACGGGATATTTCATCCTCAGCAACCAGGGCACAGACACGCTCACTTTCGGCAATGTCTCGTTCAGCAATCCTGATTTCAGCTTGGGTCAGGTTTGGAGTTACAGCATTGCGCCAGACAGCGCCCGCAAGGTTTATGTCAACCTCAACCCGGCATCGGGTGGAACGAATTACAACGAAACGGTTACTTTCACCACCAATGATGCCACCCGACCTTCCATCACAATACGCTTGCTGGGTGAAAGTTTCACGGTGGGTTTGAACGAGGGAAACAACCTCTTCCCGATTGTGTATCCCAACCCTGCCAACCATTCCCTCAACCTGAATTGGAGCCTCCCCATTCCTGAAAACATGACGGCAACCCTCTTCGACTTGAGTGGCAAAATGGTTTTGAGCCAACGAATTCTGGCAGGTTCCACCGATTTTGGAATGAATGTTGCAGATTTGTCAAGGGGCTGTTATCTGCTCCGCATCGAGGGGTCGGCCCGTCCAACTCCCTTCAAAGTGAATCTGCAATAATCAATGTCCGAAAGGCCTGACACCCTCTTCAAAGTCTGCATATTGATTGCGGGAATCCTGATTTCGAAGGGTTTTTGCCTTCAATCTCAGGCTCAAACACTTTTTTCCGTCGAACGGGGCATACCCGAGTCTTTGGTGACGGATGTTTTGAAAGGTAAGGACATCAGGGTTCGCAACATCACTTTCAAAGGCAATCCGGATGCAATCGCCAAATTCGAGGGCAACATCCCCAATCCGCCTTTCCGCAATGGCATCGTAATGTCAACAGGTGTTGCAACCCAACTGGCGGGCGCCAATGAAAATCCCAAAACGAGCACCGCATTGGCCACTGTGGGAGACCGCAAATTGGACCAGCTCGCCAATACCCGCACCTTCGATGCCGCCTCGTTGGAATTCGAATTCATGCCCTACCGAGACAGCGTGGCCCTGAGTTTTGTGTTTGCTTCCGAAGAATATGCCGAGCATGTGGGTTCCACCTTCACCGACCCGATCCTGATTTTCATTTCCGGACCTGGATTGGGAGCAGGAAAAAATTTCGCTCTGCTTCCCGGCACCAATCAAACCATCAACATCAATCAGGTCAACATCACCCAAAACAGACGCTATTACATCGACAACAATCCTTTTTTGCTCACCGGAAAACCCAATCCCACCCGAAAATCGGAGCTTGACCAACAAGTATTGAAAGCATTCCAATATGATGGCATGACCAAACCTTTCGAAGTGGGTTGCCGAGTAACGCCCATGGGAATTTATAGAATCCGGATAGCCATAGCCGATGCCGGGGATGGAAATTTCGACTCTGCCCTGCTTTTGGAAGGAGGAAGTTTCAGGAGTTTGGAGCAAGCCAAACATGCGTGGGCACGGGATGCCAAAGTGGAGAAAATGCGGGCAGATAGCTTGGCAAAAGCAGAGGCCATACAAGACAGCCTGGACGAAATCATGACAGCGCAGAGCATCCGCGTGGTGGATGATGCCGGAGACCAAACCCAACAGAATCCAGATTCAGAAGACCCCAAAAGTGTGGATATGGCCGAGGAAACGGAGCTCATTGAACCAGTGGAGGAAGACACAATAGAAGCGGACGGCTTGACACCTACGGATTCCATTTCTGCTGAGCCGGCCAAGGGCGGTTCCGCACCAGCAGAAACCACGGTCGAAACGACAGAAACCATGGAAGTGGCCAAGCCGGATTATTTTGTGGTCATCTTTGAACCGGAAAGTTATTTTGTGCCCAAAGAACAAGAAATCTTATTGGCCGAAATCGGACAAACCCTGAAGCAAAAGGAAAACCTGAAGGTTCAGATTTTCATCCCCCGGTCGGGCGATGCCGCCACAAATGACCTCCGTTTCGACATGATTCGATTGGAATTATTGAAGTCAGGGGCCCAACCCACACAGCTGCAAAGGACCCAAATTTCATTTTCCATGGGAACGGTTCAGCCCATGCACAGAGCCGAATTGATGGTCACGGAACAAGACTAAAACTCCTCACAATTAGGATGTTGGGAGGCCTTTATTTAACTTGCCGACTGAATTCAGCAGTTATTTTCGAACCATTACTATTATTTCATGAAAACAACCATAACCAGCTTGGTTTTGATGTCCGCCTTTTGCTTGGCGTTCGCTCAGCGGACCCAAACCATTAGCAACTTTTCCCAAAACCAGTCAGTCGGAGAGGGCGTGATTCCCGATACGACTGAATTGCGGTGGATGGGTTTCAGCGATGGCGGTGAAATCATTTTCTTCAATTCGGACACGACGAATTTGATTTATGAAGAGGCCATTACGGGAAGTGGATCCAGCTACCATGCCATTTTTCAACACCCGGATGGGCGCTTGATTGTCATGATCGACTCCGCCCAAGGCGTAGGGGAAAGAGACTATTATGAGTTCCAGCCCTTTCTCCGTTCAAAATCATTGGTTCAGCGTACCAACGCTGCCTACTTGGCTTCTGCCTGCGTGCTTCCCAATGGCCGTATTTTCTCCATCACCGGAAACGGGAACAGCGCCCCAGGCTACCTGTATGAGCAAGACTTTTCCAATGGAACGGACAGCCTTTTGATGCAACTTCCCTACGCAAGCGGGAACCCAGTAAACATTGTTTACCGCCCCTCTACCGACGAGCTGTTGGTATTCAACGGTGCCATCGACTCGGTTTTCGTCATAGACTACAACAACAAAACCTTTCAGCAGGTAAGTGCCAACCTCTTGGTTGACGGCACGCTCAAGGCGACCTATTTGGATGGTGAAAACCTGGTGATTGCTTCCAACGATTTGTACAATGTCGATCTGACCCAAGGGTATGACCTTTCCCTTTCCCCGACGACCTTGATCGACTATCTTTCCGATTTGGACAACCTGGATTTGATCATTGAATCCGACTCCGTTTTCATCTGCGCGGGAGACAGCGGAGTCCTCACCTCACGTTTCCAAAGCCCGTATCAGCTTTGGTATCAGGACGGATTGCCCACGACCATTACTTCCTCGGCATTGGTGGTCAACACGCCCGGCACCTATCGCCTTCTGGTGCAAATGGACACCACCGGACTACGTTTCATGTGGTCGGAAGAAGTGACAGTAATTCAAAACCCGGCTCCGGCACCGGTCATCGGATTGGGCTCAGATACCGTCCAAGTGGGCCAATCGGTGCAAATGTCCAACAACGGTACCACCGGCGTTGCCACATGGGACCTCGGGAATGGTTTCCAAGTAATCGGCAACAACATTTCCTACACCTACCTAACCGCAGGAACTTTCGTTGTTTCCTTGACCGTTGATTTGAATGGATGCCTTGCAACCGTCTTGGATACCATCGTGGTTTTACCCACCGTCAGCAACGAACTGGCAATTGGATCTAGCAACCTGAATTTAATCGTCGCGCCCAACCCTGTGAACGAAGAGGTACGCATTTCCGTCCAAACCCAAACTAGCGGAAGCCTTCAGCTCGAAATCGTTGACATGCTCGGTAAAAGGGTTGCTATTCTGCAAAACGGCTCGGTCGCAGCCGGAACAATGAATTTCCAAGTCCCGACCCTCCATTTGCCCGATGGTATCTACTTTGTCAAAGTCAATTCCGAGACCGAAAGACAAGTCGCCAAATTGGTCGTCTCGCACTGAACTTTTTGGCATGAAATCAAAAGGTCGTTCCAATTGGAGCGACCTTTTTAATTGTCCCAAGAACTACTCTTGAATGCACATTTTGGCCTTAGTCCACGATCTTGGTCTATCAAATGAATCGTTTACCCGACCGGAACCGGGGAGGAATGTTCGGAGGCATCGGAGCCCATTTCGGCATGGATGATGGTGATTTTCTGCCACAACTGCGTGGTGAGATTGCTTGTGAGTGATTCAAGCTCGTTGATGGTGGCCAAAACCACCTCATCGCGGCTGACCTGCGCATACAAGGCAGCGATCTTGCAAGTCAAAGACAACATTTCCGAACAATAGTCCAAATACCGGACCAATTGGAAGGGCGTAAGGGGCACCCTGGGGGAACTCAAAGTATTTTGAGCAGGGTCTCGGCTTGGGTCCTTGGTGAGCTGGTGCATGTCGATCACATGGGCAATTGACCTCAAGACATACAATGCTTTCAATGCTCGGGCCCGCTTGACCCTGGCCTCCAACGTAAACAAGAAAAAAATGGCCGCTCCAATCAAAACCAATTCATTGGTGGTAGCCTCCAAAATCTGAAGGAGCTCCCCAAAATTGAAATGGCCCCATTGGATGGGCATGCTGTAGACCGTGGCCACAATCAAGGCAAAAAAGAAAACCACAAGGCCACCAATCCCCAAACGAAGCCACCAATTTGGCCGCTCGATCCAAGCCAAGGTATTCCGTGCATCCTTGGCCACTTGCTCGATTTCCAAGCAAACTTTTGACAACCCCGAATTGGGAAAACGTTCGTCCACCCGTTTGTGCAGCCGTTGAACGGTGTCCATCACCTTATCCGGATCCAATGATCTGTACATGGAACAAAGGTAAGAGAATGACGAATCGCCTCGACACCATGGCGGATTTTGTTGTTGGCAATCCATCTGAGCAGCGACCTAACCCATGAAATGAGACCCTGTCGAATTCCCAAAAACGATTTACTTAAAAACCATTTTATATTTTTGCTTTTTTAAAAAAGCATTTTAAGTTTTTTATTTTTTAAAAAAACCTTTAGTATTTTTTGATATATTTGAAGACTATTTAATTACTTTGATTTTCATAAAATACAAAACAACTCTTCGCTTTTTATCCGAACGACCATGGAAAGGCTGCTCCTGAAATCAGAACGCAAGGCCCGTGAAGTCAAAGACAAGCGGCGCAGGTATTTGTATGACCAAATCGATTGGCAGCAACGACTTGTCTTAATTTTGGGCTACCGAGGGGCAGGCAAGAC
>Ga0068872_10004085_pt1 | contig 11084 bp, 8 predicted proteins | sample NOAtaG_7_FD_66441 | JGI IMG/M metagenome (GOLD analysis project Ga0068872, IMG submission 66441) | Freshwater lake microbial communities from Lake Erie, under a cyanobacterial bloom - NOAA_Erie_Diel1S_2200h metaG | ecosystem: Environmental > Aquatic > Freshwater > Lake | place: USA: Ohio, Lake...
ATATACGGAGGAAGTTACGGAGGATTCATCACCCTGATGGCCCTTTGCACAAAGCCCGGCACCTTTTCCTGCGGTGCCGCACTGCGTTCCGTGACCGACTGGATGCACTACAACCATGGCTATACCTCCAACATTCTGAATTGTCCGCTGGAAGACAGCCTGGCATACCGGCGCTCCTCTCCCATCAATTTTGCAGCAGGACTAAAAGGCAGGCTGCTGATGTGCCACGGCATGCAGGACCTGAATGTGCATTACCAGGACATCGTGCGGTTTTCGCAGCGGCTGATTGAATTGGGAAAAGAGAACTGGGAACTCGCCTCCTACCCGCTTGAAGACCATGCCTTTATTGAACCCGAAAGCTGGCTGGATGAATACCGCAGAATTTACAAACTTTTCCGGGAAGAACTTCTCAAACGCTGAGCCGCAGCTTTGATTTTTGACTTCAACCCAGATAATGCATTAGAACTTCGTTGTGAGAGCCTAACATGCAATAAATCAGCGCCTTTTATTCGAAATTCGTAGCAGCGCTACGGATACAGAAGAAAAGGCGGCGAAGTATCTGATTTGTCCGCCGCGGCGGATAGGCTCGTAATAGATTTTCTAATGCGTTTTCCGGGTTAAAAACCTGAAAAACAAAAAAAAGGCCACCCTTCCGGGCGGCCTTCTTCAGCAATTCAGAATGAATTATTTCTTAACAAACTTCACAGTCTCTTTTGCCACACCACTGTTCACAGTGAGGAAGTAAACACCGGAAGTGAGGTCATTGGCATTGATGTCCATTTCTTTCAGCTCCCAGAGATTTCCTTCGATGGTCTGAGTGCTGATTACACGACCCATGTGGTTGTGGATAGTCAGCTCAGCCTTTTCAGAAACCATAGAGAAACGAACGGCGATGTTGTCAGCAACCGGGTTTCCAATGATCTGGAGTGTCTCGATTTCATCCGGAACATTGTTCTGGTCTGCGATGGCAGGAAGAACTGCCTTGCGTCCGTTGGAAGCAGCACAAACCGGAGTCTGTCCAAAAGCCGGGAGGCTCACGATTCCGTCGATGTCATAGCCATCTCCGGAAGAAGGAAATTTGGTCCTATCAGATATGTCTTTCAGTCTGATGTAGCTGATACCGGAATAAGCAGCAGTTAGGTCCAGCGTTCCATCCAGGCAAAGCTGGCCGAGATTAAACCAGGTTGTGCCATCATAGGAAACAGATGCTTCAACCCTTTCAGGATAGCGTGAACAGGCTGGGTTTCCGAAAGAAGTTTCAACTACACGGATATCAGCACCGGCTGCATCGAAAACAGCGTATCCAAATTTAAAGGCAGCATCACCACCGAAACCGAGAGAGTAAAAATTGTGTGTATCATTATTCTGTGGCAGGCCAAGTGCAGTGTTCACATTGCTGCGGATTGCAGGAACATTAACTCCATTTTTCTGCTTGCCCTGAGTTCCGCCAACGTAAGCAACAACACCAGCACCCAGAACCGGAGCAGGAGCAGGATTCTGATCAGCCGTGTAACCATTCAGTACCACGATTCCATCCACATCGAAAGCATCTTCGCTGTTCTCAAGATTAGTTACATCCTGAATGCGGAAATAACGGGCCCAGGCAAGTGAACCAAGGTCAAATGAGGCATCGTACACACAAAGTCCGAGATCAACGTAGTTGATACCATCCTGAGAAGCATAAACACGGGCTCTTTCACCGGTAGGATACTGAGCAGGATTGCCCCAGGTTGTTTCATAAACAGCGATGTCAGAACCAGGACCGTTGAGAACCGGGCAATTAGACATCAGAGTTATGTATCCGCCATAACCAAGAGAGAAGAAGTTGATCGGACCCTGATTATCTGTCATTTCGGCAACAAGGGCATTGCCAGTATTGGATCGGGCGGCCTGTACCACACCACCGGTACGGGTTGGACCCTGCTTGAAGCACTGAACAGTCATAGAACCACAGGCAGGCGTTGGCCACCACTCCGGGTTGTTACACTGGACAGCACTTGAAATACCGGTTACAGAGTATGTCTCATCATCATCATCATCATCATCATCATCGTCATCATCGTTGTCATCATCGTCGTCATCATCGTCGTCATCATCGTCGTCATCATCGCTGTCACACTTTCCAAGATAATCGCCATGAGCAAGATGTGCTGCTACAGCAGATTCAGAAACAGTAATGGTAATGCTTCCATTTCCGGTTTTGTGGCAAATGGTAACCTTATTTTTTCCATTGGCATTCAGAGATTCACCGATTCCTTCATTATCATCATCGTCATCATCATCTCCATGGTCATCATCATCATCATCATCATCATCATCGTCATCATCATCGTCATTTGTTACCCAGGTAAGCTTCAGGGCATTGTCACCAGACTGAGTAGGAGTAACAAAATAGCTAACACCGGGAGTAGCGACTCCGGTGCCAATGGCAGAACTACCAAGAATTTCCCAGGTAAAGTTCATGTCAGAAGAGCCAGAATTGGTTACCTTCCACAGACGAAGGGAAGCAGGATTGAAGGAACAGATTCCCTGAACCTGGATTTGATTGCTGTTATCACTGTCAGCGAAAACAGAGGAAGAGTATCCTAGCGAGAGGATGCTCACGAGCACTGCAAATACAGCAAGCTGGATTTTTTTAATCATTGGCTTTTGTTTAAGGTTTGAGTCACAAAAGTAGGCATTTTTTTATTTTTACAAACATTTTTATATAATTTTTCCAATTTATAATTCCATTAGCTGGAAATGTGGGCTAGGCTGCATCGACATAATTTTGATTTTCAATAATTTAGTTCCAAAAAATCAATTGAATGAAATTTTCAAAGCCTGAACTTCATTCATGCCATTCTGTATTTTCAGACAAAAAAAAGACCCCATGAATGGGGTCTTTCCTATTTCATAAAGAAAAAGCCGTCACACTTTAATCTCAACTTCAACGCCTGAAGGAAGTTCAAGCTTCATCAGAGCATCAACGGTTTTGGAGCTGGTGCTGTAAATGTCAACCAGGCGCTTGTAGGTGGCCAGGGAGTACTGGTCGCGGGATTTCTTGTTCACGTGAGGGGAACGAAGAACCGTGAAAACTTCCTTTTCTGTTGGCAAAGGAATAGGACCGCTAACGATGGCTCCTGTGGCTTTTACCGCACGGACAATTTTTTCAGATGACTTGTCGACCAGCGTATGGTCAAAAGACTTGAGCTTTATTCTGATTTTCTGATTCATGATCGTATTCCTTAAGCGTTAACTCCTTTGGCCTTGGCTACAATGCCTTCTGCCAGGTTCTGAGGTACAAATTCATAGTGAGAGAAGGTCAGGTTGGCGGTAGCACGACCGGATGACATGGTACGAAGGTCAGTTACGTAACCAAACAATTCTGAAAGAGGAACATCCGCCTTAATTACCTGTGAACCGGCCTTGGTATCCATCCCTTTCATCATACCACGGCGACGGTTGAGGTCACCGGTGATAGGACCGGTATATTCGTCTGGCGTAACAACCTCTACTGCCATAATAGGCTCGAGAATTTTAACACCGGCATTTTTGGCCGCTTCCTTATAACCCAGACGGGCAGCCATTTCGAATGACAGAGAATCGGAGTCTACATCATGGTAAGAACCATGGAACAGACGTACCTTCATGGAATCAATCGGATAACCCGCAAGAGAACCATTCTTCATTGATTCTTCGAAACCTTTCTGAACGGCCGGGATGAATTCCTTCGGAATCACACCACCTACGATGGCATTCACAAATTCCAGACCCGGCTTGCCGTCTTCACGGGGTCCGAGTTCGAAATTGATGTCGGCAAATTTACCACGACCTCCGGTCTGCTTCTTATAAACCTCACGGTGTGTGGTATTCTTGGTGATGGCTTCTTTGTAAGCCACCTGAGGAGCGCCCTGGTTCACCTCAACATTGAACTCACGACGCATACGGTCGATGATGATTTCAAGGTGAAGCTCTCCCATACCACGAATGATGGTCTGACCAGTTTCCTCATTGGATTCCACCTGAAGAGTTGGGTCTTCCTCGATGAGTTTACCGATAGCCTTGGAAAAATTATCCTGATCAGCAGTCTTCTTGGGTTCAATGGCGTATCCGATAACCGGATCAGGGAATACCATAGACTCAAGGATGATAGGAGAATTTTCGTGAGAAAGAGTATCCCCGGTCTTGATGTCCTTAAAACCAACCACAGCGCCAATGTCACCGGCTTCCAGCCTTTCAATCTGATTCTGCTTATTGGCATGCATCTGAAAAATCCGGGAAATCCTTTCCTTGTTGCCTGAACGATTGTTCAGGACATAAGAGCCGGATTCAAGAACTCCTGAATATGCACGGATAAAGCAAAGGCGACCAACATATGGGTCGGTAGCGATTTTAAAAGCCAGGGCACAGAAAGGATCTGTGACTGTAGGCTTCCTTTCGATTTCAGAATCTGTTTTGGGATCGGTACCCTTAATGCTTTCTTTATCCAACGGTGAAGGAAGCAGTGCCATCACATAATCCAGCATGGTCTGCACACCTTTGTTTTTGAAGGAAGAACCGCAAAGCATAGGAACAATCTTCATGCTTACGGTCGCCGCCCGCAGAGCGGCCAGAATTTCATCTTCGGTGATGGAATTCGGATCTTCAAAATACTTCTCCATAAGCGTGTCGTCGAATTCGGCAACAGCTTCAAGAAGCTTCTCGCGATACTCTTTGGCCTCGTCCATCATGTCATCCGGAATCGGAATAACTTCATAGGTCATGCCCTTATCGGCTTCATTCCAGCGGATACCACGGAAATTAACCAGATCAACCACTCCTTTAAAATTATCTTCCGCGCCGATAGGCAATTGCAGAGGAACTGCATAGCTGCCGAGCATTTCTTTAACCTGCTTGCAGACATTCAGGAAATCTGCACCGGAGCGGTCCATTTTATTAACGAAACCCAAACGGGCTACATTGTAATTGTTAGCCAAACGCCAGTTGGTCTCAGACTGAGGCTCCACACCATCAACGGCAGAGAATAAAAATACCAGACCATCTAGAACACGAAGAGAACGATTCACCTCCACCGTGAAATCCACGTGACCGGGTGTATCGATGATGTTGATATGGTAATTTTGCTCGCGGTACTTCCAGTTTACGGTAGTTGCAGCAGAGGTAATGGTAATCCCACGCTCCTGCTCCTGAGCCATCCAGTCCATGGTGGCAGCACCATCGTGCACCTCACCGATTTTGTGGCTTACACCGGAATAATATAAAATCCTTTCTGTTGTGGTGGTCTTTCCGGCATCGATGTGTGCCGCAATCCCGATATTCCGGGTAAACCGTAGGTCTCTTGCCATTGGTGGGTATTAAAATCTGAAGTGTGAGAATGCTTTGTTGGCTTCGGCCATGCGATGGGTATCGTCTTTCTTTTTAACAGCTGCACCCTCACCTTTGGAAGCTGCCACAATTTCACCGGCAAGACGCTCGGTCATTGTTTTTTCGCTGCGCTTGCGGGCATAGGTAATCATCCACTTGATGCCCATGGCGAGCTTTCTGGCAGGGCGAACCTCGCTCGGTACCTGAAAAGTAGCACCACCTACACGGCGGCTGCGTACTTCTACGCCCGGCATGATGTTGTTGAGAGCTCTTTTCCAGACCTCAACACCATCTTCCTGCGTCTTTTTCGCAACCAGATCACAAGCATCATAAAAGATGCTGTAGGCGATTGACTTCTTGCCATCATACATCAGGCTGTTAACAAACTTTGTTACCAGCGTATCCTTGAACTTCGGATCAGGTAACAGATACCTCTTTTTCGGTTTTGACTTACGCATTTCTTATATCGTTGGCCTTTCTGTCTATTTCTTATTTTTTACCTTTTGCAGGAGCTGCAGCCTGACCCGGCTTCGGACGCTTTGCACCATATTTGGAACGGGCCTGCATCCTTCCCTTAACCCCAGCTGTATCCAGCGCACCGCGAACAATGTGATAACGAACACCTGGAAGATCTTTCACCCTGCCTCCGCGGATAAGCACGATAGAGTGCTCCTGAAGGTTGTGGCCTTCACCCGGAATGTAGGCGTTCACTTCCTTACCGTTGGTAAGACGAACACGGGCTACTTTCCGCATCGCGGAGTTTGGTTTTTTTGGAGTCGTGGTGTACACACGGGTACACACTCCCCTGCGCTGCGGACAGGAATCCAGGGCCGGACTTTTGGATTTGAACACCAGCTGTTCACGGCCTTTGCGGACAAGTTGCTGAATGGTAGGCATTTAAAACAATAATTCTCTTCGTTTAAAAATCGGAGCGCAAAAGTAGGAAAAGGATTTCAAGAATCAAACAATCCCCTCAAAATCATTTCAAAGGATTTTTTTCAGGTGCGAAAAAAACGCCTTATAAAGCAGATTATTTTGAACTGCCGGGTGACATCAAATCCAATACACCCTGCATTTTCGGACCGATGACGATTTCGACCCTGCGGTTTCTGCGGCGGGCTTCTTCACTGGCAGAATTATCCATAGGATGAAATTCTCCCTTACCTGTAGCTGAAATCCGGTCGCCGGCAATCCCCAGCAAATACAACTCCCTGGCTACGCTTGCTGCGCGGATGGCCGATAAATCCCAGTTGTCTTTGATGGAAGAAGGTTTTGCAGGAGCCGGCTTCCTGGCGAGAGCTGCTTTTCCCTTGCTTTTCGTAGTTTTGGCTTTGGCAGCAGGAGCTGCTGCTGCTGTTGGGGGACGGTATGGACTTATATCGGTATGCCCTTCCACACTCACATCAAATTCCTCGTTCTGTGCCAGAACCTGCGCCAGCTTTTTCAAAGCCGTTTTGCCATTTTCCTGAAGAGCCGTTTCGCCGGTTCCGAACAGACTGCCGTTCGGAATGTTCACATACACCTTGCCGGCCTTCTGCGAAACAATCAATTCTGAATTGTTAAGCTCCCGGACTGCTGCATCCATTCTGGCCTTAAAGTCGGAAACCAGCTTGTCGCGGCTTGCAATCTGCGTCTGCATCTCCCGGATTTTTTCATCCTTCTGACCTACGACCTGGCTCAGCTTGTCCATCTCTTGTTTTTTCTGGTCCAGTTCTGTCTTTGCCTTCCCGATTTGCACCTTCATATCTTCTAAATCACGCGAAAGTTTGAGCATCTCTCTTTCTTTCTCCAGCAACTCCTTATCCGTTTCTTTCTGATCAGAGCTAGAGTTAGCTAACAGAGTATTGTAGCTCTTATCAAGACGATCATATTTATCTGAACAATCATCAAAAAGATCCTTGTATCTCATATAAAGACCATAAAACTGAGAAGAGTCCAATTTCAAACTGCTGTTCAAGTCTTTTTCCCTTGCATAATCTTTTGCTGTGGCTTCTAACTGAAGTTTCAGTGATTCAGCTCTTTTCTGCAGACTTTCACGCTCATTCCGGAGAGAAACCACCTCTTCGCTGACGCGGTTATATTTGAGCTGGCTTACGCAGGAGACCAGCATCAGCGATGTTGCCAGAATCCGGATGGCTGCCATTCCGGTAAATTTAAGGTATGAATTCTTCATTTCTTTTTTCGGTTGTTGAAGGCTCCTACATCCGGAGCCTGCTGAGAAGGCCTTGGCTTTCCCAGCAAGTCGGTGGCCAATATAAGACGCAATTCGGAATCAGAAATCAGGTCAGGAAAAAGGGATGTGGCATCTTCGAGCGGAATACCGCTGCCGAATAACTCAGCTGAACCAAGCGTATCCGGTGCCAGATCGTATTCAAATGGCTGCAGGAAACGGAAACCGGCCGGAAAATTCCGGTTACCCCGGTTACGGCTGGTATTAATCGGAAAAACCACCTTTTTAGTCCGCATGATGTTGTGCAGGAAGGTAGTATCAAATTCAAAATCCGGTACTTTCTTCTCCCCGAAAACTACCTCATCTTCTTCTGTTCCGTGAATCAGGTTATTCACTGCCTTCACCCGCAGCTGTCCGCCGTAAAGGGTCTGGGTTCTGGAATCCGGAAAATTATCTGAAAAGGCCAGCTGAAATTTTCCATCCCTCCGGAATGGATTATTACCACTGTAACCGAAAGTATTATGCCATAGCTGGTAAACCCCGCCCTGTACTCCTGTTATTCCTCCTTCCCCGCAATCGGCGAACTGATTGTTAATGGCAGCCACTATGCCTTTCACACCGAGGATGCCGTAATCTACTATGTTCTGAATATAGGAATTGGTGAGTTTGAGTGCGGCATTTGGGGTACCGTCGTTTTTTATCCCCACCTCTCCTACCTGAATTCCCCGGAAGGAATTCTTCAGGAGCATATGATCGAAGGAACCGGCTCCGCCATCCATGATGAGAATGCCACCCCACTGGCCAGGAATATCTCCATAATAGGACTCCCTTCTCGTACCCTGAAAAGAGACCGGCTTTTCTAGCCGCCCTTTTACTTCCATGCTTCCACGGACAATCAGAAAAGCTGCGTTGTAACCATAAATTCTTGTTCCAGCCTCAACCGTCAGTTTGCAGCCTTTTTTAACTGAAACCGTATCAAGCAGGATGATGGGGCGGTCTTCTTTCCAGGTGGTATCGCAGGCCAGACTCCGGTTGCGCAGGTACAGTGCATCCTGACCATAGGCAAGAATCTTTACATCCTGCTTCTGATCCCTGCCTTCTACCTCAAACACCAGCGAGTCTTTCAGGATGAAAGGATTGTCCTGATTACGACCATCCAGCCGGGCCGACATCAGCACATAGGCTGAGTCTTTGCCCTCCATTTCAATATTTTCAAGTTTCTGAGGCCCTGTCCTTCCTTTCATACTGAAGGAAAATGGCTGCGCTCCGTTTATGCCGTTTACATACACCGAACGAATACGAATCGCATTATCATTGGGATTATATACCCTCAATCGGAGGGTAACCGTTTTGAGTTCCGTAAAGACGGTGTCGAAAAACAGCGTATCCGCTGAAAAAGCCAGTCCCTTCTGAGGATTGAGATCAAGGCGCTCATTTTCCAGCCTGCAGGCCGAAAAAATCAGCATCAGCAAAAAAGACAGGCCGGTGAAGCGAAGGAAAATGTTCATGTTATCAGCCGGCTTCTGAACCTTCCGTCAGTCTTTCTGCATTTTCTGCAATCCGCAGCTGTTCTACAAATTCTCCGATGTCCCCATCCATTACCGTAGGCAGGTTATAAACCGTAAGGCCGATGCGGTGATCGGTCACCCTGCCCTGCGGAAAATTATAGGTGCGGATTTTTTCCGAGCGGTCTCCTGTGGCCACCATACTTCGGCGGGCCTGGGTAACCTCGGCATTTTTCTTTTCCCATTCCAGCTGGTACAGTTTGGCCCGGAGCATTTCCATGGCCCGTTCCCGGTTTGCCAGCTGCGATCGTTCCACCTGACAAACCACCACAATTCCGGTTGGCTTATGGGTAAGCTGCACCTTGGTTTCAACCTTGTTCACATTCTGCCCCCCGGCACCACCTGAACGGGAAGTCTGCAACTCGATGTCTGCCGGATTGATTTCCACATCCACCTCCTCTGCTTCCGGAAGAACCGCGACTGTAGCTGCTGATGTATGAACCCTTCCCTGGGTTTCCGTAGCCGGCACACGCTGTACGCGATGCACACCGGATTCAAATTTCAGCTTTCCATAAACATCGTCGCCCTGTACGGCAGCTGAGATTTCCTTGTAGCCACCGGAAGTGCCTTCAGTATAGTCCAGAATCTCCAGACGCCAGCCCATGGTTTCGGCATAGCGCTGGTACATGCGGAAAAGATCACCGGCAAAAATGGCGGCCTCATCACCGCCCGTTCCGCCACGAACTTCCAGTATCACATTCCGGCTGTCCATGGGATCCTTCGGTATGAGCATATCCTTGAGCTGAGCTTCCAGTTTTTCCGACTTTGGCTCCAGGCCGGAAAGTTCTGCTTTGGCCATATCCCGGAACTCTTCATCTTTTTCTGTATTGAGAATGTCTTTGGCACCCGCAATGTCACGCAGCACCTGCTCATACTCGGCATACACTGCCATGATTTTCTCCAGTTCCTTATATTCCTTGGACATCTGGGAAAAGCGCTTCATATCCGTCATGGCATCCGGCTGCGTAAGCCATTCGCCAACCTCACGAAAACGGTACCGGATTCCCTCTAGTTTATCAGTCATAATAATTTCAGCTGCAAAACTAAGGGATTTTTCATCCTTAACTTCTTAAAAAGGAGTTTGATTACAAGGCTTGCGCTTTCGGGCTTTATAGCGACCTTTGCGAAAAAATTTTCTCATGCCGCTGGAGTCCGGAATTGAACCTAGTCAGGAACAGCTCGAACTGCTTGCAGCCGCGGTAAACCAGCGCGACGGGGATTTTATTTTGACTGAAATCGGAGGTCTTCATCCGGCTGATGTAACCCGTCTTCTTTACGATTTCGACAGCCAGGAATGCAAGTATGTGATTTCCCTGCTGCCTTTCGAAACCGGTGCGGAAATCATCACCAACCTGGATACGGAAACCCGACGAAAATTTCTCCGCGTCTACGATTCAGCAGAATTTGTGCAATTTATTCCCTGCATGGATTCGGACGATGCCGTAGACATCCTCACCGAAATGCCCATCCGCTTCCGGGAAGAAGTCATCGCCCGGATGGAAGACCGCGAAATGGCATCCTACATTGTGGAACTGCTTCGCTACGACGACGACTGTGCCGGTGGCCTGATGGCAAAGGAACTGATCAAGGCCAACATCAACTGGACCGTCGTCCGCACCATCGAAGAAATCCGCCGCCAGGCCGAGAATGTGGAGAAATTCTACTCGGTGTATGTGGTAGACGACCACGACATCCTGATGGGCAGGGTTTCGCTGAAAAAAATCATTCTATCCAAAAGCAACACCCTCATCCGCGACATCTACGAAAAGGAAATTGTCTTCATCGAAAGCTACCGCGACCAAAATGAGGTGGCCGAAATCATGCAACGCTACGACCTTGAATCGGTGCCGGTAGTCAATTTTCAGGGCATGCTGCTGGGCCGCATCACCATCGACGATGTGGTGGATGTGATTACAGAGCAGGCTGAGGAAGAAATCAATCTCATGTCCGGTATCTCCGAAACGGTGGAAGAAGATGAGCCCGTCTGGACTGCCGCCAAAGCC
>Ga0068872_10004086_pt1 | contig 11083 bp, 7 predicted proteins | sample NOAtaG_7_FD_66441 | JGI IMG/M metagenome (GOLD analysis project Ga0068872, IMG submission 66441) | Freshwater lake microbial communities from Lake Erie, under a cyanobacterial bloom - NOAA_Erie_Diel1S_2200h metaG | ecosystem: Environmental > Aquatic > Freshwater > Lake | place: USA: Ohio, Lake...
GGGTGGATGCCTTCGTGGGGGAAGAGGAACCTCCCATTTGGGCGAGGTATGGGGATGTGAGATAACCCTGCGGGTAATTAGTCCAAAATCCTGTGGGAATCTATCCAAATGGATACCCTGAGATCAATGGATTTTTCGTCACGAGGATACAAATCTTCATCGATTCCCGTCAAAGCCAAATTCAGGTTGGAAACCATTCCTTTGGAGGGCATGGGGCCTGCGAAACCCATCATCCAATCCTTTCCGTCGGGAGTACCCACCTTGAAAATAAATAAATCCTGCTGCTGACCCTCAAAATACACGGACCGCTTTTCTTGAAGGGAAAAAGGAAGCAACATACCGTAGTTGCCTTGGATGTAGGATTCCAAATCAATGGTAGCCAATCGTTCTGGTTTGAAATACTGTTTGGGCAACTTTTGGGTTTGCTCATGCTCCAACATCCAATCCGTGATTCCGAATCTGTTTCCGGGCTGGTCCAAAATGGCTCTCAGCTTACGTTTGGGAATTTCCTGATCACTTTCCAATAAGGTGATGGCAGCAAACTCCTGAACGATGGGGTCGCCCAAGTCCATGACCGATTGGATGAGGTTGAAGGCATCCTCGGCAGGTTCGACTGCAGCAAGCGCCCACAGCATCAAATCGTATTCAAAGACCAATTCTCCTTCATGGCCTATCTCTTTCCGAGGGTTCAAAACCCAATCCGTGGCAATGCGGTAAATGTCAGAACGAAACAATCCCAAGTGGCGGAGTTCCAAATCTCCCCTTCTTCCCATTTCCCAACATGCCTGCCAGAAAAGGGGTTGCAACAATTCCCGGTCGCGCAAAAAGAGCAGTGAGTCAAAAGCGGTGATGGCGTCTTGCTCCGTCATTAAAAATCCGGAAATCCCATAACCCATGTCCTCCAATTGGATTCCATCCAACTGATTAGGGGGTGCATTCCTCAACAATGGCAAGGCTGCCCACCTCACCTCTTTGTCGGCACATTGAAGCATTTCGGACAACCAAAAAACCTGAAGGTCGGGTTGGATGGAAAACCGAAGGTAAATCTCCTTCAAACCGGACAGGGACATGTCCTCCCCGGTATGAAACAGGTTGTCGATGAGCACATACACATAATCAGGTGCAGGTTGGTCCAACCTGACAGTACGAAGAAAATCCAACACCTGCGGCATTTCAGGTTTTGCAAATGCGTAGACTTCGACGCTGGCTTGGGCCAACATCCGGGTGCCCTCATCTTCCGACTCGCAGTCTTTCAGCAACTCCGAAAGTTTGGGCCTGAGCAGGTCGAAAGGCTGCTCCGGTCCTGTTGCGTTGAATGCATTGAAAAACGATATTTCCTTTTCCGAAGAGTCATTGGATTGGGCCTTGAGTAGGAACACTTCCCTTCCCTTTACTCCGATCAAAACGTGTTCGAAAGTGAGTCCGTCGGAGGTGGAGGCAATTCCTCTCCAAGCGTGGTTCATTCCCGGCAATGCCAAGGGCGCCAATCTGATCCACCGGGCAGGTGCCTGAAGATTCACCAAGGTGTCTGGAAATTGGGACAGCGAATCCAACCGGTAATAAGGCCCCAGGGTAAGGTTTGCCACAGAAAATGCATAGCCAGACTGCGGGTCACGCGCCTCCCATGCTCGAGCGGCTGTCGCATTCAAATGGAACGACTCTACCTGCTCGGTCATGTCGATTTCAAATGGCTCGTCCGGGAAAAAGGCCTCGAAACGTTCTTGTGCCAACTTGTAAGTGAGTTCTGACCTACCCAAGGGCAACAACTTCAAGGAATCGAGCCTGGATTCCAATAGCACTCCTGCCCTATCGTCGCTGTGGAATGTGGCTCCGACCAAATACAGGCGATTCCCACGCAGTGCCATGTTGAGCAAAAACTTGCTGCCGTCTTGAGTTTTAAAACGGGCCTTCAACCCCAGATTCCCATTCACATCTTGCCAAGGTTGTTGGGCCTCCACCACAATGGATTCATCCCCGATCAAATCGACGATGGTGCTGAATGTTGCATCCAAACCGTTGTATTGGTAGTGGGGGGGCAAGGAAGTGACCGACAGCCAAAATTCTTGTCCACTTTTCACATCCGAGGCCTTGTGGTTCCAGGTTCCGGAGTAAGGGGACTTCATGGCAGACTCATGGGGTTCAAACGTGAGGTGACTACCCTGCGGGAGCAATGCCTCCACTCCCAGTCGTTTGTCTCGAAACCAAGTCCATGGCCCATCCGAAATCTGGACAATCGGAATCGAACGCACGGAATTGAACATTTCGTTCATGACGGAGGACTCCATGGTGGTACGGTCGATGCCTGCAAATAAAACATAGGCCATTTCATCCCCAACTAGTACTTGCCCCCTCAAACATTCCTCGCCATCCAAATCGGAGAAGGACATTCCCGGCATGCCATTAACCATGACCGGACGAGGTTCGTCTCCCATGTTGAGTCCAGACTGCCCTAGGTTTTCCATGAATTGTTGAGCAAATGCTTCCTTTTGGGATTCATCGGCAAACTCCCCGGTAGGCACTGCCATGTAGTAATACATGAAACCACCTTGGAAATCCAAACCCGCAAACAACGGGAAGTCCACATCCTTGAATTTCAATTTGTAGGGCTTTCCGGGTAAACGAATGGCCATTCCATGGGTATGGTCGGCCCAATCCATCCAGGCAGGGGAATATGGCTTGGCGACCTCGGTTCTCATTTTGCCTGAATTGATGTTGGCTTCAACAGGCCGAATGCTGTATCCCAATTCCCGAAAAAGCTCCAAAATCCCTTTTCGGCCAGGCAAATGTGCGGCACCCACTGCCACAAACAAGGGGATATTTTGGCGCATGATGCTGTCTGAGCGCTGCACCATCAACCGATTGCGGGCATCAATCAAAGCTTCCTTGGATTCAGGTCCAAACAATCTTCCACCGTCCAACAAGGATCCGATTTCGGCCAGGTTTCCGGACAAATACAAGGATTTCAATTCTGCCAATGAAACCGTTGAAGCCAACAACGCATCCCCACTTAACCCCAACATCAACTCCAACTGACTGTCAGTGGTCTCCAATGCCGTGGTCTTTTTCCCCATTTGCTTGGCTACCCTGAACAAGGTGGCATCCAAAAACAACAAAGGGTTGCCCTCTTCTCCGGCTTGCTCCTCTTCGCTTCCCTTCAAAGCCTGAAGCATCCGGTCGGGATCCTGAATCAATTCTTCCCAATTTGATGGTTTCGTGAACCCACCTTTGAATTTGCTCTCCAAATCGTTGAGTTCGGAGATGGAATGTTCTCCCACCCCGAAGACGAAATCAAAAAAACGTACACAAAAAGAGTCCAAATCCGTTTCGAATGCAACTTGGTCTACCTTATTCATGGCTTCCCAAACGGCATCAGGCACATCGTGAGCCCGAGGGTCGGAGATGTGCATGGTCCCGAAAACATAGCTGGGTTTGGTTTGGGTGGGATGCTGTACTTCCCAAAGCATTTCGTACCGGGATTGTCCAAGCACCCATCCGCTGTTGAAGATTACGATGGAAGCAAGCCCCAGGAACCAATGTGAGGTTTTTTTCATTTCAGGGTTCAAGATAAGGAGTTAAGAACTCAGTTGCAGGATTTGGATAGGCAAGCCCTGTAAATGATTGGCAAAATGAAGTTTGGTTGTAAATTGTGATATGAAAAAATGGATCCTTTCGGCTTTTCTCGCCTGTGTTGCGTTTGATTCCCAAGCCCAATACCTTCACCTTTTGCATACCGTTTCATTTCCGACCGTCACCAACCAATATGGGGTGGTTGGATCCAGCGATTGTTGGGGTTGGCAAGACAGCCTAGGAGTGGACTACGCCATCATCGGCAACAAAGACAACGTCGCATTTGTCAGAGCCTCAGACGGGCAGGTCTTGGACCAAGTTGTGGCACCAGCCAACAACGACCCCTACTACCATCGGGACTTCAAAACATACGGACACTATGCGTTTTTGGTTGGAGAATGCAAAGGCACCAACGAGGGCATGACCGTTGTGGATCTTCAGTACCTCCCCGACAGCGTTCACCTCGTAATGGCTTGGACCAACAACGGGTCCATGATTCGTAACCACAACATCAGCATCGACACGGGTACAGGACATGCTTATTTGGAGAGCGATGAGTTCATTGGGGCCCATGGGGTTGACATCGTAGACATTCGAGACCCCTACAATCCGGTCAAAGTGGGATTCATCAATACCCCGGGCGTCCACGACATGTTTGCTCGGAACGACACGGTCTGGGTGGCGGAAGGGTCCACGCCCGCCTATTCTATTTGGGATTGCAGTGACAAACAAAACCCAACCCTTTTAGGCAGGATCAATCAGACAAGTTTTGGCTATTGCCATAATGTTTGGGCCTCCGACGACGGGAAATTTTTCTTCACGGCTGAGGAGACCGGCAACAAAACTGTCAAGGTCTGGGATGCCACCGACATGCAAAACATCGTGCAAAGGGGACAATACCTCGGGCCTAATAACCTTGTTCACAATGTACATGTGAAAGGGAATTATTTGTTCATGTCACATTACACCTCCGGCGTCCGTGTCGTGGATTGGTCCGACCCAGATTTTCCCGTGGAAGTAGCCTCCTACGACACCTACCCGGCCAACAACAGCACTTCGTTTCATGGATGTTGGGGGGTTTACCCGCATTCCAACTCTAACTTTGTTTACGGGTCGACCATGGAAGGTCAATTGTTCATATTCGAATGGTTGCCCACCGCCGTTTCCAACGACATCCAAATTTCTGATGAGCCCCTGCAGGTATGGCCGAATCCTTCATCGGATCGATTCAATTTCCTGATTGAACAATCTACACCATCCCAAGTGAGTGTTTCGATTTCAGACCTTCAAGGAAAGACGATAGAAACCATATTTGATGGGTGGTTGGAAACAGGTACCTACACACTGCCATGGAGTCCTGCTGCGGCCCTTCCTTCCGGCACTTATTTACTGGTTTTGGACAATTCAAACGGCACCATCACCAAAAAAGTGACCGTTCAGCGTTGATTTTGCTCCTTGCCCTCACGGTCTTTCTTGCCCTTCAAGATGTCTTCCAAGTCGGTGACACCACCTGAAAGGATGTATTTCATCAATTCTGCAGGCTCAACCTGACGCAAAGGAGTGAGCAGATTGGCAGGCACGATGAACAAATTGCCGGATACCGAATAAGACATGGGGATGTAAACCGCTACTTTACCCTCAAATTCAGGCCCAATGCGTGCTAAATCCTCCTCGGTGATGAAACCGAAACGTTGCAATTGGGTCTCATGGATGAGATTGACCAAAACCGGCTTGGTGAATCGCTTTTTTTCGCCGACAAAGGCTTCCATCAAATCCTTGATGGCTGAATAAACGAACTTCACCAACGGTGCACGCGACATCAAATCTTCGAACAGGACGAATAGGGGTCCCATCAATACGGTTTGGGCCAACATCCCCACCAAAAGCACAACTGCAATGATTACCACCACCGTGAGCCAAGCGTGTCCTAAAATCTGATAACTCGTAAGGCTGTCAAACAGGTATTTCCCTGTGAGCGCCACCGCCACGAGGGGCACCACGATGATGACCCCCTGAAGGAAATAAGAAAGGATGCGGTTAGCGATTTTCCTCATTGTCGCGAATCAATCCCTCGATTTTGGGCATGATGTCAATCAATCTTCTGGATATGGCCTCTTTCTTGAGAAAATTCCGGAACTCATCTGCCACTGTACCTCCGTAAATCCGGCCACCTTCCAAATCTGACATGACACCGGCCTTGCCCATCAAAACAGCCCCCTTGCCAATGGTGAGATCCTGAGATACACCCACTTGACCCCACAAACTCACATCATCCTCGATTTGAACCACACCAGCGATTCCTACCTGGGCGGCAATAACACACCGCTTTCCGATGACGGTGTCATGCCCCACCTGCACCAAATTGTCTATTTTGGTGTAATCCCCGATGATGGTATCATGGCTAACCCCACGGTCGATGGTAGTGTTGGCACCGATGTCCACATGATCACCGATGACCACCCTACCCACGGACAACATTTTGTCACGTCCATAGGGGCGCTTCTTAAAATAAAATGCCTCGGAGCCAATCACAGCTCCGGAATTGATGCAACACGCTCGACCGATGGTGGTGTAGTCATACAAAGTGACATTGGCATGGACCAAGGTGCCTTCACCAATGGTCACATGATTTCCAATCACGCAATTGTGTCCAATTTCTACTCCGGGAGCCAACGAAACATGCTCTCCGAAAACCACATTCCTGCCGATTTTGACATCCTCCCTAGCAGTCATTTCGCCCGCGGAATCCAAAGGAATCCTGGGTTGAAAATGCATCGCAACCGCATTGAAATCACGGAAAGGGTCCGAGGAAATGAGCAGTCCTTTTCCCGGTGGCACCTCCACCTCCTGGTCGATGAGGATGGTTGTGGCCGCACTTGAGAGTGCCTTGTCATAATACTTGTGAAAATCCACGAAGCACAGGTCGCCTGCCTCCACCCGGTGGATTTCGTTCATGCCCAAAATCAGATGGTCGGGAGGACCTGCATACCTGCAACCCAACAAGGTGGCAGCGTCAGCCAATCGAATTGGTTGGAAAAACTTCATGTATTCGTATGCCCGATTGGGTTCTTGAGGTCAACAAAATGAATGATCATTGGCCTTCAGGCAGGGGCTCAGGAGAGACAGGTAGGGAATCCACTGCCACAGGAGCCAAATCCTCACTGTAGAGATCCAAATCAGGCAGGAGGTACCAACCGTCCAAGTCAATTGCCGTGAAGTTGAGGTTGGCAGACTTATCACCAGATTTGATGCTGAGAGACATCAGCGCACCAACGACATTGCCCTTCTCCTCTTGTTTTTTATCCTGCTTTTCGACTGAGATGCTGCTACCGTCAATACCTAACTCCTTCATTTCTTCCCAAAATTCCGACCAAACCTTGGCAGAGATGGCTTCGACCCTCGATTCGTATTCTTCATCCATTTTTTCACGCCTTTCCTTTTTCTCATCGTCGCTGAGGTTGCTTTTGTCCAAAGCCAGGGACATCGCCTCTTTGGTAATCAACAAATCTTTGAAAGCCGCTTCATCTTTTGCCTTGATGGCATTCACCAATGCTTCTGAAACTGCTTCGGGTGATTCGGGACGCTTGGATCCGCAAGAGGAAATGAAAAAGGCCACCGCCAAGAGCGTAACCATGCGTAGAGGCAAAAAATTAATGGTCATGATTCTACTTTTGACGCAATATACACCGCTTTGACGCACAAACGCAAAGACCCATTGGAGGTTAAAAGTCCGGATTGTAAGGTTTACGTCAATGAATTTCCGGGACGAGATTTGGGGCTCGCCTTGGGGGGGCAGACAAAATTGCCTGTTTAATTTGGTGCATTGGTCGAAAAACCATGATAACTCCTTGTAGAAAGTCCTAAATTCGTTATCGCTTTTTTAAAGATTAAATCATGAAGAAAACTTCTTTCATTGTCCTAATGACCCTTTTCAGTTCCTTCTTGATGGGTCAAGCTGCCAAAAATATCAGTTTGGTGGGCCAATATTCCTTCAATGACCAACTGGCAGACGTGACCGGTTGGGTCTCCAACAACGGTACGGAATACGCAATTGTCGGGCATGAAAGCGGAGTGAGCATCATTTCCTTGGCCAACCCCTCCAATCCCACCTTGGCTCAATTCTTGCCCGGTATCAACACCATTTGGAGGGAAATCGACACCTACCAGAATTACGCCTACATCGTGAACGAGGGTGGAGACGGGATGCGCATCGTGAACCTGAGCACCTTGCCCGGTCAAGTGGCCTACAAGGACACCATCATCAACGGCATGAACACCGGCCACACCCTGATGGTCAGCGGAACAAGGCTTTACGTTTTTGGTGCAGACATCGACAATGGTGGCGTCAGCATTTTCTCCCTGACCAACCCTTGGAAACCCTCCTACATCGGCAAATACGATACCCGCTATGTGCACGACGCTTACGTGCGCAACAACATCGCCTATTTGGGCGAAATCTACGATGGATTCATGACCATGGTTGATCTCTCCAATGCAAACAATCCCGTTACGTTGGGCCAAGTAACCACTCCGGACCTTTTTACCCACAATACTTGGCTTAATGACGCTGGTACTGTCTGCTTTACCACCGACGAGGTGAATGCTGCCTGGATCGCTGCTTACGACATCACAAACCCCAGCAACATCGTGGAAGTGGACCGTATCCGTTCCAGCCTCTCCGCTGGTTTGGCCATCCCGCACAACGTGAAGGTTCGCAACGATTACATTGTTACCGCCTATTACAAGGACGGTGTCAACATCGTAGACTGCGCCCGCCCCCACAACCTCATCGAGACCGGATACTATGACACATCGCCCTTGAGCGGTGGAGGATTCGACGGAGTATGGGGACTTGATTGCTACCTCCCAAGCGGACGCATCATCGCAAGCGACATGAGCGAAGGATTGTTCATTCTTTCACCCACCTACGTCCGTGGTTGCTACCTCGAGGGCGTGGTCACCAATGCCGTCACCACCAATCCCATTCCCAATGCGAATGTGGAAATCGTCGGTGCTTCTGTTTTGGAAAACACAGACGCTGTGGGTGAGTACGCAACCGGCCTTGCAGATGCAGGTGTATTCAATGTGAAATACTCGGCCTTCGGGTACTACGATTCCATTGTGAACACCACTTTTGCCAACGGTGTTTTGGTTACACAGAACGTACCTTTACGTCCTGTCGTCCCATACTCCCTAACCGTCAACGTGGTAGAGCAAGGCACTGGCTCGCCCATCCCAAATGCCAAGGTGCTTTTCCAAGATGTGAATGGAGCACCTGCCATCCCTTACACCACCAACGGAAGCGGCCAAGTCACGGACCCCAACTTCATCCCAGCAACTTATGACGTTTTGGCGGGCAAATGGGGATACCGCACCGTTTCCACCAACTATGCCGGAAGCAGCTCCAATGCCTCCATCACCATTGCGTTGCCCAAAGGGTATGCTGATGAGTTTGTTTTGGACTTGGGCTGGACCAATTCTGGATCATCCAATACGGGTGTTTGGGAACGGACCGACCCCACTGGCACCTTCGATAATTTCCAAACCATCTACAATCCGGAAGACGATGCCAGCGGCGACCTAGGAGCGGATTGTTACGTGACCGGAAACGGTGGAGGAAATATCGGGGATGACGATGTGGACGGTGGAAACTCCATCCTCACTTCGCCCTTGATGGACCTAAGCACTTACACTGACCCGGTTGTCCGTTACTATCGTTGGTTTGCAAACGGTGGTGGTCAAGGGAATCCCAACGACACCCTCAGGGTTGAATTGAGCAACGGACTCTCCACCGTTGTCATCAAGCGCGTTATCGGCCAACAAAACGTTTGGGTCAAAGACACCATGATCGTTTCCAACTTTATTTCTCCAACAGCCAACATGCGCATCCGTTTCATTGCGGTAGATGCTTCACCTGGCCACGTGGTGGAAGCAGGTGTCGACAGATTTGAGGTCATCGACTTGGTACAAACTTCGACCACTGAAGGTTTGGATGCACCAATGGTTGAATTGGCTTTGGCGCCCAACCCTTTGACTGGGCCGGCTACAGTGGCCTATGATTTGGGTGTGGTGGAAGCGCTTGAAAATGCCACCTTCGAAGTTCATGACATGTTGGGAAGGAAATTGTTTACCAAACAACTTGCTGAGGCCGCAGGTCAATTCAGTTTTGAATTGCAAGCTCCTGCCGGAACCTACCTCGGTAGCATCCGAGTCAACGGTAAAATCCTTCGTAACGTTCGGATTGTGAAATAATCCGGGACAAAATTTCAAAAAAACGGGGTGCCATGCACCCCGTTTTTTTATCCCCAATTGGATTCAAACAACGTTGACTTCGCGTTCCAAATCGATGCCGAAAGTCATGCGGACCGTTTGAAGGATTGCCGAACTCAAATCAAAAATTTCTTTGCCTTTTGCTCCCCCGTAATTCACAAGCACCAAGGCCTGTTTGTCGTGAACGCCATGGTTGCCCAGGCGTTTCCCTTTCCAGCCACATTGCTCGATGAGCCACCCGGCGGGAATCTTCTTTTTGGATGCATCCACGTCATAGGAAGGCATGGCGGGATATTGGGATTTCAATTGCTCGAATTGTGCCAAGGTGATTTCCGGATTCTTGAAAAAGCTGCCTGCATTTCCGATTTGGCTTGGATCGGGCAGCTTGCTTTGGCGGATTCGGATAACGGCTTCTGCCACTTGCCGGATGTCGGCTTGTTCCGGATCGAATCCCATGGCCGAAAGTTCATCCCTGATGGCGCCGTAGCTGATGTCGATTGAATGGTGGCGTTTGGTGAGCCGTAAAGCCACCTTGGTGATGATGAATTTACCTTTTGCCTCTTGCTTGAAGATAGAGTCGCGGTATCCAAACTGGCATGCTTCGCGGTCGTAACGTCGACTGTTGCCCCCCGCCACGGGTAGTGCATCTAGGTGCGCAAAAACATCCTTGAGTTCACGACCGTAGGCCCCAATGTTTTGGATGGGGGCTGCGCCGATACAGCCCGGGATGAGTGCCATGTTTTCGATTCCACCCCACCCCCGGTCAATGGCCTGCATGACACATTGGTGCCAATTCTCACCCGCCCCGAAGGCCACCACGACCTCGTCTTCGTTTTCCTCCAAGACTTCCATCCCTTTCAGTCCGATTCGGATGACGGTACCGGGGAAATCCCCGCTCAATAGGATGTTGGACCCACCACCGAGCACCAGCAATGGACCGCCTGCGACCTTGCCCAACGCCTCCCTTAATTCGTCTTCCGTGGACACTTCCACCAATTTTTGGGCTTTGGCATCGATGCGGAAAGTATTGTAGGCCTGCAGAGATACGTTTTCTTGAATCTTCATGATGTTGCCAAGTTCGGGTAAACCATTCAAGGCGGATAGGCATATTTTGCAAGGCCAGATTCGTTTCCGTCCAATCCGTTGGTCATGGGGGTCAAATGAGGCCCTGCTTCAACTCTTCCATCAAGCGCTTACAATGTGCATCCTCTTCGCCCGAGAGTGCCATTTTGAGGTAGCAATCCGC
>Ga0068872_10004087_pt1 | contig 11081 bp, 13 predicted proteins | sample NOAtaG_7_FD_66441 | JGI IMG/M metagenome (GOLD analysis project Ga0068872, IMG submission 66441) | Freshwater lake microbial communities from Lake Erie, under a cyanobacterial bloom - NOAA_Erie_Diel1S_2200h metaG | ecosystem: Environmental > Aquatic > Freshwater > Lake | place: USA: Ohio, Lake...
CCCAAATCGACCGAAAAATGGGCGCACCGAACCCAGCCCACTCGATGGAGACGCCAGGCCTAGGGTCTGGCCCCAACAGCAAAAGGGGGGATTTTCAATGCTGCTTGAGGGCAAAATTGCGATCGTCACGGGGGCAGCCCGAGGCACCGGAGCGGCGATCTGCCGACGGTTTATCGATGAGGGGGCGACCGTCGTCGTGACCGACGTCCTTGTCGACGAAGGTCATGCCATGGCCCAGAAGCTCGGGCCTCAGGCGTCCTTCGCTGCGCTCGATGTCACCGACACTTCGGCGTGGGAGTCAACCATCGATGGAGTTCTCGCCTCGCACGGCCAAATCGATGTGCTCGTCAACAACGCCGGCATCCTCCAAATCGGTTCGATTGCAAACACCTCGATCGAAACATTCCGTCGCGTGGTTGATGTCAACGCAACCGGTGCATTCGCCGGCATCGCTGCAGTCGCACCGCACATGAGCGCACGAGGCAGCGGATCAATCATCAACATTGCGTCGATTGACGCACTGCATGGAATGAACGGACTCAGCGCATACACCGCAAGCAAATGGGCCATGCGCGGACTCACCCATGCCGCAGCTCTTGAACTGGGCCGCTCCGGGATCCGTGTGAACTCTGTCTGTCCCGCTGGCGGGAACCCTGGAATGTACGGACCGTGGGGAACGCAACTCATGAAGTTGGGTTCTGGACTTACGTCCTATGGATCGAACCGGGCAATCCCTCGCGAAGCATCACCCGATGAAATTGCGCGTGTCGCACTCTTTCTCGCCAGCGAACTTGCCGAAATGGTGACCGGCGCCGACATACCCGTCGATGGCGGTCATCTTGCCGGCGACTACATCGAAGGCTTTGATCAACTTTCAGCCGATATCTGAAAATTACGGCAATGCGTCGAGGAACGCGTCGCGAAGATCGAACGCTGCATCTCCGAGCGTTGCGGGAAACACTTCGACCTCTGTGATCGATCCACCGCTGTTCTTAATGCCGGGCGCTAACAGTTCCGCGTGACGCGCCGCATTCCACTGCAACGGCACTGAACATTGAAAGCGAGCGCCAGCTCGGGTACGCCGTTGCGAAATACCGACGACCTTTGCGCCGCCGACAGTCACTTCACCAGCGGCAAGACCGGCGAAACACACCACGGGCGAAAGAGCATTCGTCACCATTGCGCCTTGGTGAACGTCGCCTTCGATGCCAACCGAACGCAATGCAGTAACCCACACCTCTGCAAGCCATTGCGAAGCCAAACTCACATCGTCTTGCCACAACGGGTCGGAGCGGCCAATGACAACGTCGATCCAGACCTGCGCCGCTGGGTCGAGTAGCACCGCCCCTCCCCCGCTCTGACGATTGAAAACATCAACGTCGAGCCGCTTCGCAACTTCAAGGTCAACATCTTCGATTGACTGCGACGAACCAAGGGCAAGCGCTGAGCCGGTGACCTCAAGCAACCGAACTGAACGCTGCGCACCAGCAGGGACGCCGTGGCTATGAAAGCCCCGGGCATCTCCCTTTGCTCGCACTACATCCCAACAGGCCACCGGCGCAGGTTACCGACCAGCGATACGGTCACCGTCATGACTGTTGCTGAAAATGGGTATCTCAGTGGACGAACCATCATTGTCACGGGCGCTGCAAGCGGCTTTGGCCGACTCGTCACCGACATCGCTTCACAACGAGGAGCGAATGTTCTTGCCGTCGATGTCGATACCGATGGTCTGAATGCACTCGTCGCAGAGCTTCAGCACAACGGACGACCAGTGAACGCATGCACTACTGATGTGACTGATCCTCAACAGATGCACGCAATGGCGGCCACGTGCGTCGAACACTTCGGTGCCATCGACGTGCTCATCAACAACGCCGGCACGATGCCGCTTGCATTCTGGGCCGATCACGCGGCGGCGGCCGACGCATGGAACCGCTGTATCGACATCAACTTCAAAGGCGTCGTCAATGGAATCGCTGCGGTCCACGATCAAATGATCAAACAGGGTCGCGGCCACGTCGTGAACATTTCCTCAATCTACGGAAACACCCCCGTCGCTGGCTCAGCCATCTACACCGCCACGAAAGCTGCGGTGAACGTGCTTTCCGAATCGCTGCGAATCGAATCGCAGGGCCGGATCAAAGTCACCACGGTCAAGCCCACCGGCGTCATTGGCACCAACCTCGGTTCCACCATCATCAATGGCGACGCGATGATCGGCATCCTTGGACAGAACATGGACTCGTTCCGCGAGAACGTCGTGAAGTTCATGACACCGGGCGAATCCGAAGGTCTCACCGATCCCGAGAACATTCGCTATTGGGCGATCTCGCCCGAAGAACTCGCGGAACAAATCGTCTATGTCATTGATCAACCGTGGGGCATCTCGATTAGCGATATCACCGTGCGAGCATCAGGCGATCAGTACTTGTCCTGAACTCTTCAGGACGTAACTTCCGGCCAGGCCCGGCACCAATGCAAATAGGTGATGAGGTCCTCTGGCCGAGGATCTCCACCTGAACCGCCATAGGCCGTGACTAAACGGAACTTCATGTACGACGCGTCGGGAAGCGGCAGGAATGGCGCGCGCTTCCACCATCCCCGCGGAGCGAGACGGAATAACTGCCGAATTGCCGTGGTCCAAAGCGATGGATGACGAACAACGGCGAGCGCTCCGGCGAGTATCCAGCGAGAAGAGGGTTGATCGGCCACGAAATGATCCTACTGATCGAGTCCGCGCCAGCCGACCGCCGCCGCACCAATCAATGGACCATCGGCGCCAAGACTTCCACGGCGCAGTTCGCAGCCCTTCGAGAAATCAAGTTGCGCGCGCAACGCAATCTCGTCATTCGCTGCCGCAAAGAATGGGTCACCAAAGCCAAGCGCCACAGAACCCGCAACAACGCCAAGACGAAGATCAAGAAGATTCGCGACCGTTGCCACCGCACGCCCAACGAGACGCCCAGTACGTTCGATCACTTCGGAGGTTGCTTCGGCGGCAGGCCGTCCGGTGTAGGCGGCAATCGCAGTTCCCGACGCTTCGGCTTCGAGACATCCGCGTGCGCCACATCCGCACAGACGGCCCTCGGGCTCAACACAGATGTGCCCGATATGCCCCGCGTTGCCATCGGCACCGTCAAGCAAACGACCGTCAAGAACGATTCCTCCACCAACACCGGTCGACACGACCATGGCCAGATAGTTGTCAACCGATTGAGCCGCGCCGAGCCAACCTTCACCTAACGCCAGCGCCTTCGCATCGTTGTCGATAAAGGTCGGTAGTCCCGTCGTGACAGAAAGTCGGTCAAGCAACGGGAATGAACGCCATGCAGGAATATTGACTGGAGAGACTTCAACGCCTCCACGAGTCATCGGTCCACCAGTACCTACTCCGCAAACAACCGGAGTAACTGACGAAGATCGCGTCACTTTGTCAACGAGGTCGGCGATCGCCGAAAACATTTCGTCGCCTGAGCCGTGCGCAGGCGTGGCTACACGTTCACGAACGATAACTACCCCGTTGCGATCGACCAGGCCTACGTCGATCTTGGTTCCGCCAATGTCGACGGCGAGTGCTGCCGGGACAGACAGAGTCAGGCCTCGTCCTCGCGCTGGAGACGCTCCTTGAAACGTGACCGCGTGTTACCAAGTGCATCCCGGAAACCCGCAGCCTTGACTGACTGCGTCATTTGCTGCATTCCGACTTTGCCAAGGCGACGCCCATTGCGCTCAAACGCAAGCGCCGAAACAAGCATGATGAGGAATCCGCCGAAGGCCAGAATCGGAATTTCACCCACGCCGAGCGTAAGCACAAGCGCAACAAGTCCGACAACAAAACCAAATGCCGACCACTTCATCCCGCGAGAAGCCGCGGTGTACACGGTTGTGTCAGCGATGTCACGAGCCAGACCGGGATCGGTCTGACGGAGCTGCTGCTCAATCTCGCTGAGGATGCGTTGTTCGTCCTCGGAAAGCGGCACTACACCTACTCCTTGTGGCGACTTGGAGAAAGCAGTCTCCCACGGCCGACACCAATACACAACGGCACCTTGGTGCAGGGCAGTTGTCACGCAGTTGTCGAACTGCTCCCCGGATCGGTTTGCTCCGCGTTTGGACCCCATTGCTGAGCCCCTCGGCGCTTCAAACGAAGTCCATCAGGGCCCGCAGCAACCGCCGGCCCGATCGCTTCTTCGCCGAACCGAGCCCGGATCTCATCAATCGTGCGATCGGCTTCCTGCCAGCCTGGACCCGAGATCGCTTCGTCAAAAGTGAGTTGTCGGGACGAATCAGAGCTGAGTCCACTCACCGAGAGGCCAAGCAGCCGAACGCCTTGAGAAGGATCAACGAGTGCGAGCAAACTGCGGCCGGCCTCGAGCAGTGAACGCGAATCGTCAACCGCTACTGCCAATGTGGTCGATCGGGTGATCGTCGTGAAGTCCCCGAATCGAACCTTCAGTTGTACGGTGCGCCCGACCAAACCTTGGGCCCGCAAACGCGATGCAACCGAGTCGGCGAATTGCACAAGTTCGTGCTCCAACGTGGAGCGAAGGTGATGGTCGCGAGAGAAGGTCTCCTCATGGCCAATCGACTTCATTGTCCGATCGGGTTCAACTGAACGCTCGTCGTGGCCATTTGCCAGCGAGTGCAAGTGACGGCCTTGAGAGCGACCAAGTACCGCTACAACGTTTTCCTCGGGCAAATCGGCCAGATCAGCAATGGTGAGGACTCCAATTCGATGGAGCTTCGACAGCGTGGCTGGTCCGACACCCCAAAGTGACTCAACCGGCAGTGGTCGGAGAAATGACAACGTCTCTTCAGGCTCAACGACGAAAACTCCGCTTCCAAACTGCGGCCCATTCTTTGACGCCTTTGGCTTCGCCGCCTCAGTCGCAAGTTTCGCAACAAACTTTGTGCTCGCTACTCCAACTGAACATGTCAGACCCTGTTCATCGAGAACACGTCGACGAATCGATGCCGCGATCGTCGGAGCGTCACCGAGTAACCGGAGGGCCCCACTCACATCGAGAAATGCTTCATCAAGCGATAGCGGCTCAACAAGCGGTGTGACGTCTCTGAAAATCGCCATCACGTTTGCACTGACTTCGGAATAGCGATGAAACCTTCCGCTCAGAAAGATTGCGTGCGGACACAAACGACGCGCTTGGGCCGCTGACATTGCCGAGTAGACGCCGAACGCGCGTGCTTCATAGGACGCAGCTGCCACGACTCCGCGTTGTCCGTCGCCGCCAACAACGACGGGTTTTCCGCGTAGTTCAGGCTGATCAAGTAATTCAACCGATACGAAAAACGCATCCATGTCCACATGGAGAATGTTTGCGATGTCGCGCGGCTTGTTCACACGCGCGTAACCACCAACGAAGATCGGTCAGATCCTTCAATGTTGTAGGCAAAGGAACGCGGATCAACCCAGCGATGCATCAACCACTCGAGAACGGGCTCGGCCACCCACGGTGCACCATCGTTGAGGTGACCCCCACAGTGTTCGGGCTCAACCCACGCCGCGGTCTCGACGATGCCGTCGGGATCATCGAATCGAAGTTCGCCTTCCCATGATTCGGCCAGCCACGCTTCGACTCGAAGTGTCCACCCCATATCGGGGGCACTCGCAGTGATTTCGTACAACTTCCCGGCCCACTTCGTAACGACAAGACCTGTCTCTTCAACCACTTCGCGACCAATGCCTTCGACGACGGATTCGCCCGCGTCGATGACACCGCCGGGAGGACTCCAATCGAAAGACCCGTCACGGCGCCGATTGCGCACCAGTAAGAGCCCCGCCGGACCCTCGATCACCGCACCGCCGACAAGCCAGTCGCGCATTGCTTACGAAGCGTCCGGAGGAAGTGGGCGACGGAAGATGCGGTCACGAACCGCCCACCAGGTCACAAGAAGAAGGGCTTCGAAAACAATCCGCGACGACATCTTGGAAGTCCCGCGTTCACGATCGTTAAACGTGATGGGAACTTCCACGATCCGACCATCACGTCGGGCAATGTTGTACGCCATTTCGATTTGGAACCCATAACCATCAGCGGTCACTAGGTCGAGCGGGATGCGCGACAGCATCGGAGCGGCGTAGCAACGGAAGCCGGCGGTGGCATCGCGAACCTGCAGCCGAAGCACGATTGCTGCATAACGGTTCCCGCCGCGTGACAGCCATTCACGATGACGAGGCCAGTCAGGAATGTGGCCCCCTGGGACATAGCGGGAGCCAATAGCGAGGTCGGCTCCAGATTCGACGGCGTTCACCAATGAGGGAAGCGCGGCAGGATCATGTTGAAGGTCCGAGTCCATTTCGATCAACGCGTCGTAGCCATTGGCGAGGCCGTAGGCGAAACCCGCCCGATAGGCCGATCCAAGTCCAGCTTTGGCGCCTCGACGGAGCAGCGACACGTGCCCCCCATTGTCAGATCCCCATTGCTCGGCCAGATCAGCAGTTCCGTCGGGGCTTCCGTCGTCAACCACGAGCACGTCGGCCTTTGGCAACGCCTTCTGAATGCGCTCCAAGACCTCAACAATGTTCTCTGCCTCGTTGTAGGTCGGCAGGATGACGAGCGGCTTCACGACTCCAACTGTAGGAGCATCAAGCGCTCCCCCGGTGCGCAGTCCACTCGCTCAGACCCGTACGATGGCTCTGATGGCCTCGCAAACCCCCACCTCCCCACCTGCATCCACGACAGTTTCCGCCCTCCCCTCCGTTGGTGCACGGGTGCTCGCTTTCGTTGCAATCCTGATCGGCGGCACCGCCGGTGGAGTCATCGGGTACGCCTTCGTCGATCTTCAAGTAACTGGCGATTCCTCTTTGTGGGCGGGACTCGGCGCTCTTTTTGGCGCAGTCGTCGCCGCACTTGGAACTGCAGTCGTCGTCATTCTCACCCTCCGAGCAATGGGCGAATGGAACACCATTCGTGCCCGCGAGGAACTCGCCGCTGCCTCTGCGAAATCGAATGCAGCGAACCGAAACGTTCCGCGCGTTCGGTAATGGGCCACGACACCGCAACCCTGCTCGATCTCGCAACGTCGACTGCAGCCGAAGCAGCGGCGCTGATTGTTGACGGACTTTCTCGCGCCCGAACCATGGTCGACACAAAGACCACGGGCACCGACATGGTCACCGAAATGGACAAAGCCTCCGAAGCGCTCATCCTCGGTCGACTCGCCAACGAGCGTCCGGACGATGCAGTTCTCGGCGAAGAGGGCACGGACCGACCGGGGTCAACGGGTGTTCGCTGGATTGTCGACCCAATCGACGGCACAACGAACTACCTCTATGGCCACGCCGGATTCGCGATCTCGATCGCAGCCGAGATCAATGGCGAGATCGCCATTGGCGTCGTCCATGACCCTCTGCATGGCGAGGTCTTCACCGCGATTCGTGGCCATGGCGCGTTCCGAAATGGTCTTGCGATCCACGCTTCCGCCGAAACGAAGTTGTCTCACGCGCTGGTCGCAACCGGCTTCTCTTACGAGCCCGATCGCCGTCAGCGTCAGGCAGCAGTGCTCGGCAAGATCATCGGATCAGTTCGCGATATTCGCCGCATGGGCGCCGCGTCGGTCGACTTGTGCTCGGTTGCATGCGGGCGGGTTGATGCCTATTACGAACGCGGTCTGCAGCCTTGGGACCACGCTGCCGGGGCACTCATCGCTACCGAGGCGGGCGCGCTCGTCGGCAATCTCACCGGCGGTGCACCCGAATTTGAGTTCTGCCTCGCCGCGCCTCCCGCGTTGTTCAACGGCCTGCGGTCGCTGCTCGTCGACGCCGATGCAGCCAACGCGTAACCATCCTCCACACCGCCGAAGTTGGAAAACCTGACGTAGCGGCCTCTCATCGGTGACAATGGAGACTTATGGGCACCCGCATCCTTACCGTCGAGGACGACGAACGAATTCGCACCGCCGTTCGCCTCGCCCTTGAGGACGAGGGCTGGGACGTCGAGGAAGCGGACACTGGCGAGGAAGCGCTTCAAGCATTCACCCGCCAACCCAGCGACGTCGTCCTCATCGACATCATGCTTCCTGGTATCGATGGCTTCGATGTCTGCCGCTCTATTCGACGTGTCAGCGATGTCCCGATCGTCATGGTCACCGCCCGCGCCGACACTCATGATGTTGTTGCAGGCCTCGAAGCCGGAGCTGACGATTACCTGACGAAGCCATTCGCTCCGAAAGAACTTTCGGCACGAATTCGCGCACTCCTTCGTCGAGCACGAACAATCGACCTCGCTCCGACTCATCTGCGTTTCGGCGATCTCGAGATCATCCCGGAAGAAGGAATCGTTCTTCGCGACAACGCCGAGGTGCATCTCACGAAGACTGAGTTCCGACTTCTCGTTGAACTCGCGTCTGCACCCGGCCGCGTCTTCAGTCGTGAAGTTCTTCTCGAACGCGTCTGGGGCTATGGCTACTTCGGCGATGGCCGTCTCGTTGATGTCCATGTGCGTCGTTTGCGCATGAAGGTTGAAGTCGATCCCGCCAACCCGCGCCACGTCATGACAATCCGCGGCCTCGGCTACAAACTTCAGCAGTGACCAAACCCATCACGACTCGCACTCGGCGGCGACGTCGAGCTCGGATCATCGCTCCAGTCCGTCGTCGCTTTGGTCTTCGCACTCGCCTCACCCTGACCTTTGCGCTCGGCGCTGCGGTGTTGTCGGCAGTCCTGGCGTTCATCACCTTTGGCCTCACTCGCCAGAACCTGATTGACCAACGGCAATCTTCTTCAGTCGCACGAGCATTCGCGAATGCTGACCGTTTGTCGGTTGAACTTCCCTATGCATCCACCCCGATCATGGTCAATCGGGACTTAAACAGCCTTTCCCATCCAAACGATGCAAATGCAGCGCTTGCTAACGCTGGACGTTGGTATGCAACTGATCCGGCGGCGTTCACCCAAAATGAAATCCCCGTATCGCTTCTCGACATGGTTTCGGGTGGGCAGGCCGCAACCATGCGAACTGACGTCAAAGGATCAACCCAACTCATCGTTGGCGTGCCCGTCCCAAATCTTGATGCTCACTATTACGAGAGTGTGCCGCTTGCCGATCTCCAGCGAACGCTCGATGGCTTGGCCTGGACGCTTCTGATCTCCTCAGCCCTCACGACTGTCGCTGGCGCACTCATCGGCTACTGGGCGAGCCGACGCGTCTTCGCCCCGTTGCTCGATGTCGGCACCGCTGCCGGCGCGATTGCGGGCGGCCGCCTCGACACTCGACTCCCAGAAGGCGTCGACGCAGACCTCGATCTCATCTCAAAGCCATTCAACGAAATGGCTCAAGCGCTGGAGGACCGAATTGAACGCGATGCCCGATTCGCGTCTGAAGTCAGTCACGAGTTGCGTTCACCGCTCATGACCCTTGCTGCGTCGATTGAGGTGCTGGAAAACACTCGGGACGATCTTCCCGAACGCGCTCGTACCGCTCTCGTGTTGCTGTCGGCAGATATCGATCGTCTCCAGCAACTCGTCGAGGACCTCCTCGAGATTTCCCGATTCGACGTAGGCGCAATCACTTTGCACCTCGAAGAAGTTCTCGTGGTCGAACTCGTCTACCAATCCGTGAGCATTCTTGGCGGCGGAGGCGTCCCCGTTATTCACGACATCGATACCGACGAACTTGTTGTGCGCGTCGACAAACGTCGATTCGGCAGAGTCATTGCCAATCTCCTCGACAATGCAGATCGCTATGCCGGCGGTGCGACATCAGTGACCGTTGAACGAGTCGAAGACATGATCCAAATCAGCGTCGAGGACAACGGCAACGGCGTGCCTGAAGACGAACGCGACATTGTGTTCGACCGCTTCTCTCGCGGCAGCGAGGGCGGAAACCGTTCGAATGACACTGGCGTTGGCCTTGGACTCGCACTCGTCGATGAACACATCCGACTCCACGGTGGCCGAGTGTGGGTTGAAGATCGTCGTGACGGTGACCACGGCGCTCGATTCGTCGTTGAACTCTCCTTGGTTGATCCGCCTGCACCCGCCGAAGCCGAAGAGGAAGTCCTATGAGCACCCACCCACTTCGTCGCCTTATGGGCATTGCCGCACTCAGTGTTTGCCTGAGTCCGATCGTTGCCGCTTGCAGTATTCCCACCGAGGATCAACCGCAGCCGGTCAACCGCGATCAACCCACGACAACGGTGACCGCTGCCCCCTAGACGGCAGTCAACGATCTCCTGAACTAAATCGGGAGATCACCGGTTGCCGCTCGAGTACTCCCGTGGTCGCGCCAGGCAGCGATGGTGCGTTGAGCGATGCGCATCTGATGGATTTCGTCAGCGCCATCGGCGAACCGGGCCCAACGAGCCTGCTGATACATGTGAGCCAAAGGCGTGTCGGTTGAATAGCCCAACGCTCCGTGAACTTGAATCGAGCGATCAATGATGCGATTCAAAGAGTTCGCAACGAAATGCTTCGCCATGGAAACTTCTGCTGTGAAGTCATCTCCACGATCAATCTTGTAGGCAGCATGCAGCACCATCAGTTTGCACTGGTAGAGCTCCATCGCTGAATCAGCAATGAGCCACTGAACACCTTGCTTCTCGGCAAGGATCGAACCGTGTGAATAACGATCGAGGGATCGCTCAACCATCATGTCGAGTGCCACTTCGGCCTGCGCGATCCAACGCATGCAATGGGCAAGTCGGGCAGGTCCGAGTCGGTACTGACCTAAACGATGCCCCTGGCCACGACCGCCGAGCATGGCCGAATCGGAAACGCGGAGGTCTTCAATCAGGATCTCAGAGTGGCCCGTCGAGCCATGCATCGTTTCGATCTGGCGCACTTCGTTCCACCCCTCGGTGGGGATGTCGACAAGAAACGCCGTGTTCGCAGCCTGAGGCAGATCGGGATCGTCTTCAGTTCGCGCAACGAGAATGGCAAAACTGGCCCGGTGCGCGTTTGAGATAAACCACTTGTGGCCGTTGATTACCCACTCCTCACCGTCCTGTTCCGCATGAGTGCGGATCAACGTCGGATCAGATCCTGCGACCTCGGGTTCCGTCATCGCGAAGCATGACCACACACGGCCCTCACACAGTGGGCGTAAGTACTTCTCTTTCTG
>Ga0068872_10004088_pt1 | contig 11079 bp, 7 predicted proteins | sample NOAtaG_7_FD_66441 | JGI IMG/M metagenome (GOLD analysis project Ga0068872, IMG submission 66441) | Freshwater lake microbial communities from Lake Erie, under a cyanobacterial bloom - NOAA_Erie_Diel1S_2200h metaG | ecosystem: Environmental > Aquatic > Freshwater > Lake | place: USA: Ohio, Lake...
TCACTCTTTTTGTAAGTTCATCAACATCAAGTGCTTCAATTGTAGCAATTGCTTTTCGTTGAGCTTCTTGTGCTGCTAATTCTTCGTCTGATGGACCTCCGCCAAATAGACCAGCAATACCACCAACAATAGCACCTAATCCGGTTCCAATAACAGGAACTGCGCTTCCTATTGATGCTCCTGTTGCCGCTCCGCTTAATCCACTTTTAATAGACATTGACTATACTCCTATTGACTTTTCTTTTTCGGTTGAACTGGTTTTTCTTCTGCTGGTTCCTTTTTTGGAACTACCATTCCCGGAATTTCTTTTGATTTTGGTAAAGATGCTTGAAGAGGAAGACCTAAACGTTTTCTTGCTAATTCAGCGACCGATTGATCTTGTCCAACGGCTTGTCTTGCTCTTCCTGCTATTGCGGATTGCGCATAATCCAAACCTTGCGCTAATGTTGGCATAGATCTAACAACCGCTTGTTCTTGTGGTGTTAATTGTGCAACTATTTGATCTCTAGCTTGTGCTAAATTCATTCCGCCGTATTTTCCACCACCAGATAATTTAATGTCTGTGTCACTAAATCCAGATTGAGTTCCTTGGCGAACACCTAATAATCCTTGTGCTTCTCTTGATAGCTCAGATAATTTACTTTGTTGAGCTAAATCTTGAGTTCTCATCTCTTGATTTCTTCTCATTGCTTCTTGTTGTTGAACCGGATTAAATAGTTTTTCATTAAATTGATTTTCAGCAACTTGTTTTGCAGCAGCTTCATCTCCCAATAAAGTAGCTAGATTTTGAGCAGCCCCAGATTGGCTTCCCATAAAACGACCACCCGTTTGACTTATATCAATATTAGAGCTTAGGTCAGATAGAATATTTCCATATTCATCCATGTTCTTGCCGTAGATACCTTGTTCTGGATTGATTCCATATTGCTCTAGTTGATCTAGTAACGCAACATCTTGCTCCCCCCATTTAGAAGGATTATTTGCATCAATAGTAGTTCCGTCTGGATTTTTTCCAGCAAGCATTTGTTGAATCTTAGATCCAGCTTTGTTATATTCGGAAGCTTGTTGTTTAGCTACAGATAACAATCCGGTATCACCAGATAGTTTACTACGAAGGTCTTGAATCGTCTTTGCTCTTTGAGCTTCAATCCCAGCAGCTTTAGCGGCAGCTTGACTTTGAGCACCTTGTAATGCGCCTTGTGTCTGAGCTTCAATACCAGACAAAGCACTACGACCTTGTTGAATTTGTTGTTGACCACTTCTACCAATAAGTGCTCTATCTAACGCACTTTGTCCTGTACCGTATCCACCACGTTGAGCTACTTGAGAAGCTAGAAGTTGTTGCTGACCTCCTGCTGTTGCTCCAAGACGACCCAACGCACTTGCAGTAGCAGCTTGAGATCCAAGTTTACCAGCAGCTTCAATCCCTTGTGGACCTTTATATGCTGCAGATCTTAATGCTTGACCTTGTTCTTTTAATTGATTCGGATCAAGTTGTGCAAACTGATCTTGCTGACCGGAAACTTGTTGTCCGTATTGTTGTCCTTGTTGAATTGCGCTTTGTGCTCCTGCGGCACCTTGTTGCATACCAGCTTGGAACTTGCTCTTACCAGCTTCAATACCAGCTCTGATATCACCAGCTTGACTTGATAGACCTTCACCAATCTTTTGTCCCATTTTTTCACCGGCACCAACGTTCGCACCTAGTACGCGGTTGATATTAGTGAACCCAGTACCGCGCTGTTTGTTGCGGTCTTTTTTATCTTGTTCTGATTGAGTTGGTTGTTGGATTGGTTGTATCATATTGATTTATATATAGTTGTTAAAATTAGCCTAAAACAATGACCTTTATCTTAAAAGAAACGTCTTTTGGTAACCCCTTGATATTTTGGATGATTATATTTCCTTCACTTTTAACAAAAGATACAAAAACACCAGCATTGGGAAGACTCGTAGGATCAGACGCTCCAGATACATTGATTACTATTAACCCTTCTGCTGATTGTTGTCCGTTAGCAAGCTTAAACGTCGTCCTATTTCTAGGCGTTCCATTAACATCTACAGTCACCGTGAATTCTTGTATTGTCGCATTAAAGTTCTCTTTAAAGGTCAATCTATTGTTAAGAGCATTATACAATTCTTCAAACGATGAATTGATGGTTATGCCAAGATCTTTTACCAGATCGGCGTTCTCCGGAAAGTCCTGCTCTAGAATGCGGCGATATGTACTGAGTCTTGCCATTATCTATATGCTCTTTGTGATATTCCCAAGTTTCCAGTAAGAGTAGTTCCGTATAGTGCGTATTCTTCTCTGGCAACTTTGTGTGTAATTTTCATATTCAAATATCTACAACGTTGATTTTGAGCAGGAACTAAAGTTCTAAACGGAGCAGCATTACTTCCACCACCAAAAAATCCATATCCAAATCCCGGATCAGAATAGTGACCAAAAATACCATTACCTTGACCAAACATGTCAATAGTAGTAAACTCAGGTTTAAGATCACTACTAAATCCTACAGTGATTTTAGTCATTGCTTTATCTCTGAACATGATAGTAGTTTCTGAGATCTGCTTATTCATAAGCGGGTCGCCAAAAGTAATGGGTGCATATGTGAATTCACAATTGATTGAGTTATATACAGTCAAAGGTCCAACAACCCATTGTAATGGAAGATTGAGAATAACACGATTTAGTGTTTTATTCACAGATAATACAACAGATTCAATAAGAGTTATATTACTAATTTGCTGATAACTATTGTAAGTAACTCCAAGGTCGGAATTGAGGTTAGATATAATTGCGTTGTAACATGCTTTAATGTCTTCAAATGTATTTAGATTTCCCGATGTTGAATAAGTTGAACCAGTTCCACCAGATGTTGTCACATTGATAGGAATACTAAACTCTGTACTAACTGCTTGTGTATCGCTTACTACGTGAGTACCAACAATGCTAGGAATAGATCCATTTGCTGTTGTAATAGTAACAACACGACCATCAACTAATCCGTGTGCAGTTGATGTCACAACAACCGTAGGAGTATCTTCTGAGTTAGAAACTATAGATCCGGATTTATTAGCAACTTTGCTACTATAGTTGGTTGACAATACACCCGGATCGGAGTCGAGATAAGCAGCTAAAGCTACGACCTTATCTCGCATGTTATCCCCACTCGATGCTTCTAGTGTATTTTCATAGCTGCGTTTCACAGTACCTGAAGTTGTCTGCACTAAAAGCGAGGTCGGGATAGTAATCTGGAATGATGTCGATGCAACATTACTAACTGAATACAAACCATCCAAAGAAGGATATGAAGTTGTATCTGAAAGTGTTACGTAGTCATTGTTTGTTAAATAGTGAGGAGAAGAAGTGTTAATTGTAATGGTAGTACTAGCACCAGAACTAGATGTAATGGTACTAACACCAACAGTTGGATCTAAGTCAAGTTGACGAAGAGTACTATTGAATGCGTATATTGTGAGAGTTTGTTCTTGAGTAATAACATCACCAACATTTATACCAGCAACAGAAGGGAATGTCATTGTTTTTGTTGAAACGTTGAGTGCATCGTCAGCTAAATCAAGTGAGAAGTCTTTATCTGCATAGTCTGTTCTATTGAAATTCTTACGTTCTTTATGAATTAGGTTATCTTCACCAGAACCCATGAACAATACATCTTCAAATCCCGGATTTAATCCACAAGTTTGAGTTCTTGAAAAGGTGGTCCAAGTATTTGTAAGAGTACAATGTCTAAAAGCAATTGTAGCAACTGTATCTGTTGTTTGAGTATTTGTATATACAGTGTAACTACTATCACTATCGTATCCAATACCCCAAGTTACTTTGCTAAAATTAGTAAAAGGAACAGAACTTAATCTGAGAATCTCAGTGTCGATTGGTCTACTAATAGTTTCACCAGCACCCGATTCTGTTATAGGCGTAATACCTTCTGAAGTCCAAGCGTATACAGTATTCTTAGTTACAGAAACGCTATCAGGAGCAGTAACAGTGTATGAAGAATCTAATAATGATGTAGTGAACGGAGCAACTTCTCCTGAAATACGATACGCACCATCTTGTTTGAATGCGAATAATGTATCTCTAAGTGGAAAAATACGCAAGATCTCTTTATCTTCGGCAGAAATATCGAAGTAATTAAGAAGAGGCACAGCTTCTGGTTGACCCAATTTGCTGTAGTAAATTCGGTTTGGCTTAATATCGTTAGTTGATACAATAGTTTCACTTGCTAAACTATAAGCAAAGCTTGTTCCAGCACCAACGAAAGAAGAACCAAATACAATATCAAATGTATCTGTCGTACAATTTGTTACAGCATATAGTCCAGCAACTACTGGGTTACAGTTTGAGAAAGAAATAACGATTTCATCACCATTGTTTAGACCGTGAGCTGTATGTTCAAACGTAAATGTAGTACCAGATCCAGTAATAGGACCAGTCACCACTTCAATTGGTCCAATATCAGGATTGAAAGACAATCCAACATCTACAGTACTAGAAGCAACGTAGAATGGTTCAGGAGTAAGATCTTTTTCTTCTAAATTAATCTGACCGGGAGATGTGCTATCACCGCTGATGTAGTAAGCGTTAACAATACTAGTAGATTGTTTATTAATCACTCGTACTAAAGACTGTGCAGTTTGGTCAATAGCTTGTGCCGCAGAAGTTAAAGAGGATAAAAGCACTTGTTTATTAGCAGCATCTTCTCCATCACCAGCTTGGAATTGAGTAATAGTGAACCCTGTATCACCATCTACAGCAGGATCACAGATACCTTCATTCGTAGCGGTGATAGTAACAACATTTGATTTAAAATATGCATTAGAAAATGTTACACCAGTTGGAAGTGATGCAGTAGCAATTGTAAAACTTGTTGAAGTTGGGGCGGAAACAACCGTTGCAACACCATTAATAGTAGTTCCACCAGTTTGTGTAACACCAAAAATCTCTACCGTATCACCAATAGAAAGATGATTATCAACCAATGTTTCTATTGTTGTGTTTGGAGTAGCAGAAGTAATACTTGAAATATTGTATGTATTATTACACGAAAAATCGTATATGAATTCGTTTAGAGTATTTAAAACTCTTTCTGCGATTTTTAATTCATCGTCTGCTGTTAAAATATTGATTGGAATAGAAATGGCACCAGAAATTAGTGGATCTGCTCCAACTCCATTAACAATAAAGTATGGTGTATAGTGAATACCAGACTGTGAATATAGATTAAAATACTCACCACCAGAAAGAGTATCTAAACAAGCGACGTCTGTGATCTCTTTTGCTCCACTAATAAACTCATATGTATCATATCCAGCAGAACTGGCAATAGTGATAGTATCACCGGAGTTAATTAGAGTAACACCGAGTAGTTGGAAGGTACTTAGTCTTTGTTTTGTTCTTGTATTTGCATAGAATACAACGTTCTTGAAACGATTGATGTCTTTAGCAAATGGAGGAGGCTCGTTTGCTGCTACTAAACCTTCACCGGATTCAGGATTTGTATAAAGGTTTGTATTAAACTGTACAAGTTCTTCTGGAGAAGCGTCATTGAATACTAAGTAACCTTGAGAAATCTCGGCAGAAGTTGGGAATGCTTCATAAACTAGACGCATTTCATCGTCTGGTATTACGGAAATACCACCAGCACCTAGAGATTGACCTTCTGTTGCTGTAAAAATACGTGTTCTATAGATTTGTACGAAGTAATCTGAGTCAATATTTGTTGGAATTGTAACTGTTACATCAACATTCGCAGAAGAAGTCATTGTAAATGGTGTAATGTATGATGACATTAATCCGGTTGGAATAATAGCTGGTAATTCTACCTTAAGACGTTCAGAAATTCTAAAAAGAGTGTTATTGATGATACCAATTTGTTCAGAAGTGGCTGGTGCAGATAGTTCTGTGTCATCTAATGATTGAGCATATGTTGCATCACCAGTAGCTGTAATCTTTCTGTAGTTAGCAGAATACAAATCACCAGTAGTTAATACATGACTATCATCAGCATGTTCAAAGGTAAAAGAAAGAGTAGTAGAAGTTGGTGCGTAATCTAATGTATAGTAAGGAGTTGTTGTAGTATTGTTCAAATAATCAATAGCAGTTGAAAGATTTTTTAATTCAATACTATCATTAATAGAGAAATATAAGCTCGGATCACTTCCCACTTCAAATTCAATGGTACAAACATTATTAACAATGTCAATTTTCTTCATATCAAGAGGAGGAGTTCCACCACCTGATGTATTTGCTAGAAATAGATCTTGATCTAATTGAATTGCTAGATTTTTTACATTGTTATAAAGTAATGATGCATCTGAATTGATCGGAGTATAATAAGATGTTGCGTAGTTTCCATCTCTGATTTCTGATCCGGTTTGATCAAGAAGATCTAAATTAACAATGAGAGTGTTTAAATCCATTGCTGTAGTATCTAATGCGTAGTTATACACTTCTACTCTGTTAGAAGGAACTCCAAGAAGCAAATTATCGTTTGCATCTTTGTACCCCCAAACGGCACGATAAGCAACCGCACTATCCAAAGGAAGGAAGCCAGATAAAAGTCCTTGTTCAATAACAAGCTTTGCTGTAATATCTAGAGCCTTAATAGCTCCCGCACTTTTAATAAGAGTAGTTGATAAATCAGCAGCAGTCTTAGCTGAGATCTTCTTAACACCTTCACTAGTTGTAAAGTAGAGATTTTTATTAGCTTCGATTGATTTGATACGAAGACCAGATTGAGTTTCGCTATAAGATCCAGAAAATGCTTGGAAGATTGCTTTACCGTTAGCATCTAGTTCGCTAGTATCAAAAGCTAGAGTAGTTCCGTAGTGAGCAAGTATTCTATCCTTGTATTCAATTAGTTGCTTGATTCTATCAGTACTAATTCCTAGATCTTGACTGTACTCTTTCAATCCTCTTCTAGATTCAATAACATTATCACGACGAATGATAACATTATCAGCTTGCACAAGAGATCCTTGTGGAAGGCTAAGACTATTTGGGCTATAATTAAGTCCTAATGCTTGAAGTGTTACTTGTTGAGAAGCCATCTAAGTCCTCTTATAGCCTACGACGACCGCGTTTACCGAGGCGTAATAGGGAGAATTGATTAAATACTTTTGGTACGCTTGATTCTACACGTTGTCCGATTAGGGCAGCTTGTTGCTTATCCATTTCGGCAAGCTTACCCATAGAAACAGCAAGACCTTCTTTGTCGCCAATAGCCATTAGGATACGAGCAGCAACCATTTCAGCAAGTTTGCTATGAAGTTCTGGTGGAATTTGTGGGATAATACATTCATTGGCAAGACAAATATAGTCACCTACTTGAATTGATACATACTTTTGTGGACCACCTGAGCTATTGTTAACCCAAGTTTGAAGATCGGTCATCTTGAACTTACCAACATTTCCCGGAAGAATTTGGCGTAATTTTACATCATATGTATATGTACGATGGCCCGGATTCATTTGTAGAAAATCTACTAGGCTATTTGTTTGATATAGATCTTCTGTAATATCCGTTTCTGGGTCTGTATAACTTGTTGCTAAATTATCGAACTTAATATAGACGTAATTATTATCAACAGAAATACCACTAGAAGCAACAGAGAAAGAAGTAGAAATATCGGAATAGTCCACAGTAGAAATTGAAGAAGAAACAGTACAAGAAACATCTTCTAATCCTAGATTGTTAATTGCTGAGTTAATATTAGCAGCAGTAATAGCAGCAGTTGCTCCAATTTCAAACTGGTTTGCACTAGGAGAAGATGCAACCGCAGTTAAAGTTGTAACAACCGGACTATTAGACTGATTTCCCGTAGTAATAATGATAGTATCATCAACTTGTATTTGAGAATTATCAGAAACTACAAGAGCTTTTTGAAACCCTTCGATAATAGCAGCGCGATCATCTCTTACTAGAAAGTTAGGACGAAGATAGATGAAGAAGTTTAAGGAACCTGTTGCACCAGCAACAACTTGAGGAGTGATAACGATTTCGTTACCTTCCAAATAGTATTTACCAATGGCTTGATTACTACCAGAACTTTGTTGATAGAAGGACTTTTCTTCAGGAGCAATTCTGCTCATCTTGAAAAAGTTACCAGAACTATCGCTCCAGTTAATATCTCTTACAGAACCACCTTGTGCTCTACTAGGAATTGGATATCTACTGATACCATCCACCAGAGCAGTAGGAGGACACTTGTATACAAAATATTCCTCATGCAGCTCACGAATTGCTGGAACAGCACTGATTTGTAGCTCCTCATTTATCATCGTAAGAATGTCATTGTACGTCAACGTTGATTGTGACGTAGGAAACATAATACGAAGCTTGATAGAGCTTACTAGAGAATTTGTTGTATAGTAAGGTTTGATTCCTGCCATTTAATTAGGCTTTCATTGCTTCAATTTGTGCTTTAAGGGCTTCGATTTCTGCTTTTAATTCTTCTTCTGATTTCTCTTCAGACTCTTCCATATCGTCTTCAGATTCCATTTCGCCAAGTTCCATTTCTGGACTTTCTTCTTCACCTTCAACGATGCTCTCAGCTTTTTCAAGACCTTCTTTTAAGCCTTCTTTAGAATCAGAAGCAACAGAAACTTTTTTCATTCCTTTTACTTTTTCTAATCCCATGCTTCCAAGGTGTTCCATTAGGTCTGAAAGTACAGAACCTTTTGCTTTTTTGTGAGAAGGAGACATTGGTTTACCTTCTGCCTTCTTCTTTGCGATAATTTTTTCAAACATTTTATTCACTGATTTTTCTCCTATTTCAAAATCAATTTTAGCAGTAGTAAAGTTATGGTAAGTGCGTGTACTGCAATCGCGCATTTTACCAAAGTTGACATTTCTTTAATTTGAACTTCCTTAACAATCACTGGTATTTCTACCATTTTAATCTCGTGTTGTATTACAGGAACTTCTTTTATAACTTCTTCAATCTCTTTTACTACAATTGGAATCTCAACTCTTTCGATTTGTAATTCTTTTTGTATAATGATTTTCTCTACTTCAACAATTTGCACTTCTTTTTGTACAATAATTGTTGGCACTTCAATTCTTTCGATGCGAACTTCTTGTGCTGGGGCACTACCAGCTTGTACATTGAAATTGGGTAAAGCTCCACCAACTACAACCACACGTTTAGCATCAAGAAGTTCATCGAACTCTCTCTGTATGATCTGCGAAGGATCTGCGTGTGAAATTTGTCTCATATATCTAGTTGTTAATATTGTAATTAAAGAACTTGTGCTCTGAATCTAATGAACCCAGAAGTAAATCCAGAAATAACCCCAGTAGTTACGCGTACTTGTCCACTAGAATCAATTGAAAAGGTTAATAGGTTACCAGCTCCAGTATATTCGACTTGAAGATCTGCACCAGTCCAATCAGTTGGATCGTTTCTTGTTCCTAGTAATTTATAGGTAGCGTATGTATCGGTAGTAGCATTTACGTATACGTGTAATAATGCTTCAAAAGACATGATAGATGTACTGAAGTCTAAACCAACAATAGAATCATTTGAGGAATTGTCAGCTAATCCTGACCATGTAGTAGGTGCTATGTCACCAGAAACTCCACCCGGAGCGTCTGCGAAAGTTCCATCACCTCGTAGGAATTTTGTTGCGTCACCAGCAACAGGAGCAGGAACTAGACCTTTAGTTCCACCGCTACCAGAATCCCCAACCATTACGTCAAGGATTGATGTAGCGTCACTAGCAGAAAGATCTTCAACGTTACCAGTACCAGATGTTTTACGACCTTTGAGAGTAGAAGTAGCAACTTGCGCGAGTTTTGGATTCGTAACCGCATTTGCTTCTATGAATTTAGTCTTTATCCTAGACATTTGAAGTTTCCTTCAGCTCATCCGAGCCAGCTTCGATATTTCAATCGGTAATTAGACGGGTAGAGATTTCTCCCTACCCATCACTATACTAGTTGTTATTATGTTAAGTAAGAGTAAGAAATTACTAGTTTATCGGTAGCTACTAGTTCAGAAGCACCACCTGTAGCTAGGTCACCAGCGAAGGTGATACGAGTAACTCCACCAGATCCACCGGTAAGAGATACAGTGTAATCAACGCCTTTTTCTTGTAGTAATCCACCAATAACAGTGAGGCTAATAGAGTTGTCAGAAGCACTTGCACCATGTACAGCGTGAGCCAAATCTACGTATTGGTTTGTGATATCACCAGCAATCAAAGTGATCTTTTGTTCTGTTTGCTTTAAAGACTCAATCTCATTAGAACCATTGATCTTGATAGTTTCAGCATCAACTTTAACTCTTAATTGACCAGCAGCATTTCCCGGATTGGTAGATTCCAAACCAGAACTAGAAGCTAAGTCAACAGAAATGATCTGACTAGAAACAGAGATCATGTCTCCACCAGATAAAGAAGCAGCACTAATTGCAGAACTAATAGCAGAATTTAGTTGATCGTATTCAACAGAATCACCTGTTGCACTACCAGCAGCAAGACCAGTAATCTTATTACCAGCCATTGCAATGTTGCCAGACATAGAACCACCAGCAAGTGGTAAGTAATCAGCAAGTGCGGTGTTTAATTGGTCGTATTCAACCGCATCGCCTGATAGAGTACCAGCAGCCATGCTAGAGATTTTTCTACCTGACATATCAACAGTACCATCAAGTTTGATAATACCATTACCAGCGTCAGCTACTAAGTCAATGCCAACAGCAGAAGACATCAAAATCTTACCACTACCATCGTCCATGTCGAGAGATGTAGTGTTGGCAGAATTTTTAATTGCGTATGTGCTTACGTCTAAGTCACCACCAAGTGTAGGACTAGTATCTTCAACAATAGATTGAATACCAGCAGCAGCAACCGCAGCAGCATCTGCGTATGCGGTAGTTGCAATAGCGGTACTGTTATCTCCCGGAGATTGTGTAGGAGCGGTAGGAGTTCCAGTGAGAGCAGGAGAAGCTAAATCAGCTTTAAGATCAAGTTGTCCTTTATTTACAGCATCACCAGAAGCTGTACCGTCTGCCATGTTGGTAACCTTGTTGGTTGCACCCATATCAATC
>Ga0068872_10004089_pt1 | contig 11075 bp, 8 predicted proteins | sample NOAtaG_7_FD_66441 | JGI IMG/M metagenome (GOLD analysis project Ga0068872, IMG submission 66441) | Freshwater lake microbial communities from Lake Erie, under a cyanobacterial bloom - NOAA_Erie_Diel1S_2200h metaG | ecosystem: Environmental > Aquatic > Freshwater > Lake | place: USA: Ohio, Lake...
CGGGAGCCGAGGCGATCGAGACGCACCGAGTCGGCGCGCAATTCACCGACGACCGTGGCGAGCCGAGTGGCGACCTCACCCTCGTCCAGCATGACGGCGGCATCCTCGTCGCTCAGCCAGGCGACGTTGGCTCGTTGATGATCATCGCTCGCTCCGGACCACGGCACGAGCACCGACGGAATGCCGACCGTCGCCACGTCGGCGACCGTGCCCGCTCCTCCGCGACCGATCAACAGATCGCAGGCGGCGTACACGTCGGACATCCGATCCTCGTATCCGATCACGCGATACCAAACCCCGTCGGAACCGTCACGATCGAGGCCGCCGTCACCTCGGTGCTCGTCGACGAATCGTTCACCGACCACGTGGAACACCGCGAGAGAACGATCATGCGACGATTCTCCCACGAGCGCCAACACCGAACGGTTCAGCACCCGCGAACCGAGTGAACCGCCGACCACGGCCACCATGAATCGATCGACCGGAATCCCCAATCGTTCACGAGCAACACGACGATCACCCTCACGGTCGACCGTTCGAACGGAACGCCTGACGGGGGCGCCGGTCCAGCGCGCACGAGGAAGACCGGATCCGGGGAACGCGGTCGCCGTGGCGGAGGCGAATCGCGACGTGAGTCGACTCGAGCGCCCGGGCGACCGATCGTACGAGACGACCACGACCGGAACGCGCAGACGCCGAGCCGCGAGCACCGCCGGCAGGCTCGCGTAGCCACCAACGCTCACGACCACTCGGGGACGATCCCGACGCATCACGCGAATCGCCGAACGTCGAGCGCGCAACAGCTTGGGAGCAAAGGAGAGATTGCGCACGAACGCGCTCACCGACAGCCCGCGCTGAAGACCGACCACGTCGAAGAATCGATGGTCGATACCCGCGGGTGGAACGAGTCGAGTCTCGATCCCACGCTCGGCACCCATGTACATGATCTCGTCGAGAGCGTGGCCACTATCCACCAAACCCTCGGCGATGGCGAGCGCCGGCAACACGTGCCCGGCGGTGCCACCGCCCGCGATCACCGCGAAACGGGTCATCGAGGGCGTCGAGCCACGTTCATCAGGAGTCCGGCGGCCACCATCGACACGATCAGTGACGATCCGCCGAAGGAGATGAACGGCAACGTCAGACCGGTCACGGGAATCGCTCCGATGACGCCACCAATGTTGATGCAGATCTGGATGAGGAACCATCCCGAGATGCCACCGGCCAGCAAACGTCCGAAGCTGGTGCGACACGAGATGGCGGCCTGGAAACCGAAGTAGATGAGGAACGTGAACAGTGCGATCAGGCCGATCACTCCGAGGAAGCCCATCTCTTCGGCGAGCGTCGCGAAGATGAAGTCGCTGTGCGCCAACGGCACGTAGCCCCACTTGCCGGTGCCGGCCCCGATGCCGGTGCCGGTCACACCGCCGTTCGAGAGGCTGATCAACGATTGGTACACCTGATACGTGGAGTGTCCGCGGTTCTCGTACAGCTCGAAGAACGACGTGATACGCACGAACTTGTCGGGCCGCAAGGCGACGAGGAGTGCTCCGAAAGCTCCGCCGATTCCGGCCACCGTGATCAACGGAAACAACGGTGCTCCGGCCAGGAAAAGAACCACGAAACCGATTCCGACCATGACCGCGCACGAGCCGAAGTCGCTCTGGATCAAGGACAAGCCGGCGCCGGCGGCGACGACAAGTCCGAACGGCTTCATCGTGACGCGCCAATCGTGCATCCGATCCAATCGACGAGAGAGAAGATCGGCTCCGTAGATCACGATGAACAACTTCATGAACTCCGACGGCTGGAATCGCTGATCGAAAAGCTGGATCCAGGCACGCGCACCGTTCACCTCGACGCCCAGACCGGGCACCCATGCCAGGAGCATCAAACCCAGACCCACCACCGGACCGACACGCGCGATCTTGTGCAGGATGTCCAACTTCAACTTGTACGCGAACATCATGCCGACGGCACCCATGCCCGCGTACACCGCCTGACGACGGAAGAGCTTCCACGCCGAGTCGCCACGATTGAACGAGACGATCGACGACGATGACATCACCATCACGAGACCGAAGAGCACGAGGATGATCGACACCGCGGCGATGACGTAGTAGCCCACCGGCTTGGGGTCGCGCGAGGTGGCGTCCTGGTAGCGCGAGCGAAGTCCACCCTCGCCCGTGCGGATGCGTTGGGCTCGTTCGTACGCCGCACGACGACGATCGGCCAGGTTGTCGGCGGATCGCCCCGCCGACTTGCGACCGCTTCGACTGGTACGGGACTTCTGTCCGATCGCGATCGTCATTTTCCGGCTCCTGACTTGCCCGATTGCTTCTTGGCCGGCTTGTCCTTCGCCGGCTCGTTCTTCTTGCTCGCACGACCCTTCGTTCCGGCCACGAGAGCCTTCACGCAACGGGCGAAATCGTCGCCGCGCTCCTGATAGCCGCCGTACCAGTCGAAACTGGCGCACGCCGGCGAGAGGAGCACCGTGTCCCCGGACTTCGCGAGCGACGCGGCATGAGCCACCGCTTCGGTCATGTCGGAGGCACGCAACACCGTGCGATGCGGGGAGAAGATTCGCTCGATCTCCTCGGCCGACTCTCCGATCGCCACGACCGCCTTGATGCGACTCATTCCGTTCGCCAACTCACCCAGATCGAGACCCTTGTTGCGGCCACCCGCGACGAGCACAACGTTCTCGAAACCGGCGATGGCGGTGAGCGCGGCGTGCGGAGAGGTGGCCTTGGAGTCGTCGAACCAACGCACACCACCGGCCTCGGCCACGAGTTCGATTCGGTGATGAGGGGCCTCGTAACTCTGCAGAGCGGCGGAGACGGCTTCGACCGACGCCAATCCCGGCTCGATGCACAACGCCGATGCCACCAGCGCGTTGGAGATGTCGTGCGGGAGCGCGCGTCGCATGCGCGACGTGGCGATGATCTCCCCCGACGGACATTCGAGAACCCCGCTCCGAACACCGTACGAGGAACGATCCCCTCCGATCTCGATCCGGCGACAGCGCAAGGAATTCAGGTGACGCGCCACCACCGGATCGGTCACCACGCCGACGGCCACGTCGTTCGAACGCACGTTGCGCCAGATGCGCGCCTTGGCCGCTTCGTACGACGACATGGACGCGTGCCAATCCAGATGGTCCGGAGCGAGATTCAGCCACGCCGACGACTGAGCGCGGAACGTCTCGACGAATGCGAGTCGGAAGCTGGTGGCTTCCACCACGAACACGTCGACGTCCATGTCGAGCGCCTCCACCAACGGAACGTCGGTGTTGCCACACGCGACCGCGCGACGACCCGACGCCTGGATCATCGCCTCGACCATCGTGACGGTCGTGGTCTTGCCGTCCGTTCCGGTGACGGCGATCATCGGACGGGGACCACCGGGGCGCGACTGCTCCCACTCGTACGCGAGGTCGAGTTCACCGTAGACCGCCTTGCGCTTCTCGCCGGCGAGTCGCAGCACCCGGTGCCCCTCGGGCACTCCGGGGGCCGGGGCGATGGAGTCGACACCATCCAGGATCGAGGCCAGTCGCCGATCGTCCGGTGCCTCGACCAGTTCCACGTCCATGGCGGACATCGCGGTCCGCTTCGCGGCGGTCACGTCGTCGTCGGCGGCGACCACCGAATAGCCGCGAGCCACGAGGGCCTTGACGGTGGCCGCGCCGGTCACGCCGACGCCGTAGACGAGAACGCGCTCACTCACGGCAACACCTTCATGGCCGCGTCGCTGATGCGCGTGAAGTCGGCGATGAACATGGCCAGTGATCCAGCCACGCAAATTCCCCCGATGATCCAGAAGCGAATGATGACCGTCGTCTCGGGCCAACCGATCAGCTCGAAGTGATGATGGATCGGGGTCATGCGGAAGAAGCGACGCGTGCGTCCCGACGCCTTGAAGATCACCATCTGGACGGCCACCGATCCGGCTTCCATGACGTTGATTCCGCAGATGAGGGGCAGCAAGAAGTGCGTGTTGGTGGCCACGGCCAGCAAGCCGAGTGCCGCACCGATTCCGAGAGCTCCCACATCACCCATGAAGATGCGCGCCGGGGCCGCGTTCCACCAAAGGAATCCACCGCACGCGCCAGCGAACGCCGCCGCCAAAACGGCGAGGTCGAGCGGGTTCACGGTTCCACCGGCGAGGACGCCGTACACCTCGGGATTACGGAACGACCAGTAGCCGATGATGGTGTAGGCGAGGAAGCCGAACAGCGCCGAACCTCCGGCGAGTCCGTCGAGACCATCCGTCACGTTCACGGCGTTGGTGGTGGCCCACATCATGCCCGCGGTCCACAACACCCACAGCCACCACGGGATCTCCCAGCCCGGCCAATCGAAACGAGTGAAGGAGACCGTCTCGGAGATGTCGGTCGCGGCGGCCAACCACCACGTGACCGCGCACGCCAGACCGAAGGTGATGTAGCCCTTCTTCTTCCAGAAGATTCCGCGGTTGTGACCCTTGTTCACCTTGATGAGGTCGTCGAGCAGACCCATTCCGGCCATCACCAGGATGCCCACGATGATGATCATCGCCTGATTGGAAAAAGCCAACCCGTCACGAACGTGAGCGACGACCCAGCCGATGATGGCGGCACCGACGATGCTCAGCCCTCCCATCGTCGGAGTGCCGGACTTCTTCTCGTGGTGCGTCGGGCCGTGATCCTCCTTGCCCAGGATCGGCTGACCCTTGCCCCGGTTGCGGAAGAACGAGATGAGGAAACGGGTCCCCGCCAACGACAGGACCATCGAGGTCACTCCGGCGATCATGACGGCGATCATCGGCGTCCCTCCAACAACTCTCGGGCGACGGCGCGATCGTCGAACTCCAGGACCTCGCCACCGATGGTCTGGGTGCGCTCGTGTCCCTTGCCCGCGATGATCACCACGTCGCCTTCTCGGGCGTGCCGGAAGGCCAACGACATGGCCGCGCGTCGATCCGACTCGATTCCGATCAGACGGTGACGCAGGTGGTCCGGAATGCCGGCGACGACGGAGGCGATGATGGCCTCGGGGTCCTCCGAACGCGGATTGTCCGATGTGACGACAACGGCGTCGGCGAGCGATGCGGCGGTCTCGCCCATGATCGGACGCTTCATCTTGTCGCGATCCCCGCCGCACCCGAAGACCACGATCACGCGACCGTCGGTGGTCGCCTGGCGAACGGAGCGCAACATCTCGCCGAGGCCGTCGGGCGTGTGCGCGAAGTCGACCAGCACGACGAAGTCCTGTCCGGCGTCGACATGCTCGAATCGCCCCGCCACCACCGGTGCGACGCGCAGACCTTCGACGATCGCGTCGAGGTCGACCCCCAACTCCCGAGCCGCCGTGGCGGCCGCGAGAGAGTTCATGACGTTGACCGAACCGCCCATGGCCACGTTCACACGCACACCACGCCACGTGTACGAGTGCGACGTCGCGGACACCTCGGTGTCGGACACGTCGTCCATCGAGAAAGAAATCATCGGTATCGCCGAACGGTCGATCAGGCGACGGCCGAACTGATCATCGGCGTTCACCACACCGACGCGGGACAGATCCGATTCGAACAGTCGCGCCTTGGCTTCGAAGTAGGCCTCTTGCGTCCCGTGGAAGTCGAGATGGTCGCGACCCAGGTTGGTGAAGATCGACAGCGCGAACGAAGTTCCCAGCACCCGATCCAGCGACAGTGCATGGGAGGACACTTCCATCACCACCGAGCGCACGCCGGCGGCGTGCCGCGCCGCGAGCGTCCGCTGCAAGTCGCTGGCCTCCGGAGTGGTGAGCGCACCGGTGAGCGTCCCCATCACGTCGGTCGACACTCCCGACACCTTCAGGATCGATCCCAAAAGATGCGTGGTGGTCGTCTTGCCGTTGGTGCCGGTGATTCCCACCACGGACAGGTGGCGCGACGGATTGCCGAAGACCTCGCTCGCGAAAGGTCCGATCGCCGACCGAACGTCCTCGACCACGATCTGGGCGACATCTCCCACGCCGTCGAGTCGGTGGTCCACCAGAAGAGCGCTCGCTCCCCTCTCGACCGCGACGGTGGCGAAGTCGTGACCGTCACGCAGAACCCCACGCACGCAACAGAACATGGTCCCAGCCTCGACGGCACGCGAGTCGTGCGTGATGTCGACCACCAACGCGTCCGCCGACCCCGACACCAGCGCGGCGCCCGACGAACCGACCGCGCGCGTCAGCTCACCAACGGTGCGATGATGCGTTCCCAACGTCATGGTCACTCGGCCACCGCCGGGCAACCGGCATCGTCGGCGGAGGGTTCGATCGAACGCTCGTGAATGGCCATGGTGGCGATCTTGGCGAAAGCCGGCGCGGCGGCGGTGCCACCGAAACGGTCGCGGCTGGAGGGATCCGGTTCGTCGATGGAGACGAGAATCGAGATCTGCGGATTGTTGGCGGGCAGGAAACCCACGAACGTCGCGAAGTAGGCGCGGGTTCCGTCCTCGTTCTCGTACGTTCCGTTGTCCTGAATCTTGTATCCGGTGCCGGTCTTGCCGGCCACCGAGATTCCATCGATTCGCGCCCGGGTACCCGTTCCTTCGCACACCACCGACGCCATGAGCGCGCGCATCGTGGCGGCGGTGGTCTCGGACACGACTCGTCGGGTCGCGCCCGCCGGCGCCTCCCAGAAAGAACCCTTCTCGTCGATGGTGGCGCGCACCAATCGGGGCGACACGTACACCCCGTTGTTCGCGATCACGTTCACCGCCGACACCAACTGCAACGCCGACGAGGAGTATCCGTATCCGTAGGTGATCGTGGCGTTCTCCGAACCACGCCAGTTCTCGGGCTGCTTCAGCATTCCCGCGGTCTCGCCGGGGAACTGCAGGCCGGACTGCTTGCCGAATCCGAACGCCTCGAGGTAGTCGTGAAGGCGCGGCGATCCCACTTCACCGGCGGCCATCAAGGTTCCGATGTTCGACGAGCGAACGAAGATGTCGCGCAACGTCATGGGCTCGAGGTCGTGGGGGTAAGCGTCCTTGATCGTCTTTTCGTATTCCTGGCCTTCGTCGAACACGTAGACGCCGGGAACGTCGTACACGCGATCGGTGGTGGCCACACCGGAGTCGAGCGTCGCGGCCATGCTGAACACCTTGGCCACCGAACCGGGCTCGTGCGCCTCGACCGCCGCCATGTTGCCCGCGGTCAATTCGGCCACGCCGTCGGCATTGCGCCGCACGCTGACGATGGCGAGGATCTCACCCGTGGCGGTGTCCATCACCACGGCGTTGCCGCCCTTGGCCGTGAGTTCCTCGACGCGAGCCAGGAGAATGCGCTCCACCTGATACTGCATCGAACGGTCGATGGTGAGAACCAGATCGGTGCCCGGTCGCGGATCGTCCACGATCTTGGTCGTGCCCGGAAGGCTGCGCCCGTTGGAGGCTTCCTTCACCATCTCGCCGTCTTGGCCGCGCAACATCTTGTCGTACTGCAACTCGATGCCGGTCGCGCCCACGCCGAAGGGATCGGTGCGACCGACCACGTTTCGCGCCAACCCGCCCGCGACCTCGACGCGCTCGGGCTCGGAGATGCCGAAGATCCCCGCGAGGTTCAACGACAACACCGCCTCGGCCACGTTCTCGTCCACGAATCGCTGCACGTACACGAACGTGGTGCTCTGATCGGCCAACTTGGCGGCCAAGTCCGCCTCGGACACGGCGTCGATTCCCAACAGTTGGGCCAGCACGTGGGCCGTGGCCGCCGGATCGATGATCGATTGCGGGTTCGCGTAGATGGAGGTGGCCGGGACGGTGATGGCCATCTCGTTTCCGTCACGATCGAAGATCGTCCCGCGCGCGGCCGGAATGGACGAGAAACGTTGCCGTTGCTGCACGCCGTCCTCGCGGTAACCGGCTCCGTGGGCGACCTGCACCCAGAAACTGCGACCAACCAATCCCACCATGCACACCAAACCGAGGGAGACCATCACGTGGAATCGCGTGCGTCGCAATCCGGCCGTGGAACGATTGCGAACGGTGGCCTTGGGAGCTTCGGTCTTGTCGTCGCGACCGAACAGCAAACCCAAACTCTGCTTGGGGCGACGACGCGACGCGACCTTGGTCGCCTTCGACGCGGCACGCGTCGAAGAAGTGCGCTTCGACGATGATGCACTCTTCGACGACGATGCACTCTTCGAGGCGGACGACTTGGTCGTCGCGGTGCGAGCCCGCTTGCTGGAATCCACCTTGCGACGTGATTTGGGAACCTCGGTTCCCCGACGTGATTTGGGAACCTCGGTTCCCCGTGTCGTGCGACGTTCGTTGCTCATGGCTGGCCCCCAATCAGGGCCTTGACGGCCCCGTAGTTCTCGAGGGGATCCTCGGAGTCCGACATGTATTCGGGATCGACGCCGCCGGTGGACACCAACACCGCGGCCACGCTCGTCGGTTCGACGGTGGTGAAATCGGTTCCGGTGCCCGGAATCATTCCCATGGCCGTGGCTTCGACGACCAGACGCGCCGGATCACGCAACGCCGAACGCTCCAATCGCAACGCGTCGTAACGATCCCGTTCGGCCTGGATCTGGGAGTTGATCTTGTCGATCTTCATTTGCGTCTCGGCGATGCGCGTCTGGAACGCCACCACGAGGAACATCACCATGATCGCCAACACCGCGATCGACGCCGACACCATGATGACGCGGCGCATGCCGTTCGTGGCGTCGCGACGGGTGACGACGCGAGCAACCGGAGATTTCGCGGCCCGACGCGCTTCGGCCGAACGAGGCTTGACGGTTCGCGTCGCCGGACGCGCCGCGGGACGCGAGCGGGGAATGGTGGACACGGCCTTGGCCATCAGATGACCTCCGCCACGCGCAGACGCGCCGACGTGCTGCGGGGATTGCGCTCCATCTCGGCCGCGGACGGCTTCGACGGCACGCGAACCAGCTTCACGGTGCGCTCGGCCCCGCATCCGCACGGAAGATGGCTCGGGCACTGGCAGCCACCGGTGCTGTGGAACCGGAAACGCTCCTTCACGATGCGGTCCTCGCCCGAGTGATACGACAGGACGGCGATACGGCCGCCCTTGACGGTGCGACCGATGGCGTGGTCGAGAGCCACCGGCAGAACGTCGAGTTCACCGTTGACGGCGATGCGCAGCGCCTGGAACGTGCGCTTGGCCGGATGACCTCCACGACGTCGAGCGGGCGCGGGGATCGCCGCGGCCACGACATCGGCCAGACGAGTGGTGTCGTCGATGGGGCGCGCGGCCACGATCGCGCGAGCGATACGGGTGGCGAATCGTTCGTCGGCGTAGTCGCGCAGGATGCGCACCAACTCCGACTCGTCGGACTCGTTGACCAGATCCCGCGCCGACACCGCGTCCCGCGCGTCCATCCGCATGTCGAGTGGCGCCGAGGCGCGATACGAGAATCCGCGCTCGACGGCGTCGAACTGGTGCGAGGAGACGCCCAGATCGAACAGCGCTCCCGACAACTCGTCGACGGACGTTTCGGCCATCGCGCCATCGATGTCGTCGAAACGACGATGGCTGGCGCGGAAACGGTCACCGAATCGGGCCAGTCGTTCTCCGGCCGCGGCCAACGCGGCGGCGTCTCGGTCGACACCGAGAATCGAACGCTGATCATCGGCGCCGAGCAACGCCTCGGAATGACCTCCGCCACCGAGAGTCGCATCCAGCACGAATCCGGCGGGCACACCGACGAACGCGGCCACGATCTCGTCCACCATCACGGGCACGTGTGCGAACTCGATGCCGCTGGTCATGACTCGCTCCCGGCGATGGCCTCGGTACCGGCCGACAGCATGCGCTCGAATCGGCCCGGCTCCCAGATTTCGACGCTGTCGAAAGCACCCGACACCACGACCTTGGCTCCCGGGAGGAGGCCGGCGTAGGTGCGCAGGTTCTCGTCGATCGTGATGCGCCCCTGACCGTCGACGGTCACCTCGGTCATGCTCACGGCCAGGGCACGAAGTTCGCTCATGGTCTTTTCGCCGCGCTTGACCGCCTGCAGGGTTTCCTCCCCACGGGCCGCGGCCACGCTGGCCGTCACCACCACGACGCACTTGTCCTGGCCGATGACCAAGAAGCAACGGGGCTCGAGGCGGTTGCGGAAGGTCGGCGGCAACGCAACTCGACCCTTGGGGTCGAGCTGGCGCTCGTATCGACCGACAAAACCTTCCACTGACCTGCCCCTCACTGTGCGTTTGAGCGGTGTGGGAAGTGGCTTCTGCCTCCACTTCTCCCCACCGGCCTCCATAATGGACCCCAATCCCCCCCTTCGTCAACCACTTTCCCCCACTTCGCCCCACTTTTTTCCCCCCGGCCCCCACCGTCTGGCGTCGGCGGGCAGGAATTTCTCAAGGTCGACGGACTTTGGGGCCGATACCTCGGCGTGCTGTTTCGCCGACCGACCACCTCGCGACTCGCTGTCGCCGCGTTGTTGGCACTTGGCGTACCCGCCCTCACGGTGATGTCGACCCCGGTTGCCCACGCGTCGGGCACCTCCACCCGCTCGGCGACGATGCCCCGCTTGGGCGATCGCGGCGAGTCGGTTCGCACCCTGCAACGAGCCCTGATCGCCGCCGGCATCGCGGTGCGCGGCGGGGCCGATGGAATCTTCGGCCAGAGCACGCAGACCGCGCTGCGGACCTTCCAGAGCGCCAAGGGATTGGTGGCCAGCGGCGAGATCGACCCCTCCACCGCTTTCCTGTTGGGCTTGGGCCCGTCGCCGGCTTTTCCCAAGCGCGGTGACCGAGGCGCCGCGGTGACCACGATGCAGAACGCCCTCATCGCGGCCGGACTCAGTGTGCGCGGTGGTGCCGACGGCATCTTTGGCGCGGGCACGACCACCGCCGTGACGTCTTTCCAGAGCGCTCGCGGACTGACCGCCACCGGCGTGGTCGACATCACCACCGCGATCGCACTCGGAATCGCCCCCGCCAGTGCCACGAACCCGGCGAACACCGCTCCCGCATCGACGGCGCCGGTCACCACCGCTCCCAACACCGCCGCCCCCGCGACGTCGACACCGGCACCGACCGCTCCGGCGCCCGTGCTCGTGGTCGCGGCGGGACAACGGGGCGAATC
>Ga0068872_10004096_pt1 | contig 11066 bp, 9 predicted proteins | sample NOAtaG_7_FD_66441 | JGI IMG/M metagenome (GOLD analysis project Ga0068872, IMG submission 66441) | Freshwater lake microbial communities from Lake Erie, under a cyanobacterial bloom - NOAA_Erie_Diel1S_2200h metaG | ecosystem: Environmental > Aquatic > Freshwater > Lake | place: USA: Ohio, Lake...
CGTTGCCTGCCTTCGACGGGCGGCGATGAGGCCTTTCCTTCTCCCCGCGCTCGATGAGCGTGCGCCGGGACGGACCTGAATCCATGGATCCAGCCGCCCCCGACCGGTCCATCCTGCAGGCGGTCGTCGAGGCCCTGCCGGAGGCCGCGGTCGTCGCCGACAGGTCCGGTCGCATCCTCTGCGCGAACCGCCGCTCGGCCGAGGCCTTCCAGCTCGATCCCTCGCGCATCGCTGGCGCGGATATCGGCGAGCTCGCCTCGCCGCGCCAGCGCGCTGCAACGCGCCAGCTGCTCGAGGACCTGTTCGCGGGCCGCGACGCGCGCGACGCCGGCGCGCTGGTGGAGTTCCAGGCGCGACGCGGCGACGGAACCGAATTCCCGGCCACGGCCCGGCTCGCCGTCGCCGGCACCACGCCGTCCGTGCTGCTGGCCATGTTCGGCGCGCGCACCGATGGCGAGGACGCGGCGAAGGACGGCTTCCACGCCGATGGCGACGCCCGCCGGGTCAGCCTGCTGGCCGCAGCCAGCCATGACTTGCGCCAGCCGCTGCAGGCCCTGCGGCTGCTCAACGGCGCGCTCGCCGAGGCCGTCGACAAGCCGGAGCATCGCGACCTCGTCGCGCAGCAGGCCCTGTCGCTCGAGTCCATGGGCCGCCTCCTCGACGCCCTGCTCGACATCAGCCGGATCGATGCCGGCATGGTCAGGCGACGCGACGAGGAGATCGACCTCGCCGCGATGCTGGAGAGGGTGGGTCGCGAGTTCTCCCGGATCGCGCAGGAGGCTTCCGTCGTCCTGCATGTCGTGCCCGCGCCGGCGACGACGCGAAGCGATCCGGTGCTGCTCGGCCAGGTGCTGCGCAACCTCCTGGCCAACGCGATCAAGTTCGCCCCGCGCGGCGAGGTCCGCATCGCCTGCCGCGAGGAGGCAGAGAACGCCGTCGTCGAGGTGTCGGACACGGGCGTCGGCATCGCGCCCGATGAACTCGCGCGCGTCTTCGGCGAGTTCTACAAGCTGCCGGCGCCATGCGGCGCAAGCACCGACGGCCATGGCCTCGGCCTCGCGATCGTCCGGCGACTCGTCGACCTCCTCGGCATCGCGCTGTCGGTGCGGTCGCGACCCGGCGAAGGCACGCAATTCCTGCTGGCGCTGCCGCGTGGCGGGCGCAGCGCCACGCCGGAGCGGGGCGTGGCGCGCCAGCGCCGGCCTGCCTTCGACGTCGCGCATCGCGTCCTCGTGCTGGAGGACGATCCCGGGCTGCGCCATGCGTCGCAGCGCTGGCTGGCCGCGCGGGGGCTCCGCGTGGAGGCCGCGGCCTCGGGAAGCGAGGCGATCCGCATAGCCGAGGGCGGCTTCGTGCCAGACCTCGTGATCTGCGACCTGCACCTCGCGGATGGCGAGAGCGGCATGGACGCGCTGCAGGGCCTGCGCGCGGCGGTGGGCCGCCAGCTTCCGGCCCTGATGCTCAGCGGGGACAGCTCGGAGGCGGCGCGCGCGACGGCCCGCGTCGAGGGTGTCTGCCTGCTGCTCAAGCCCGTCGACCCGGACGAGCTGCTGGCGGAGCTCCGCCGCCGGCTCGACGGCGCGCGCGCCTAGCGCAGCGTCTCGAGCAGCCGCACGATCAGCTGCGTGTTCGGCACGAGCGAGGAGTAGCGGATCTGCTCGTCCAGCGCGTGCGGGCCCCGGCCATCGGCGCCGAGCCCGTCGAGCGTCGGCACGCCCAGCGCGGCGGTGAAGTTGCCGTCGCTGCCGCCGCCGGTGAGCTTCACGTCCTGCAGGTCGTAGCCGATCTCCTTCGCGAGGCCCCTGGCGTGCTCGAAGAGCTTCGCGATGCCCTCGTCCTTGCCGTAGGGCGGGCGGTTCATGCCGCCGGTGACCTCGACGACGCAGTCCGGGTCATGGGCGCGCAGGCCGAGGATGCGCGCGGTCATGCTCTCCGCGAGCTCGGCCGTCGGCACGCGCAGGTCGATCTCCATCTCGCAATGCGCCGGCACGACGTTGACGCCGCTGCCGCCGGAGACGAGCCCCACGTTGGTGGTGACGCCGGTCGCGTAGTCGGTCATCGACTCGATCTCGAGGATCTGCCGCGCGGCCTCGCGGATGGCGCTGCGCCCGTCCTCGTGCCGCGCGCCGGAATGCGCGGCCTTGCCGGTGACGCGCATCACGAAGCGCCCGACGCCCTTGCGCGCGGTCACGCACTTGTTGCCGTCGCGCGCGGGCTCGAGCACCAGCACGTACTTGGCGTTGCGCGCGGCGGCCTCGATGCGCGCGCGGCTGGTCGGGCTGCCGACCTCCTCCTCGGGGATGTACATGATGCGCACCGGCAGCGGCGTCGTGCGGCCCGTGCGCACGAAGTGCTGCATCGCGTAGAAGCCCATGAAGCTGCCGGCCTTCATGTCGTAGATGCCCGGGCCGAAGACCTTGTCGCCCTCGCGGCGGAACCTGTGCGTCGTCTCCAGCGCGCCGATCGGGTGGACCGTGTCGAGATGGCCGAGGACCAGGATCCCCTTCTCGGCCTCGTCGCCCCACGGCGAATGCGCCTCGAGCACGTCGCCGAAGCCGTCGCGCCCGGGCGTGCGCACCACCTTCGCGCCGATGCGGCGCAGGTCGCCCTCGACCGTGTCGACGAGGCGGTTCACCGCCGCGGCGTCGTGGCTGGGGGACTCGATCTCCACCCAGCGGCGGATGCCGGCGAGGATCTCCTCGGCGTCGAGGACGGGGATGTTGGAACCGCTGGCGTCGTTCATGGCTTCTCCCGCGCGCTTGCCTGCGCTCGCCCGCGACAATGGACCCGCGCGCGGCGGGGCGGCAAGCGCGCCGCGGCTCAGGTCACCGCTGCGCGGCGGCGGAAGCGCGGGTCGTCGTGCGCGCGCGTGGACAGGACGCGCGCCAGCTCGTCCACGGCGCGCCAGATGTCGGCGTATCGCAGGTAGAGCGGCGCGAGGCCGAAGCGCATGACGTCGGGCGCGCGGAAGTCGCCGACGACGCCGCGCGCGACCAGCGCCTGCACGATCGCGTAGCCGTCGGGATGCGAGAAGCTGACCTGGCTGCCGCGCGCCGCGGCGTCGCGCGGGCAGGCCAGCGCGACGCCATGGCCGGCGCAGCGCGCCTCGACCAGTTCGACGAAGAGGTCGCCCAGCCGCATCGACTTCGCGCGCAGCGCCGCCATGTCGGCGGCGAGCACCGTGTCGACGCCGCATTCCAGCGCGACCATCGACAGCACCGGTGGCGTGCCGCAGGCATAGCGCCCGATGCCGGCGGCGGGGCGGTAGCCGGCCTCGAAGGCGAAGGGCGCGTCGTGGCCGAGCCACCCCGAGAGCGGCTGCGCGAAGCCTTCCTGGTGGCGCCGCGCGACATGGAGGAAGGCCGGCGCGCCCGGCCCGCCATTGAGGAACTTGTAGCCGCAGCCCACCGCGAAATCGGCCTCGCAGCCCGCGAGGTCGACCGGCATCGCGCCCGCGGAATGCGCGAGGTCCCAGATCGCCAGCGCGCCCGCGCGATGCGCCGCGGCGGTCAGCGCGCGCATGTCGTGGCGGCGGCCCGTGCGGTAGTCGACCTCGGTCAGCATCACGACCGCGGTGTCCGCGTCGATCGCCCCGGCGACCTCCTCCGGCGCGACGAGGCGCAGGCGGTGCCCGGCGTCGAGCAGGCGCGCGAGGCCCTGGGCCATGTAGAGGTCGGTCGGGAAGTTGCCGGTGTCGGAGAGGATCGTCCTGCGGCCCGGGCGCAGGGCGAGCGCCGCGGACAGGACCTTGAAGACGTTGATCGAGGTCGAGTCCGCGACCACGACCTCGCCGGGCCCGGCGCCGACGAGGCGCGCGATCTTGTCGCCCACGCGCCGCGGCAGGCCGATCCAGTCCGCGCGGTTCCAGCTGGTGATCAGGTCCTCGCCCCATTCGCGCCGCACGCAGTCGGCGACGCGCGCGGCGGTGGCGCGGGGCAGGGCGCCCAGCGAGTTGCCGTCGAGGTAGACCATGCCCGCGGGCAGCGCGAAGGCCTCGCGATGGAAGGCGAGCGGGTCCGCGCGGTCGAGCCCCTCGCAGGCGGCAAGGTCGGGTGCCATGTCTTCCTCCTTCGTCGCGGCGCGCGCCGGACCACCGCCCACGTTGGGGCGCGGGCGCGGCGGCGCGCAAGCCTCCTCGCTTGTTCCAGTGGCCACGGCTTCTGTCCTAGTGTCGGCGCGGGGAGAACGACGCCATGGACCTGAACGACTTCGCTCCGCTCGCCAATGCCGCGGAGCTCGACGCCACGCCGCTCGGCCCGCTGGTCAAGGGCATCCCGCCCGCCGCCGGCGCGCTGCGCCTCGGCGATGTCGGCCGGCAGGGATGGAACCTGCTGCGCGGCGACCTGCCGCTGCCGGCGGCGGTGATGCATGTCGACCGCCTGCGCGCGAACAGCCGCTGGATGAAGGAGTTCCTGTCGCTCAACGGGCTCGTGATCGCGCCGCACGGCAAGACGACGATGGCGCCGCAGCTCTTCGCGCTGCAGCTGCGCGACGGCGCCTGGGCGATCACCGTCGGCACGATCCACCAGATGGCGGTGGCGCGGCATTTCGGCGCCAGGCGCGTGCTGATGGCCAACCAGCCCATGGGCCGCGTCGCGATCGACGCCTGCTACGCGGCGCTGAAGGCCGATCCCGGATTCGAGCTCTACCTGCTCGCGGACTCGCCGGAGGGCGTCGAGATGCTCGCCGCCGGCGCGCGCCGCGCGGGCACGGACCGCGCGATCGACGTGCTGCTCGAGGTGGGGTACCCGGGCGGCCGCACGGGCTGCCGCGACGTGGAGAAGGCGATCGCGGTCGCCGAGGCGGTGGCGCGCACGCCGGGGCTGCGGCTGGCCGGCATCGAGGCCTTCGAGGGCCTGCTCGCGACGACCGAGGCCGTCGACTCGTTCCTCGAGACCTATGCCGCGGTGGCGACCGCCGTGGCTGCCCGCGGGCTGTTCCGCCGCGGCGCGCCGGTCGTGCTGACCGCGGGCGGCAGCGCCTTCTTCGACCGCGTGGCGCGGCGCCTCGCGGGCATCGACCTCGGCGGGCCGGTCCTGCGCGTGATCCGCAGCGGCTGCTACATCGCGCACGACTCGATGGGCTACGAGAAGCAGTTCCGCCGCATGAAGGCGGCGGGCGAGGTCGGGCTGCCGCGCCACGACCTCGAGCCCGCGCTCGAGGTCTGGGCCTGGGTGCAGTCGCGCCCCGACCCGACGAAGGCCATCGTCTCGATGGGCCGTCGCGACATCGGCACCGACGCGGGCTGGCCCGTGCCGACGCTGTGGTTCCGCCCCGGCGCGATGCAGCGTCCCGAGCCCGTCGGCGCGGGCCATGCGATCGAGGGGCTCAACGACCAGCACGGCCACCTCGTGCTGCCGGCGTCGAGCCCTCTCGCGGTCGGCGACATGGTCGCCTTCGGCATGGGCCATCCCTGCACCACCTTCGACAAGTGGCAGGCGATGATGCTCGTCGATTCCGGCTACGACGTCGTCGGCGCGGTGCGGACCTTCTTCTGACGGCCGGGCCCGCGGAGGGCGGGCCGCCGATGGCAGCCCGCCGCCGCGGTCAGCGCAGCGCGGCGCAGGCGCGCTGGATGCGCAGGCAGGCCTCGCGCAGCTGCTCGTCCGAGGTCGCGTAGGAGATGCGGAAATAGGGCGCGAGGCCGAAGGCCGTGCCCTGCACCACCGCGACGCCCTCGGCCTCGAGCAGGTACTCGACGAAGTCCGTGTCGGTCTCGATCGTCTTGCCCTGCGGGGTCTTCCTGCCGATCGTCCCGGCGCAGGACGGGTAGACGTAGAACGCGCCCTCGGGCGTCGGGCAGTGGATGCCCTGCGCCTGGTTGAGCATCGACACGACGAGGTCGCGGCGGCGCTTGAAGGCCTCGTTGTTGCGCGGGATGAAGTCCTGCGGGCCGTTCAGCGCCTCGACCGCGGCGGCCTGGCTGATCGAGGACGGGTTCGAGGTCGACTGCGACTGGATCGTCGACATCGCCTTGATGAGCTCCGCCGGGCCGCCGGCATAGCCGATGCGCCAGCCGGTCATGCAATAGGCCTTCGACACGCCGTTGGTCGTCAGCGTGCGGTCGTAGAGCCTCGGCTCGACCTGCGCGGGCGTGCAGAACTTGAAGTCGTCGTAGACGAGGTGCTCGTACATGTCGTCGGTCAGCACCCAGACATGCGGGTGGCGCAGCAGCACGTCGGTCAGCGCCTTCATCTCCGCCCAGGTGTAGCCGGCGCCGGTCGGGTTCGAGGGCGAGTTGAGGATCACCCACTTGGTGCGCGGCGTGATCGCGGCCTCGAGGTCCTCGGGGCGCAGCTTGAAGCCGTTGTTCTGCGGGCAGGCGACGGACACCGGCGTGCCGTCCGCCAGCGCCACCATGTCCGGGTAGCTCACCCAGTAGGGCGCGGGGATGATGACCTCGTCGCCCTTGTCGAGCGTCGCGACCAGCGCGTTGTAGAGCACCTGCTTGCCACCGGTGCCGACGATGATCTGGTTCGGCGCGTAGGTCAGGCCGTTCTCGCGCTTGAACTTCGCGATGATCGCCTGCTTGAGCGCCGGCGTGCCGTCGACGGCCGTGTACTTCGTGTCGTCGTTCTGGATCGCGCGGATGCCCGCCTGCTTGACGTTCTCCGGCGTCGGGAAGTCCGGCTCGCCCGCGCCGAGCCCGATCACGTCGCGCCCGGCGGCCTTGAGCTCGCGCGCCTTGTTGGTGACGGCGATGGTCGGGGACGGCTTGATGGCCTTGAGGCGCTCGGCGAGGATTCCCATGGGACGCGGTCCTGGAATTGGAGTGGGGCGGCGCGACCCCCGCCGGGGGCCGCGGGCGCGCACCTTATGCCCCGGAGCCGGGACCGGCAATCACGGCGAGAGCGGCTTCTGCCAGAACCGCGCGTCGCCCAGCGCCGGGTCGAGCGCGTAGGCGCCGAAGCCGAGCCGGGCGTAGAGGCGCTTCGCGCCCTCGTTGCCGGACAGCACCTCGAGCGTGAGCTTGCATGCCCCGCGCTCGCGCGCGATGCGCTCGACCAGGCCCAGCATCGCCTCGGCGATGCCGCGGCCGCGATGCGAGGCGGCGACGAAGACGTCGTGGACGTTGACCAGCGGCCGGCCCGCGAAGGTGGAGAAGCCCTCGAAGCAGATCGCGAGGCCGACCGGCTCGTCGCCGTCGAAGGCGAGCACGGCGAAGGCATGGGGCCGCGCGGCGAGGCCCGGCACGAGGCTGGCGCGCGCATGCGCGCCGAGCGGCGCGCCGCCGCCGGCGGGGTCGAGCGCATAGGCCTCGAGCAGCGCCACCAGCGCGCGCCCATGCGCCGCGTCGGCGAAGTCGGCGCGCAGGATGCGCGTCGCGGCACGCGGGGCGCTCACGACGCCTCCACGAGGCGCAGCAGCGCCTCGACCGGGCGGATGTCGGCGAAGACCTGCGCGACGGCGAGCAGCCCCGCGCCATGCGCCTCGGCGCTGCCCGCGGTCACGGCGTCATGGGGCATGAAGACGCGGAAGTCGCGCATCATCGCGTCGCGCGCGGTCGACTCGCAGCAGATGTTGGTGGCGACGCCCGTGACCACGACCGTGTCGATGCCGCGCGCGCGCAGCAGCGCCTCCGGGTCCTCCGGGTTGCGGGTGAAGGCGCTGAACCTGTACTTGCGCAGCCGCAGGTCGCCCTCGCGCACGTCCAGCGCGGGGTCGAGGGCGTGGAGCGGCGCGCCCGGCGCCAGCGTGCGCAGCGAGGCCGCGCGCCGCTCCGGCCGGACGAAGTTCGCGTAGAAGGTCTCCCAGTGCAGCGGCGAGCCCGGTGGCGCGTTGGAGTGCTGGATCCAGGCGACGAGGCCGCCCCGCGCGCGCAGCGACGCGGCCAGGGCGTTGATGCCCGGCACGATCGCCGCCGCGTCGGGGACGTGCATCGGCCCCTCCGTGCTGGTCCAGGCGAGCTGCATGTCGACGACCAGCAGGGCGCAGCGCGCAGGGTCGATCGCGTCGAAGACCTCGAGCCGCCCGCGGCGCGCGCGGGCGTTCTCGAGGACGATGTCGGGCAGGGGCCATGGCATGGGGCGAGCATAGCCGAGCGGCATGCGCGCGCGACTCGCCTCCGCGCGGCGGAGATGCATATTTGTGGCATGCCGTCCCGACAGTCCCACCCCGTGCCCGAGGCGATGCTCAACCCGGCCGCGCCGCCGCCGCTGGCGCTGGAGCGCGACGGCCCCTCGGCGCCGCTTCGCATCGCCTCGAGCTACGTGCCGGCGGGCGACCAGCCGCAGGCGATCGCCGAGCTCACGGCCGGGCTCGCCGCGGGCGAGCGCGACCAGGTGCTGCTGGGCGTCACCGGCTCGGGCAAGACATTCACGATGGCGCACGTGATCCAGAACCTGCAGCGCCCGGCGCTCATCCTCGCGCCGAACAAGACGCTGGCGGCGCAGCTCTACGGCGAGATGAAGTCCTTCTTCCCGGACAACGCGGTCGAGTACTTCGTCAGCTACTACGACTACTACCAGCCCGAGGCCTACGTGCCGCGGACGGACACGTACATCGAGAAGGAATCCTCGATCAACGAGCAGATCGACCGCATGCGCCACTCCGCGACGCGCGCGCTGCTCGAGCGGCGCGACGTGGTGATCGTCGCCTCGGTCTCCTGCATCTACGGCATCGGCTCGGTCGAGGCCTACTCGGCGATGGTGATCGACCTCGAGGCCGGGCAGTCGATCGAGCGCAACGAGCTGCTGCGCCAGCTCGTGCGCCTGCAGTACCGGCGCAACGACGCGAACTTCGCGCGCGGCGCCTTCCGCGTGCGCGGCGATTCGATCGAGGTCTTCCCCGCGCATTGCGAGGACCGCGCCTGGCGCCTGTCGCTGTTCGGCGACGAGATCGAGTCGATCCACGAGTTCGACCCGCTGACCGGCGAGAAGCACGCCGCGCTGCCGCGCGCGCGGCTCTACGCCAACTCGCACTACGTCCTGCCGCAGCCGACGCTCGACCAGGCGATGGAGCAGATCAAGCGCGACCTCAAGGCGCGGCTGGTGGAGCTGCGCGACGCCGGCAAGCTGCTGGAGGCGCAGCGGCTGGAGCAGCGCACGCAGTTCGACCTCGAGATGATGGCCGCGACGGGCTCCTGCGCGGGGATCGAGAACTACTCGCGCTACTTCACCGGCCGCAGGCCGGGCGAGCCGCCGCCGACGCTGTTCGAGTACCTGCCGCGCGACGCCGTGCTGGTCGTCGACGAGAGCCACGTCACGATCCCGCAGATCGGCGGCATGTTCCGCGGCGACCTGGTGCGCAAGTCGACGCTCTCCGAATACGGGTTCCGCCTGCCGTCCTGCGCCGACAACCGGCCGCTCAAGTTCGAGGAATGGGACGCGATGCGCCCGCAGACGGTCTGCGTCTCGGCGACGCCCGGCCCGTGGGAGCTCGAGCGCACCGGCGGCGTCTTCGTCGAGCAGGTCATCCGCCCGACCGGGCTGATCGACCCGGTCTGCGAGATCCGGCCCACCGAGAAGCAGGTCGACGACCTGCTGGCGGAGGTGCGCGCGGTCGCGCAGCGCGGCCAGCGCGCGCTCGTCACCACGCTCACCAAGCGCATGGCCGAGGACCTGACCGAGTACATGCACGAGGCCGGCGTGCGCGTGCGCTACATCCACTCCGACGTCGAGACGCTCGAGCGCATCGAGATCATCCGCGACCTGCGCCTCGGGGCCTTCGACGTGCTCGTCGGCATCAACCTGCTGCGCGAGGGCCTCGACATCCCGGAATGCGCGCTGGTCGCCATCCTCGACGCCGACAAGGAGGGCTACCTGCGCTCGCGCACCTCGCTGGTGCAGACGATCGGCCGCGCGGCGCGCAACGTCGACGGGCGCGTGATCCTCTACGCCGACAGGATGACGGACTCGATGAAGGCGGCGCTGGAGGAGACCGAGCGCCGGCGGCGCAAGCAGGTGGAGTGGAACGAGGCCCATGGCATCACGCCGGAGAGCGTGCGCAAGGGCATCGGCGACATCCTCGGCTCGGTCTACGAGCGCGACCACGTGCTGGTGGAGACGGGCATCGACGAGAAGCAGCACGCGGTGGGCCACAACCTGCGCGCCGTGATCGCCGAGCTGGAGGAGAAGATGAAGTCCGCCGCCGCCGACCTCGAGTTCGAGGAGGCCGCGCGGCTGCGCGACGAGATCAGGCGGCTCGAGGCGATCGAGCTCGAGATGCCGGCCGGCGCCGCCGCGCCCGGCGTCGCCGAGGCGCGCGCCGCGGGCGGCTACGCGGCGAAGTCGGCGGGCAGGCCCGCCGCGCGCTCGACCGCGGGCGCGGTCAACTCCCGCAAGGGCCGCGCCCGCCGCCCGCAATGGAAGCGATGACCGCGCGCCATCCCTCGGTCGTCGTCCTGACCGGCGCGGGCATCAGCCGCGAATCGGGCCTCGCCACGTTCCGCGACCCGGACGGGATCTGGGCGCGGGTGCGGGTGGAGGACGTCGCGACGCCCGGCGCCTTCGCGCGCGACCCGGCACGCGTCCACGAGTTCTACAACGCGCGCCGCGCGCAGCTGCGCGACCCCGCGATCGCGCCCAACGCGGCGCATCTCGCGCTGGCGCGCTTCGAGCGCGAGTGGCCGGGCGGGTTCCTGCTCGTCACGCAGAACGTCGACGACCTGCATGCGCGCGCGGGCTCGCGGCGCCTCGTGCACATGCATGGCGAGCTCGGCAAGGCGCGCTGCGGCCATTGCGGCCATGTCGCGCCGTGGCAGGAGGATCTCTCGGTCGCGACGGCCTGCCCGTCCTGCGGCCGCGCGGGGGGCATGCGGCCGCATGTCGTGTGGTTCGGCGAGATGCCGCTCGCGATGGACGAGATCGGCGCCGCGCTCGATGGCTGCGACCTCTTCATGGCGATCGGCACCAGCGGCCAGGTCCATCCCGCCGCGGGCTTCGTCGCCGAGGTCGCGGGCCGCGCGCGCACGGTGGAGCTCAACCTCGAGCCCGGCGCCATGTCGCGCGCCTTCGACGCGCGCATCGAGGGCCCGGCGAGCGAGACCGTGCCCGCCTTCCTCGCCACGCTCCTGCGCGACGCAGGCTGAGCCGCGCGCCCGGCGGCGGGCGGCGAGCACGGCGGCG
>Ga0068872_10004097_pt1 | contig 11066 bp, 10 predicted proteins | sample NOAtaG_7_FD_66441 | JGI IMG/M metagenome (GOLD analysis project Ga0068872, IMG submission 66441) | Freshwater lake microbial communities from Lake Erie, under a cyanobacterial bloom - NOAA_Erie_Diel1S_2200h metaG | ecosystem: Environmental > Aquatic > Freshwater > Lake | place: USA: Ohio, Lake...
TGCCCAAGCCTTCCATGGTCTGGTTTGGCACAATCAAAGGTTTTATTACAACCCAATCATCTCCAAAATGGAGCCCATCGGGTTTGACGGGTATACCGCCGATGGTCCCCTTCTGTGGTTGGACAGGCCATTTTTGGGGCACGGAAGGAACATGAAATACGTCAACCATCCATACCGGGAGCAGATGTTCTCCAGGTTGTTTGCCGACGAAGGATTTGTAGCCCAGTACGTTTCGTGGCTTTGGAAGCTGTCAGACCCAGACTATTTGCAATCCTTTTTCGAAGAAATCACACCCGCATTGGCAGTCCGCGAGGCTTGGATTCAACAGGAATGGCCAACCTACAGGTATCGTCGCAGCCTGATTTTCGATGAGGCACAAGTCATCCGTCAAATTGTACATCCGCTCAAATTGAGCTCCGTCAAAGTGCATGCACAAGGCAAAATCGGTCAATTTTTTGTGTACCGTGCCATGAACTACCATTGTTTGCCTGTCAAACTGCTGGGAGTGGGCAAAAACGCCAAAACCATGGAGCATGCCTTTAAAAAACAGGCTTCTATCGGTGCCTATGTAGATGAATATCCCGCTCCCTATGCTGAGGTCAGGTCCGATAAAGAAGGGTCGTTTGTATTTTTCGAGGTGCCAGGAATCGATTCTGTGTTTTCGGTTGAAATCCTTCCTTGGTCGGTACCGGAAGGCCAAACCCCCGAGCAGGAGTTGTTTGCAAACGTTCGTCTAACCTCAAATTCTATTTATCAGGTCGACAGCCTTCACAAGGAAATCCTCTTTGGTCCGGGACCCCATCGGTCCTCGGTGGACATCCTCATTCCCGATGGTTGGATGGTGCGATTTGCCGCAGGAGCAGAGCTTGATTTGGTCACGGAAGCCAAATTCATTTCCAAATCGCCGGTGGTCATCAATGGCACCGAAGACAAACCCGTTCGGATTTTCAGTTCGGATCGAAGTGGAAATGGCTTTACCTTGTTGCAGCCTGAAGGAAAGTGCGTTTGGACACATGCGGTTTTCGATGGTTTAGGCGCTTTGGACTATGGCGGTTGGGAGATGACGGGAGCCGTCACGGTTTATGAAGGTGAAGTATCCATTCAAAATTGCAGGTTCGTCAACAACTTCAGGGAGGATGGGCTCAGTTTGATCAGGACAATTTTCGATATCCGGCGGAGTTTGGTCCACAATTCATTCGAGGATGGATTGGACATCGACTTTTCCAAAGGGATGTTGCAAGACCTGCGGATTACCAAAAGCGGGAAGGATGCCTTGGAACTGAGTGGTTCCTCTGTGAATCTGCGGGCGTTGGAGATAGAAGGGGCCAAAGAAAAGGGAATCAACCTCAATGATGCCAGCAAAGTCGAAATCCTGTCGGCCAAAGTAGCGGGCTGTAACGTCGGGTTGGCATCCGTGGACCGTTCTAAAGCCGATGTGAAACAAATTTCCTTGGTCGACAACACCACTTCGTTTTCGGCATTCCAGAAAAAACCGGAGTTCGGACCAGCCCAGATTTGGGTTGAAAAGTACACGGCAGAAGGAAACCAGAACCTTTATCTGCTCCAAAACGGATCGGAATTGAAGATTGACGGCAAAGTCATCAAAGGGAAACTCTGATGCGTTACGAGCGGAAATACAGGATTGAAGATTGGGATTGGCGCCATGTTTTGCAGATAGTGCGTCAGCACCCACTTTCTTTCCGCACCGCCTACCCGGACCGGCAAGTCAACAACATTTACTTGGATACGCCAGACCTGTCCGATTTTCAGGAAAACCTCATGGGCATTTCACGGAGGAGTAAATATCGGATTCGTTGGTACGGGGGGGACCTTCACCGGGTGGAAAAGCCAGTTATGGAAATTAAGTCAAAGGATGCAGGTTTGGGAGACAAGCATTTTTTCAAGATGACCGATTTTCAATGGCATCAACCCCATGAGTTGCGCAAGGCGGTCGACCTTCAGCTCAAGTCCCTCCGCAAAGAATCCATGGAACGGTTGGCAGCAGGAATCGAGGAGGAAAATCCGGGTATTTTTCCGGTTCAGGGTCTTCATCCTAGCCTCATCAACACCTATCTGCGGAGCTACTTTGTTTCCCAGGACGGAAGGTACAGGTTGACCATCGATCATGATTTGCTGTTTTATTCCCCGGATACCCGAGCCAGGAAAGGATTGGATTCCAATCGTGACGATGCCGTGATTTTGGAAATCAAATACGAATCCGATCAAGATGACAATTTCGACGAGGTCGGCCGATTTCTCCCTTTCCAACTCAGCCGAAACAGTAAATACGTGACAGGCATTTTGCTTACCCAACCCTGAATCAGCCATGAAAGCCAAAGATTTGGTTGAACCCCAAACCCCAGAATTAAAAAAATTGATGGGAGTTGTCAGGAGACCAGGAATTGTGCATTGGATTGGGCTCAGACCTGATCGCAAGGTTTTTCCCGTTTCGGTCGAAAAAGTCACGGCAATCGAAGGGAAGGGTTTGGAGGGAGACCGCGCCTCTCTGAAACTTTCTACGAAGCGTCAAGTCACCCTCATCATGGGCGAGCATTTGGACGCTGCAGCGAGTATTTTGGGCTTGGATGCCATTGACCCCGGTTTGACCAGGCGAAATATCGTGACGCGAGGAATCAACCTCATGGCATTGAAAGACAGACAATTCAGGATAGGTGAGGCCATTTTGGAATTCACTGAGGCTTGTCACCCTTGTTCGCGGATGGAAGAGAATTTGGGAGTGGGTGGATACAATGCCATGCGGGGACACGGTGGATGGTGTGCAGTGGTGATTCAAGGTGGTCTCATCTCGGTCGGGGATGAGGTTTCACCGATTTGAATTCTGTTCAAAAACAATTTGAGGGAAGGTAATGCATTCGAAACTGTTGCTTCCGTTGGTTTTGTTAGGATTGTTCTTGGGCTGCCAAGGTCCCGGGATGTCGGGTCCTTCGATGGTGTCCGATTCGGTTTCAGGGCAAGAGGAATTTCAAGAAAATGGGATGGAAGCCGAAGGAAAAGGTGATTCTGCAAAGGCTGTATTGGAACGGGCATTTTTATTCGTGTCTGGCGACGATTGCGCCCCCCTGGCCGAAATGACCGCATTCCGGGGGATGGGAAATACCGATGAAGATTACAAGCGGGCCTGTGACTACAGCAAACCCGACGAACGTGTCACGGTCGATAAAATTTGTGCCCAAATCAAGGTTTTATTGCACAATGCCATGGCTACGACATTTGAAGAGTACTCGGAGGAAGAACAAAAGGAAGGGTTTTGGCATGTTTGGAGGGTGCGGTTCGACTACTTGGATGGAAGCTCTTCGCACAGCACCTTTGGTTTGATTGAAAGCATGGGCGCTTTGTTGCTTGGAGATATCGATTGAGCTTGATTTCTGTCAAAAAATCGTAAATTCAAGGCTGCCGGGAATGACCGGGGAAATGATGTTGAACATGAAACTGGTTTGGGTTTGTTGTTTTTTCCTGTTTGTTGGAGCCATGCCGATGGGCCTCAGGTCTCAGTCTTTGGAAACCAAGGCCGTGGATACGGGATATGGTGAAAAGGACTATGACACTAAGAAAATTCAGGAAGAGCGGAGCATGCAGGCTTTGGAGAAGCTATTACAGTTTGCCGAGAGCCGCAAGTATGACAGTTTTGGAAGGATGATGGCGTATGTGGGGCGTGATCCAAATAGAAACATGCGGACCATGATCAACCCTGTAGATCCCCATGAAGCCATTACCATCGAAAACAGCTGTAATTTCATTCATAAATACCTGACCGAATCAGCACTGCATCACGCCAAAGACTTTCGGGTGGTGAAAGGTGCCAATACGGACCTGTTTTTCTGGAATGTGGAATTCACCATGTTGAATGGAAAAATCAAAACCCTGACCTTTCTGTTCATCGAATTGGAGCATAAATACCTATTTTGTCAGGTGACCAAAGCCTGAGCCATCATACCCAAAGCAATTTCGCATATGAAAAATTATCTGAGCTACTTCATGGTGGTGCTGACCTTAACCTTGGCATTGGGCACTTCGGGTTGCCGCAGCACGGGCCGTTCTCGTACCATCTTCGCGGGAGACCACAACGTGACCATCGTACGTAAGCCCAACCGCAAAGCAATCAAACGAAGCCCCAGAGTTGTCAGGTCCACCAAGTACAACCGGGCCATCAAATAACCTTCATCCCCAAACGAAAAAAAGCCTTTCGAACAACTCGAAAGGCTTTTTTTATTCGTCCAAGTGGTCAAATTACGACTTTTTCCACTTGATTCCGCAGCCAACCGCTTTGGTGTAATCGGGTGACAGGGTTTGTGATTGTTGCAATTGGGAAACCGTGCTCTTCACACAATTTGCAGTTACGGCAGACGGGTCGGTGTTGTCGTCGATGGAATTGGGCAGGTGTGTAATTCAAACGGGGTGAAGGGTCATAATCCGTTTGGATTCACTGAGTTATTTATTAAGCTGATAAAGATCAGTAAAATAAAACAACAAAGGCCTAGGGAATGAACGCTAATAAGGTGTACTTGCCTGAGTTTACTTAATTAACTACCAATGAAATTAACTCTAACATTCCTTTTTACGCTGGCATTGACTGCGGCGCCGTGGATGGTGGATGCGCAGGCTTTAAATCTGACATTCAACTTCTCACAGCCCGCACAACTTGCTGCAAACGCTGGGGTAGACTCATTGATCTGCATCGGGCAATCACTGCCATTGGGTGGAAACCCTTCAGTTGCCGGTGGTACGGGTCCGTATTCCTACGCATGGTCACCCGCCACCAACCTCACTGATTCGAGTTTGGCCAACCCGGTAGCCAACCCGACTGACACGACCACCTACAGCCTTACCGTCACGGATGCAAATGGGTGCACGGCTACCGACGCCATCCTTTTGAACGTTGATGTGTGTATTTCCAACGACATCCCTGGGTTGGCTTCCGTGGAAATTTACCCCAATCCAAGCAGAGGGACTTTCCAACTGAATGCGTCCTTGATGAAACAAGTGGAGCAATTCCAGATTGCCATTTACGACATTTCCGGCAAGGAAGTCTACCGCAGTTCCAAGACCAATCCTGAGATGCTGTTTACACATCAGGTGACCCTTCCGGGAGTTGCAAGAGGAATCTACGTTTTGAAGATGGATTTCGACGGCGTGGTCCTCGATCGGAAAATCATCGTCCAATAATTCTTGTCAAAATCCACTCGGAGAAATCATGAAAAATCAATATAAAATGCTTTCGGTGTTGGCTATGACGGCAATTCTTGTTGGCGGCTTCAACACCCATTCCATTGCTCAATCCCTCATGGGAGGCGGCAATATCATTTGTAACGGAGATTCTGTTTGTTTGGAAGCTCCAAATGCTCGGGGCACCGTCACATGGTTTGCTTCTACAAACAGTGGCCCTTACGGAGTCATCGGTACGGGAGCCAACTTCTGCACGATTCCGCCCCTTGGAAACCATTTGGTGTATGGTGTCATCGAAGAAGGCTCCTGCGATCCGATTTACACGGACACCCTAGCTGCCACTGTTGTAGACGGACCAGGTTTGACCGTGGTAACGGATAGTTTGTTGATGACGGATTGTGGGGGTACAATTGCCGATATCCCTGCCGATTTAGGATTGGCAGTGACGGGCAGTGGTCCCTTTTCCTTTACTTGGACCACCATCCCAGGCATTTCAAACACTGCTTCTTCGAACCCCTCTATCAATTCTCCAAACGTTATCGGCTCTTTCCCTGCCAACGTATCTGTAGTGGATGGAAACGGTTGTGTGTCAAGCCTGAATTACACCTTGATTGTAGATCCTCAAGGGGTTTCGACGTTCAATTTCACTGGGGCCTCTCAATCCTTCACAATTCCGGCATGCGTGGATACAATTTTCGTGCAGGCTTGGGGCGGTCAAGGTGGTTCCGGCGCTGTTGGCGGATTGGGGATTTTGGGTGGCTCAGGTGGTCTTGGCGGTTACGCTGAAGGCTTTTTGGTCGTGACTCCAGGCGATGTAATCAACGTTTTCGTTGGTGGCCAAGGCGCTACCCCTACCGGAGGCTACAATGGTGGGGCAATCGGAGGCGCACAGAATTCTGGCGGCGGCGGTGGCGCTTCTGATATCCGCGTTGGTGGTACATCAGAAGCAGACCGTGTTTTGGTAGCTGGCGGCGGCGGCGGCGGTGGCCGTGGCGGCTGCGAAACGGCCAATGCAGGTGTCGGTGGAGCAGGCGGTGTCGGTGGCGGTGGCGTCGGCGGCAATGGTGGAGACTCTCCTACCTCTGGCGGTGTAGCCGGTGGTGGCCAAGGTGGTAACTTCGGTGCCGTACAAGGTGCCTTCGGTGCAAAAGGAATTGGTTGTTCGGGCTTCTCCGGCACAGACGGTACTGCTGCATCGACAGGATCCGGTGGTGTTGGGGGAACAGGTCAATCTTGCTGCTGCTTTACCAACGGGTCCGTTCCGGGCGGCGGCGGTGGCGGCGGTGGCTTCCTCGGCGGAGGCGGTGGCGGTGGCGGTTCTGCTGGAACCGCAGGTTGCTCCGGTAACGACAAAGGCGCTGGCGGCGGCGGCGGTGGCGGAAGCAACTACACGGGCGGTGTACTAAACGGCTCGGAGCAACCAGGCATTTGGCTTGGCAATGGCATGATCACCATCAGCTGGTAATGAATCAACAGATTCAAAAAGAGGCCATCCCCACAAGGTGGCCTCTTTTTATTTTCAAAGTGACGTTCGAATAACAAGGGATTGGTTACTGACCTTAACCTTGGCAATGGGCACTTCGGGTTGCAGCAGCACGGGCCGTTCTCCTACCATCTTCGCGGGAGACCACAATGTGACCATCGTACGTAAGCCCAACCGTAAACCCATCAAATGAAGCCCCAAAGTCGTCAGGTCCACCAAGTACAATCGGGTCAACAAATAATCTTAATCCCCAAATGTAAAAAGGCCTTTTGAATCATTCGAAAGGCCTTTTTAAATTCGTTCAAGCGGTCAAATCATCACTTTTTCCATTTGATTCCGCAGCCAACGGCCTTGGTGTAGTCGGGTGAAACGGATTGTGATTGTTGCAATTGGGAAACTGCGCTCTCCAAATAATTCACCGAAACGGCAGACGGGTCGGTGTTGTCGTCGATGGCACCCACGTAACGCACCACAAACTTACCGCTCTCATTGACCAGTAGGTAGGTATGGGGAGTGCGTGTAGCACCATAGGCTTTGGCGATTTGTTGGGTGTCGTCAAGCAGGTATGGAAAGGTGAATCCTTTTTTCTTGGCTCTTTTTTTCATGTTGGCGTAGCTGTCGTCCGGATAAGCCACGGCATCGTTGGGATTGATGGCCACCACCGGAAAGCCTTGTGCTTTCATTTTGGCATCCAAAGCAATGATGCGATCCTCGTATTTGATGGAATAGGGACAATGATTGCATGTGAAAATCAAGATCACCCCTTTCGAAGATTGGTAATCATCCAAAGAGACCATTTTCCCGTCAATGTTCATGAGGGAGAATGAGGGTGCATCCTGACCTAGTAGCGCTTGATCGGCTTGTGCATGCACTTGAAAAACGGAGGCTGCGCTCAGCGCCAACATCCAAAACAAACGATGGATAGTTTTCATAAGATTATGGGTTCAGTTTAGAAATTTCAGATTGTAGGCTCTCCAAAGTGTAGTCCCCTTCATGGAAAATGCGTGTTTGGGTTGATTTTCTCACGAATGTGGTGGCAGGCAAGGCCCCCGTCCAACTTGGGTCGATCTCGTCGATTTTGGTTTGAATTTTGGGTTCGTCCAAAAACAGCACCTCGCATTGCAACTGTTTCCTCTTCAGAAATTGAGCCAACCGGTTTTCATACTCTGATGCAAGGTCTAGGCTCACAAAAATCACCTTCATGGGCCGATTGGCATTTTCCTTCGCTACCTGCTCAAAGTAGGGCATCTCCAATACACAAGGTTTACACCAAGTGGCCCAATAGTTCAGGACAAATAAGGTGTCCGGATGACTTTCAACACGTGCATTCAACCCGGAAAGGGTCACTTTCGGAGGGATTTGGGCAAAAAGTCCACCCGTGGCAACAAACAAAAGGAAAATACAAAGTCTCATTTTGCAAGTATCGCACTAATGTTTCAACCTTAACCATAGAAGTCAGATTCTTGTTGGCTTTGATTCAAGTTTTAGCTGAATAGGATCTTCTTGGCCATACTTGACGGAAAGGATATGTTGGGAGGTGGTTTGGTGCCCTTTTCCGTCAACGCTTTTTTGATGTGGCAAGAATTGCAGGGCAAATGGGGCAAGTGAAAATTCAGTCCTTTGGTTATGGCAGGACGGTGATTCGCTCCAGCACGTAGATTTTTTGCCGGAAAAAAATCAGGGTCCGAAACTCATCTTCCGCTACGACCTTGAGACCCATTTGATGAAAGGTCTGCTTCCATTGGTTATCGTCACGATTGGTGTGCGGATGACCCCGAAATTCTAGGTTCACCAAGCTGTCCATGAACAGGGTCAGGTGTTTTTGGACAGGATTGCGGTAGATGTCTTCCATCACCACCAAACGATGGGATGTCACGCGCAGCGCCTCCGCCAAAACCTTGTTCGGGTCGGGTGTGTGGTGCAGCATGGTGATGAGCAGGGTGGTATGGAATTTTCGGTCCGCAAATGGAATATGTTGGCCATCGTAAATCATCGGATTCACCTCAGGAAACAAACTGATATTCCGAATGTCCAAGGGTTGAATATCATGTCCCTGCCGGATTAGTTGCAGGCAAAGGCCACCATTGCCCGTTCCGAGGTCCAGAATCGGCATACGACCAGGCAGATGGGGTTGGATTCGGTGAAGCTTGATGCGCATACGGGCAGGAATGGTCCAAGCCAACACCCTCCGAACGAAAGGAAATTCATGCAACAATTCTTCCAAGGTTTTGCCCGACTGCCCAATCAGGGATTCGTAGGTCCAACAACCCAAAACAACCCCAGATTCCAGCCCGATGACCCAAGGATTTTCAACCACCTCCCCATCGGAGCGATAGGCTAAATAGGTGAATGGAATCAAGGCAGACCACACCAACGGAAAGCGATAGGGGCTCAATGCACACAACCCTACAATGGGCGCCAAGTACCACGGATGCACCACCGGCGAGCAAATTTGATACAAGGCCAACGCCAACATCGCTTGGGTGATGAAACCGCTCCAAGACCTTTTCTTTTCTCTCCAAGCCATCCACATCACACCCGCAAAAACGCCCCATGGCAACAGCCGTTGCACCCAAAAGTAAGCGTCTCCTGCCATCCATTTGAATAGCAAATAAACTCCTCCGTTGAATTCAAAATGTTGGAAGTAAAGACCTAAAGATCTCTGGAAATTGACAATCGCCTTTTCATCGAAAAAAAACACCCCCATGATGCCCAAAACCAATGCACCGGTCAGTCCCGTCAATAGAATGCTGCGCCAACCCAATCGCCGAAGCAAAAACGGCATGGCTAGAAGGGGTAGGACTTTGCTCGCCACGGCCGATGTGAACAACAACGCGGCAGGCAACATGTTGGACCGGAAAAGCATCCATATGGCCCCCAACAGGAAACAAAGCATGAAAGCCTCAAAATGCAAATTCCCGGAGAGCTCAAAAATCACCAAAGGATTCAGGGCATAAACCACCGGTGCTTTGTTCGAAAGACTGAGAGCATTTGCAAGTTTGTAAATGAACCAAATGCTCAGGACCTCCGCCATCACTACCCATAACTTGAGTACAAGCACGGTGCCCTCAAGGCTGCCACCACAATATGCCGCCAATTGGAAGGCCCCCTGAAGCATCGGAGGGTAAACGCTGTGGTAGGTTGGGGAATTCAAAAAAGGGAAAATACTTCGGGCAGTTTCGGGCAATGAAGCCCCTGACGCCATGCACTCTGCCGGGGTGTAATGGTAGGGATTGATGCCAGACAAACCGATGTGGCCGTCCCAAACAAAGCGGAAAAAGTCATCGCTGAAAGCCGGTAATGCAAAGACCAACATCAGCCGTAGCGCAATGCCCGCACCCAACGCCATACGGACCCGCAAGTCGTCGTGGCTGAACCGTAGGGTCCACGCATAACCTGCAAACCAAATCAGCATTAAAGAAATGAACAGGGAGGGATGCCAGTACATTTCGGGCATGAGGTCTGGTCTTCCCAAATGGTAATGAATGACATAGACCACCGGGAAAAAAGCCAACAAAACCCCGGTAAACGAAAAAGGGAATGATTTGGATTCCATGGCTCAGACCCGGGCGGAGGCGTGTCGAATGGAAAGGACAAAAATGGCAGAGAATCCGCAGGCCAACAGTATGTGATAAGGCAACATGCCATAATTGCCAATCCAAATACTCCCGATGATGCTTCCGACGAAATACGCGCCCAACAATCCCTCCAAATAGGTCACGGGTGCCACTTTCCGGGAAAGGTAGGCCGTTCGTGTGCGCCAATTGTCTTTCATGGTCCGGATATTATACTTGGGTGTGCGGACAAAAGGCGACTTCATGCCCAAATAGCCTTCCAAGGTAGCAATGGCATTGTGAAGCGACAATCCCATGGAAATGGCCAGAAAAACGGGAAACCGAAGTAAAAATCTGCCCAATCTTGCCACCCCTTTGCCCTCCTCCCTGGATTCTCGGGAAATCCAAAAAAACAGGATCAAAGCGAACAGACTCAGGAAAAACACCGAACCATATTGGAAGAAGGATGCAACCACGGGATCATGTGCGGCCATGAACACCAAGGGTACGCTCAAGAGGGCATTTGAGAGGATGCAAACGAACAAAAAGCTATTCAGCAAATGGAAGGTGGCGTGGAGCTTCACATGGAACGGCATGGTGGCCCGAAGGACATTCCAAAGGTTTTTGCGTGCCGTTTCCGCCGCACCTTTGGTCCAACGGAATTGCTGGGATTTGATGGCAGCCATTTCGGCGGGCAATTCAGCGGGCGAAAGGACATGTTCCAAGTATTTGAAACGCCAACCTTTTAGCTGAGCCCGATAGCTTAGGTCGAGGTCTTCGGTCAGGGTGTCACTTTGCCATCCCCCGGCATCATCGATGGCTTTCCGCCTCCAAACGCCAGCCGT
>Ga0068872_10004098_pt1 | contig 11065 bp, 9 predicted proteins | sample NOAtaG_7_FD_66441 | JGI IMG/M metagenome (GOLD analysis project Ga0068872, IMG submission 66441) | Freshwater lake microbial communities from Lake Erie, under a cyanobacterial bloom - NOAA_Erie_Diel1S_2200h metaG | ecosystem: Environmental > Aquatic > Freshwater > Lake | place: USA: Ohio, Lake...
GCTGCAATTTCTACATTGCGACTTGCATCGCGGTAGAAGATGCTATCCTGAACTTCGAAAAAGTCGCGCAAGGCATTTTGCTCCTCAGCACCTGCGTCGTGAAGGGCTTGTACGAATGGGAGGGAACTTCCGTCCATGATTGGTGCTTCTGGGCCATCGAGTTGAATAAGGACATTATCGATCTCCAATCCGACCAGAGCCGCAAGTGAATGTTCAATGGTCGATACACGGGCACCGCTTTGCTCAATGGTTGTTCCTCGCGAAACATCCACTACGTTGTCGCAGTCGGCATCGATGATGGGGCTCCCCGGCAGATCGATACGCTGAAATTTAATTCCGTGATTTGGCTTAGCAGGCAGGAAGGTCATCCTGGTCTGAACGCCGGTGTGCAATCCCACTCCGGAGACCGTTACCGATTTCCGGATGGTGTGCTGTTTATGGTTGAGCATGGCGGATATTAGGGCGCAAATTTAATGTTCTGATCTCCAAATCAGGCATTTTGCTCATAATTTTGAATAAGCCTTACACTTGTTCGGAAAATAAAGTATTGAACTGGTCTTTTTGAAAGGGACCTTAGCCTTTAATCTTTTTTTCAAGCTCTTTGACCTGTTGGACCAATGCAGGTAAATTTTTGAAAATGGCGTATGATTTAAAGAATTCTCCAATTTCAAATGCCAGAGGTCCCATTACTTTAGTTCCCTTTTCTTTGATGCTTTTCGTCACGCCGGATTGTCCCGCAATTGCGGTTTTAGGGGCAATGGATAAATGGCCTGCGATGCCGGCCTGGCCTCCAATCATACTGTTTTCTCCAATAACGGTTGAACCAGAAATACCCGTTTGAGCTGCAATTACGGTATGGCTCCCAACCTCCACATTATGTGCAATCTGAATCAGGTTATCCAGTTTTACACCTTTTCGGATAATCGTCCAATCACCCGCCATGGTTGCGCAATCAATTACTGTATTTGCCCCAATGGTGACATCATCCTCTACCTTCACCTTACCCAATTGGGGAATCTTTTTATACGTTCCGTCTGCCTGGGGTGCAAATCCAAATCCATCACTTCCGATTACCGTACCTGAATGAATCTCGCAACGCGATCCAATTTGATTGCCGGCATAAATTTTTACTCCGGAGTGAATAATACTGTGATCACCAATTACGCAGCCATCGCCGATAAACGCATGGGGATGAATTTTTACATGATCGCCGATGTGCACGTTATTTCCGATATAGGAAAATGCTCCACGGTAAATATTCTTACCGATCGTGGAGTTCTTTCCAACATAACTAGGCTCCTCAATGCCGGTCTTGCTGAGTGACAGTTGTCTATCGTATTCTTCCAGCAATCGGGTGAATGAGGAATAGGCATCCTCTACTCGAATCAGTGCGGCCTCGACAGGTCTTTTCAATTCCAGCGAACGGTTTACGATTACAGCTGAGGCTTTGGTCGTATAGAGATACGGTTCATATTTGGGGTTGGCTAAAAATGCAATTTGGCCAGGACCTGCTTCCTGGATTTTGGCCAGCATACCTACTTTTCCAGTACCATCTCCTTCGACAGTTCCGCCAATCATAAGGGCTACCTGCTGTATGGTAAATTCCATAACTCTTTTTTAGATGGTTTAAATTATCAGGATGGCCTGAGATTCTTTGGGTAACAGATGAAATTTTTTTTCACTACTCGCGACATGGCTTTGATCTGAGGTAAATCAGAAATGGTTGCCAGGTCTGCCACCTTTCCACTTTTCAACAATACATTGATCCGCTTTTCTCCGCGTACATAGGCTTCATTGCTTACGGTACCATAGCCTACCAGATATCCTGCGTCGCGGACACTCAATCCATAGGTCTTTCGTGCGGCCGCTTGTGCTTCCTGGATCTCTGACTTTCGAATATCCTGATCGCCCAACTGAATGTAAAAAAACTGACGGTCCAGAATCATGCCGGACAATAAGGATAGAACCGGATCTTGGTGCTTGCGCCAGGTTTTAAGGGCCGACCAGATGTCGTGGTCGTCGAGCAGGCTGTAGGCCTGCAGATAATCCACGCCATTAGGCTTTCTATTGAAGTCTTCTAGTGTTACCTGATCTTCCAGGAAAACTTTCAGTGCATGAGAACATTCCGGTGTATGTCCTGCACGTGCCATCCACTGTGCACGGCGAATGACATTGACCAGCATACGCTCGGCGCTTATCGCCGTCTTATGCAGGTAGACTTGCCAGTACATCAAGCGGCGTGCTGTTATAAAATTTTCCAAACTGTAAACAGCCTTTTCTTCAAGGACCAATCGGTCTTTGTGGACGGCCAGCATATCAATGATTCGATCTACGCCAATAATTCCTTCACGTACACCTGTGAAAAAGCTGTCGCGCTCCAGGTAATCCAGACGGTCAATGTCTATTTGTCCGCTGACGAGTTGGTGGAAAAACCGCCGGTGATAACCATCACGGAAAATTTTTAAGGCCAGTGCGAGCCGGCCATCGAATTTTTTATCCAGCTCAATCAGGAACCTATAGGTAATACTTTCGTGTTTTATTCCCGGAAGCAGCGTTTCTTCCAAGGCATGCGACAATGGTCCATGGCCGATATCGTGTAATAAAATAGCCAATTCGACAGCTTCTGCTTCTTCTTCTGAAATGGATACGCCTTTGTTACGCAGACTTTGAATAGCCTGTCCCATCAAATGGTAGGCGCCCAACGCATGTTGAAACCTGGAATGGGCAGCGCCTGGGTAAACCGTATCGGCCATTCCCAACTGGCGGATGTGGCGTAGACGTTGAAACCAGGGGTGCGCGATCAGGTCTAGGATCAATTCACTCTGTACGGATACGAAACCGTGCAAAGGGTCGTTTATAATTTTGCGCTTCATGACAACGGGCGGCCGGTGGGGTCAGTTTGGTTAGGGTGAGCGCCGGACAAATGATTAATTTTGTATGATGCAAAGATATAACATATTGTGGGCCGATGATGAGATCGATTTATTGAAGCCGCACATCCTCTTTCTTAACCAGCGTGGATACGATATCACCCCGGTGAATAACGGATCAGATGCGGTAGAGCAATCGCTGGCCAGACACTACGATGTAGTATTTCTGGATGAACACATGCCGGGTATGTCTGGGTTGGAGGCACTTACGCTTATCAAAAACTCAAAGCCATCCTTGCCAGTGGTGATGATTACCAAGAATGAGGAGGAGCAGATCATGGAGGAGGCTATTGGTGCGAAGATCGACGACTACCTTATCAAGCCGCTCAATCCAAACCAAATTCTTATATCCGTAAAAAAGATTCTGGATAATAAGCGCCTTGTTATTGAAAAGACCAATGCGTCTTATCAGCAGGAATTTCAGCGCATCAGTATGGCGTTTATGGGAGAGCTGAGTCACGAGGAGTGGTCGGATTTGTATCGGAAGCTGGTATTTTGGGATTTGCAGATGGAGTCGGCAGAAAATAAAGAGATGGCTGAAGTGCTGGAATCGCAGCGCGTCGAAGCGAATGCCAACTTCTGTAAATTCATTCGTAAGAATTATGAGAAATGGCTAAATGATCCGAATGCTTCGCGTCCTGTTCTTTCTCATCAGTTGATGAAGCGGAAAATTTTTCCAAAGTTGAAGTCCGGTGAGCCTTTATTTGTTTTTTTGATTGATAATCTACGCTTCGATCAGTGGAAAGTGCTGGAGCCTGAGATTGCGCAGTATTTTAATGTAGAGGAAGAGTCAACCTACTACAGTATTCTGCCGACGACTACGGCATATGCGCGGAATGCTATATTCAGCGGCTTATTACCCTCTGAAATGCAACGGACGCATCCACAATTGTGGGTAGGGGAGGATGATGAAGAAGGCAAGAATAATTTTGAAGATGAATTTTTGCAAAAACAAATTGAGCGTAATCATTTAAAAATTCGTGCTTCTTATCATAAGATCAAGAAGCTGGAGGAAGGAAAAGAGCTGGTTGATACGTTTAATAATTTATTTAAAAACGACCTGAATGTGATTGTCTACAATTTTGTGGATATGTTGTCGCACGCCCGTACCGATATGGCGATGATTCGTGAATTGGCTCCCGATGAATCTGCCTATCGTTCCATAACGCATTCATGGTTTTTGCATTCTCCACTTTGGGAAATGATGAAGATGGTGGCGGCCAAGAAAGGTCGAATAATCATTACTACCGATCATGGAACGATACGGGTCAAGCGACCATTTAAAATTGCCGGTGATCGCAGTGTGAATACCAATTTGAGGTACAAGCAGGGAAAAAATCTTGGGTTTGAGGGTGATAAAATAATGGCAGTATCGAAGCCGGAGCGTTTATTTCTGCCACGACAAGCGGTAAGCACCAGTTATGTTTTTGCTGTTGAAGATCAGTTTTTTGCCTATCCCAATAACTACAATTATTATGTGAATTTCTATAAAGACACTTTTCAGCACGGTGGTGTTAGCCTGGAAGAAATGATTGTTCCGATCATCACTTTATCCCCACGCAATGTCTGATCCTTATTTGGCCACTAATTCTTTCGAATTTGATTTATCCCGAATTGGAGATGCTGCTGACATTGTTCTTAATGCTGCAGGAGGTCGGAAGGTTTGGTTGTTTTTCGGTGAACCCGGAGCCGGTAAAACCACACTGATTACCACTTTGATTGAAAAGATGGGTGGCGATCCGAGGCTTGTCAATAGTCCTACCTTTGCCATCATGAATCGTTACGAAACAAAGATTGGTCCGGTCAATCATTTTGATTTGTATCGTACCAAGTCAAAGCTTGAACTCCTTGATCTTGGTCTAGTTGAATTTCTTGAGTCTGGTCACTACTGCTTCATTGAGTGGCCTGAGCGATTGGAGGATTTAAAACCTGAGCAGTGTGTTGAGGTATTTCTTGAGCACCGATCAGCGGAAATGAGGATGGTTCGCGTGCAGTGAAGATTGGCTTGGCCTCAACTTCGTCCGACGATCACGGATTTTAATTCACTTTATAGACTAAATTGCGACGAGTTGAGAATGGTCAATAGATCAACTGAAAACTAAAATTGAAATCCGAAAACTATTTTCGGCCTACAATAACCTCCTTAATCCTCATCTCCACATCTGCCTCAGACAGACTTCCATCAATAACTATAACATTTTCACTATTCCCTACTTTCTCAATGGCCTCCATATACTTTGCCCGGACGGCATTCAGATTTTCTAATGTTTCATAGAGCTCCACCGATTCGCGTGACGCCTTGATCCGTTCCATGGCTACTTCGGGGGTAACGTCAATAAAGATGGTAAGGTCTGGTCGAAGTAACTGTGCGGCCATGGCGTTAGCATTGATTACCCAATTCATATCGGTGTGCACGCCATGGTAGGCATAGGAGGAGAGGTAGTATCGGTCGGATATAACGGTAGTTCCAGATTTCAGGATGGAGAGCATGCCTTCATCGGCATTCAGGATATGGTCAAGACGGTCGGCTACGAACAATCCGGCAATTACACGCTCATCGGCTTTGGTTTGTCCACTGAAGATATCCCGGATCATTTTACCGATTGGTCTTTTGGTAGGCTCTGCAGTCAAATGGACATTATTTCCGTTGGCCATCAGCCAGTCCCTTAGCTTTCGTGCCTGCGTACTCTTTCCTGAACCATCAATACCTTCAAACGCGATAAAAAGCGGGCGCGATAATTTCATGAAGCAAAAATAGATAAAATGGTTTTTAGTTAACCCACTCGGGTAGGGCTGTCGGGCTGATAGCTTGTAGTGGTCATTCACGAAGCCAAAACAATTTCTTATTTTTGTTAATGCCCGAACGCAAAAGTTCTTTCGCTGCCATTGCCAAATTATCGCTCTCACCGCAGGAGAAACTTGCTCCTGTTCAATCCGGTAAACAGCAATTTTTTATTGGCTTGCCACGTGAAATTGCGCTACAGGAAAAGCGCATATCGCTGACACCCGATGCTGTGGGTTTGCTGGTATCCAATGGTCATGAAGTATGGATTGAAACAAAGGCAGGGGAGGGATCTAATTTCTCCGACCGGGAATACAGTGAGGCCGGAGCCAAGATTGTTTACAGCCCTCAGGAAGTTTACAAAGCTGAGGTTATTCTTAAGATAGAGCCACCGACACTCTCCGAAATTGAGCTGATGAAACCAGGACAAACTCTGATTTCTGCCATTCAGCTCGGGCATATGGAGAAGGATTTTATTGATCAATTATTGAAAAAAAAGGTTACTGCCCTTGCTTATGAGTTTATTGAGGACAAGGGTGGTGGTATGCCGGTCATTCGTGTGCTCAGTGAAATTGCAGGTATGGCTGCCATCTCTGTTGCTGCACAATATTTAAGTTCGGTTGACTCGGGTCGCGGTCTTGTATTGGGTGGAGTTACCGGGGTTCCTTCAACGAAAATGGTTATCATCGGTGCAGGTACTGTAGCCGAGAATGTGGCGCGCATTGCACTGAGTATGGGTGCTGAAATCCAGATTTTCGATAATCACTTGTACAAACTCCGCCGCATAAAGCATTTGCTGGGTCAACAAGTTTATACTTCAACCATTGATACGACAGGTCTGGCTGAAACACTGAAGACGGCTGATGTTGTTATTGGTGCTTTGCGGGCCGAAAAGGGAAGGGTCCGTCATGTGGTTTCAGAGGAGATGGTTCGGCAAATGAAGGAAGGTGCACTGATTATCGATCTTAGTATCGATCAGGGTGGTTGCATTGCGACCAGTGAGATCACCACGCATCACCATCCTGTCTTCAGAAAATATGGAGTCATTCATTACTGTGTTCCGAACATATCGTCTCGCGTAGCCCGGACCGCGACTACGGCGTTAAGCAACTTCTTTACACCAACCATCCTTCGTGCTTCAGAAGAAGGAGGTATTGAGGAGGTTATCATTCGACAGGTTGGGTACCGCAAAGGTGTTTATACATTCAAAGGTGTTTTAACCAATGAAGCCATTGCATCAAAGTTTGGCCTAAAACATAAAAATATTGAGTTGTTGATTGCCGCGCGGATCGGTTAGAAAGTTCAGTCAACAGACTACCCAAACGCATTTAGGTTAGAAAAATTATGGCACTTGAATTAAGAGGGGTTGCAAAGAATTTTTTTAATCTTAGTTTAATCCAGGGAGCTGGAATGTTGGTTCAGCTTTTGGTTATACCGCTGATCACCCGACGCTATGGTCTGGCTGTTTTTGGAGAAGTAGCTGTGGCCACGAGTCTTGCTTCCTTGCTGGGTAATTTGGTTAATTACGGAACCAATCAGACGGCAGTTAAACGAATTTCGATATACCGTCAAGAGAAAGGTCAATTGGCAGAAGTTTTATCTGAAGTCTTTTTCGTACGTGTCTTGCTCTTTTCCGGTGTAATTTTTCTGATGGGTTTATTTCTGGTCATTTCTGGCATTGTTTCAATTGAATACTTGCGAATACCGACTGGATTTAGTCCTCTATTGTTTTTAACCATCATTCCCTTTCTTCTGACTGAGCTCGTCAGTCCGGTTTTTTTTCTGTCTGGTGTAGAAAAATTGCATTGGGTTAGTTGGGGAAGCCTGGTGGCCCGATTGGTTAGTATAGCCTTGGTTGTTTTCATTCCTTTGTATTCGGACGTGGCTCCATTTTTAAACTTGTTTATTTCAATTCCCCTTTGTGTTTATTTCTTTTGTTTGACCGCATTTATTCTCAGAAAATATGATCTGAAGCTTTATTGGCCTTCCTGGGACCGACAGATCAAGTCTATCAGGGAAAATTTCTATGTGGTCTTCAACAATTCTTCTGTTATTTTGCAGCAAAGTATTTTTATGTTCACGGTGGCAGGAATGGCTTCATCCGAAACGTTAGGTTTATATGGTGTTGTAGATAAATTAGTCGGTGCAACGCGGAATCTCATTTCTGCGTTTTCGGCTTCCATATATCCGCGTGCAGCAGTACTTTTTAACCAACATCCTGAAGTATGGGCTAAATTCAGGTCCAGGGTTCAAAAGGGTTATTTTGTTTTCTTTCTAATAAGTGCACTTTTCCTTCAGTTGTGTGCTGAGCCCTTGTCTTATTTTTTTATTGATAACGCCGACTCTAACGCTGTTCTTTATTTCCGTTTTTTCGGCTTTATACCCTTACTCATTGCGCTGAATGCCAATAATGTGCTGGATCTGTTGCTACGAGAATCTTATCAAAAACTCTTTTGGTTTTCTTTGATTGTATTGGCTGTATCCGTAGTGTCCTCACTGGCGCTTATTTTGTTTTTTAATCAGACAGCTGTGGGTATCTATCCGCTGTTTATGGAATTGTTTTGTCTAGTGTTGTATTCCCGATTCTCACGTAACGGATAATCTGAATGCCTTTGCATCGAACAGCTGTTATTGTGCTGAATTGGAATAGTTTCGAACATACGCGAAACTGTCTTGAATCATTAGGAAATGTTAAGGGAGAAGGATTTGATCTTATTCTGATTGATAATGGATCGTATGACGGATCGGTACAGCAGATCAAAGCTGCTTTTCCGGCTATTACTCTTATAGCGCTTGATAAGAATTATGGATTTGCCGGGGGTAACAATATAGGTTTGAACTATGCGGTTGATCAGGGGTACACCTATATTCTGATGCTCAACAACGACGTTTTTGTGGAGCCTGATTTTCTATCGCCTTTGCTAGATGCTTTAGATCAAAATCCGGCAGTTGGTGCTGTTCAACCCTCCATCTTCAACCACCCGGAGCGTGCAGAAGTGTGGAATAATGGCGGAACCTTCAGTCGCCTGACCGGAACCTCACACTCTATAAAAACCTTCAATCCGGACCAGCGCCTATCAGATGTTGAGTGGATAACCGGTTGTGCCTTTTTGGTTCGTGCGGAGGTATTACAAAAAACTGGCTTACTGAACGAGCAATACTTTGCATATTATGAGGATGTCGATCTCTCTTTTCGAATAACGGCGGCAGGCTACCAATTGAAGGTAGTACCTCAATCCAGAATCTATCATATTGGGGGTGCCTCAAGCCGTGCAGCTGAAAAAGGTAGCGAAGGATACCTCAGCCCCGATGTTCATTTCTACAACATTCGGAATCACATCTGGATTATACGAAAATGGCTTAAGTGGTATGAAAGGCCCATTCCAATCTTAATTCATCTTATTTATTCCTTATTTTTAATCGGTTATTTTCTGGTTCGCTTACGGTGGAATAAACTCCTTACAGTTGCAAAAGGTTTTAAAGATGGATTTACGCTTTCAGGTGCTTAAGACCTTCGCGGTATTTCTGTTTGTACCTTTTCTTGCTGTTGCTCAACTTAATCCTGAAGCCGGCTCTGATGATGAGCTTACTTTAAGAGATCTTCAATTATTGGGTTATTTTCCTGATTCTTATTCGTTTACAGTACGACCGGTTTTTCGCAGGGATTCGCTGGGTGGTCTTCCGGATTTCTATTTTCAGGATTCAGAAGCCAGAAAAGTAAATCCTAACCGATATCTACGATTCCGGTTGTTACCTATGGCCTGGGGTGGACAATGGAATTCCAATTCACCGTGGGGTCGGAATAATGGAAGCTACGTGTTGGCCAAGGGTTACCAATTCATGGCGAATGCCGGTTTTGAATTCAGTTCTAAGTTATTGGACGTTCGTTTCTATCCGGATGCCTTATTTCTTGAGCAAGATTCTATGCGGACTTCCAGCAAGCCGCTTTTCTTTGGTCGTAATTCTATGATCCGCTTAAAGGCCGGAAGGTGGCTGGCGCTTAGTGCGGGAACGGAGTCGCTGTGGTGGGGACCATCTGTTTTCAATTCTCTGATGATGAGTAACAATGCGCCGGGCTTTCCTCATCTTTCTCTGAATACCTATCAGCCTTTAAAGTTGCCCTTTGGAACGATTGAATTTCAACTACTGGTAGCCAGTCTTAGAAATGGTAGTGGTTTGCCTCTGGAAAATTCCGGATTAAGAACTACTGAGCAAGTTTTTCCAGATCGGTTGTCCAATGAGCGGTACTTTAATGGAATTAATTTTGCCTTCCAGCCTTCTTTTTTGAAAGGCTTAACCATTGGAATCAATCGTTCGATACAGTATTCAACCATTGATCGTTCATTACAGGGAAACTTTATGTTGACCTATCTGCCAGTAATTTCACCTGCATTTGTTAGTAACGTTGGAGGTAAGTTTGTTGAGGACGACCGAAAAAGGGATCAGCTGGCAAATATCTTTTTGAGGTTTATGTTCCCTGAATTTCATTTTGAAGTTCATGGAGAATATGGGTGGAATGATCATAAAAATAACCTTCGCGACCTTGTTTTGAATCCGGATCATGCCTCGGCCTATAATCTTGGTTTTAGAAAAGTTATACCTGGTTCAGAAAAGTCATTTTGGACAATAGAAGCAGAACTTACGCAATTGGCACCTACCAATTCTGAGATTGCGCGACCGTCTGGCAATTGGTATGTGCATTTCCAGGTACTGGAGGGTTACACAAACTTTGGTCAGATCATAGGTGGTGGGGTAGGTCCAGGTGATAATACGGCTACCCTTCGCGTTTCCAGGACTACCTCAAAGCTTAAACAATCGATACTTTTCGAACGTTTCCAACATGATCCGGTCTTTCAGTCCATGAAGTGGACCGATTGGATTCTTGGCCTTCGACATCAGCAGCACGCTGGTCACTTTACCTTCATAGGCTCCGTGGATGTTTTGCGCCGAAATAACTTTAATTTTACCGATCAGGAAATCTTCACTGTTCAGCCTTCCATGCGAATCCTTTATCACTGGAAAAAATGATTAACGTACGCCTGACCCTACTGTTTAGTCTTCTTGCACATGTTGGCTTTGGTCAGTCGGTATTTAATTTTCAGGGCCCCGGACAAATCCGCGATTTGCTGACCGATACGTCAAATCACTACACGATAAATCCCATCCAGGCTGACCGATTGCTGTTGGATTCCCTGAGTAAGCACCAACGGGTAAAACTTGGTGGTAAAGGTTTGATGCTCAAATTCAATCCCTTGATTTACCAGGTACAGTCCAACACCAAAATTCCCGTAAATCCTACTTCCAATTTTCTGATTCCAAATGTTGGCATGCAGGAGGTATTCAGTTGGGGTCT
>Ga0068872_10004100_pt1 | contig 11059 bp, 9 predicted proteins | sample NOAtaG_7_FD_66441 | JGI IMG/M metagenome (GOLD analysis project Ga0068872, IMG submission 66441) | Freshwater lake microbial communities from Lake Erie, under a cyanobacterial bloom - NOAA_Erie_Diel1S_2200h metaG | ecosystem: Environmental > Aquatic > Freshwater > Lake | place: USA: Ohio, Lake...
AACTGGTAAACCGCGGTACTCCGTCGTACGACTGTTCCCGCTCCTTCGCTGTCGCAGTACGCGCCACCGTTGTCCCCGCTATCGCCGTTCACGCTATCGCGGTTGCAGCTCCCGCCGTTTCGCTGTCGCAGTCACTGCGGTTGCCGTTGCAGCTCCCGCAGTACCCCCTCCGCGTTCTCCTCCGGCAGCAGATGCCCTCCCGCCATCTCCCGCAGCTCCGCGGCGGGCAGGTATCGCCTCACCGCCTGCCGCAGCGCGCCGATCGGGATCCACCGGTCGTGCGTCCCGGCGATCAGCGTGATCGGCATGGCGAGCGGCGTCGCCTCGAGACGCCGATAGAGCGCCGGCAGGTCCCAGCGCGCCATCATCGTGAGCGCCGCATGCACATGCGCCGGGCGTGCGCAGAGCGTGCGATAGCGGGCCAGCTGGGCCGGCGTGAGCGGGCTCCCCGTACTTCCCAGCATGGTGTCCACGAGGCGCGTGGCCGCAGCGAGCGAGGCGCCGGCCTGCGCCACGAGCGGCTGCTCCACCACCAGCGCCAGCAGCGGCGCCAGCAGGGCGAGATACCAGTCGGGAGGCGGGACGAGCGCCGGACAGATCCCCACGATCCGTTCCGGGGCCACGCGACCGTCGACGGCCAACTGCAGGAGCACCGGGACGCCGGCCGAATGGCCCACCACCAGCGACGGCCGCACCGCCAGCGCGTCGAGGAGATCGCCCACCGCCCGCGCCATCCCGGGGAGCGCAAACACGTTCCGCGCCCGCTCCACCTCGGACGGGACGGTGGTGAAGCCGTGCCCGGGGAGATCGATCGCCGTCACCCGGTACTCGGCCGCGAGCGGCTCCATGAGCCCGTCCCACGAGTGCGTGCTCCCGCCCGTGCCGTGAATGAGCAGACAGGCAGGGCCCGCGCCCTGCTGCCGCACGGACCACCGGATGCCGTCCACCTCGACCAGCCGCACGTGCGCGCGCCCCGGCCAGTCGGCGGGGTGGTCATCGGATGGGGGCAGCGTGGTCATGGCGGCAGAGAGGCGGAGGGGCTGTTCGCGGGAACCTAACGGGTCCATCCGGCCGTTCGGCGACCAAATCGTACATTTTGCTTGACGCATTGAACCGTAAGGTCCAGTTTACAGTCGAAGTCAGTTCGTAGTCGCCATCCGAGCCGTCGGATGGCATCCCCGCCGTGCGGGACGTGCGCGGCAGCTGAGCAGCACTCCGGAGGACGCGATGGCGATGTTCGACAAGGGAGGCATGACCGAAGAGGAGGCGATGCGCTTCAACAAGTACTGGGTGGCCGGCACGGGTGTGTGGGTCCTCGGCGCGGTTGGCGCGCATCTGCTCGCGTGGAGCTGGCGCCCCTGGTTCTAAGGGACCTGGTGTCCACTTCCCCCACCGACCTCTACTGAGGAGACGTTCAACATGTATCGCATTTGGATCGGGCTCGACCCGCACTTGATCATGGGCGGCATCGGCTCGTTCATCGCAGGCGCAGTGCTCATCATGCACATGTGGGCCTACAGCCAGTTCAACTGGCCGGCTTCACTGAAGGCGAAGTACGCCACGCCCCCCGCGGCCACCCGCTAAGGAGTCATCATGCATCGAATCTGGCTGATGTATGACCCGCGGCGCATCATGGTGGCCCTTGGCGGCTTCCTGGGCGTGCTCGCGTTTTCGATCCACTTCATCCTGCTCAGTTCGCAGCGCTACTCGTGGATCGAAAACGGGACGCTGACGGCCGCGCAGGCGCCCGTCGGCGTCTCGGCCCCGGCGGCAGCGGCCGAGATGTCGCCGCTCCCACCGGGCCGGTAACACACCAGGCGTTGCCGGGATGGCGTCTCGCACGTGTCGGTGCGACGCCACTCCCGGCCAACGCCCGGTGGCACCACCTCCTCCCCATTCCGTAGTTCCTTCTCTGCGCGTCCGGAGATATCGCCCATGGCGATGATGAGCTTCGAGCAGAAGTACCGAGTCCGCGGTGGCACGCTGATCGGCGGAGATCTCTTCGATTTCTGGTTCGGTCCGTTCTACGTGGGATTCTTTGGCGTCACCACCATCATCTTTGCCTCGTTAGGCACCATCCTCTGCGTCTGGGGCGCGGCGATGGGCCCGACCTGGAACCTCTGGCAGATCAACATCGCCCCGCCCGACCTCAAATACGGGCTCGGCCTGGCGCCGCTGCGGGAGGGGGGCCTCTGGCAGATCATTACCCTCTGTGCCGTGGGCGCCTTCGGTAGCTGGGCACTCCGTCAGGCGGAGATCAGCCGCAAGCTGGGCATGGGGCTGCATATCCCCTGGGCCTTCAGCGCCGCGGTGTTCGCCTACGTCACCCTCGTCGTCATCCGCCCCTTCCTGCTCGGGGCGTGGGGGCACGGCTTCCCGTACGGGATCTTCTCGCACCTCGATTGGGTGTCGAACGTGGGGTATCAGTACCTCCACTTCCACTACAATCCGGCGCACATGATCGCCGTGACCTTCTTCTTCACGAACTGTCTCGCGCTCGGCATGCACGCGTCGCTGATCCTGTCGGTGACCAACACGCCCGCGGGCGCGCCGGTGGGCACGAGTGAACAGGAAAACGTCTTCTTCCGCGATCTGCTCGGCTACTCGATCGGCGCGATCGGCATTCACCGCCTCGGCCTCCTGCTGGCGGTGGGCGCGGGGATCTGGAGTGCGATCTGCATCGTGATCTCCGGCCCCTTCTGGACCCAGGGGTGGCCCGAGTGGTGGAGCTGGTGGCTCAACCTTCCGGTCTGGCGCTGAGGCGATCATGCTCGAATACCAGAATCTCTTCACGCGCGTTCAGGTCCGGACCGAGCCCGACCCGGGCATCCCCATCGACGAGTCGACGGGGAGCCGCTTCGGCACCGGCATGTTCAACTGGCTCGCCGGCAAGTTCGGTGACGCCCAGATCGGCCCGATCTACCTGGGGTGGACGGGGATCCTTTCGCTGATCTTCGGCTTCCTCGCCTTCGAAATCATCGGTCTGAACATGTGGGCCTCGGTCGGGTGGGACCCGGTGGAGTTCATCCGCCAGCTCCCGTGGCTCGCCCTCGAGCCGCCGCCGCCGCAGTACGGCCTCCGCATCCCACCGCTGCAGCAGGGCGGCTGGTATCTGCTCGCCGGCTTCTTCCTGACGATCAGCATCTTCCTCTGGTGGATCCGCGTCTATCGCCGGGCGCGCGCCCTGCAGATGGGTTCGCATCTGCCCTGGGCCTTCGCCAGCGCGATCTTCCTGTACCTGTCGTTCTTCATTCAGCCGCTCCTCGTGGGCAGCTGGAGCGAGATGGTCCCCTTCGGGCTCTTCCCGCACCTCGACTGGACGTCGGCGTTCTCGATCCGCTACGGGAACCTGTACTACAATCCGTTCCACGCCCTCTCCATCGTGTTCCTGTACGGCTCCGCCGTGCTCTTCGCGATGCACGGCGCCACCATCCTGGCCACGGCGCGCCTGGGCGGTGAGCGCGAGATCGAGCAGATCACCGACCGCGGCACCGCGGCCGAGCGGTCGATGCTCTTCTGGCGCTGGACGATGGGCTTCAACGCCAACATGGAGTCGTTCCATCGCTGGGGGTGGTGGTTCGCGGTGCTCACCACCTTCACCGGCGGCATCGGGATCCTCCTGACCGGCACGGTGGTCGACAACTGGTATCTCTGGGGCGTCAAGCACGGGATCGTCTCCCCGTACCCCGCGCTCAATACGCTCACCACGGACCAGCAGCAGCTGCTTCGCGGGCGCTACCAGGGGACCGCCCCGGACTCCTTCCCCACCTACATCGTCCGGCAGGCGCCTGTGGTCATGGACTCGAGTGCCATGTCCGCGGACTCCACCGCCACCGATTCCACGGCGGTCCCGATGGATTCGGCAGCCGCCGCGCCGGCCGCGTCCGGTGCCATGGCCCCCACGACCGCGCCGGCCAAGCCGCCAGTTCCGCCCACGGGAGGGGCGCCCCGATGATGACCCGCCGTTCTACCCGATCGGGGCTTGCCCTCGTGGTGCCCGTCGCGCTGCTGCTCGGCGCCTGCGGGGACCAGACCGTCGACAACGTGCAGAATGGGTATCGCGGGACTGCGCTCGAACAGAACTACAAGCGTGGCGCCCTGAAGGAGAAGTTCGCGCAGGTGAAGATCCCGGCTACGCTCCCCCCGGCCGGTGAGTCGCCACCGGGGCCGCTGCCGTGGAAGAACGTGCAGGTGCTCAACGATATCAGCGTGGCAGAGTTCAACCGCACCATGATTGCCATGAGCACCTGGGTGGCGGGGACCGGCAACTGCGCCTATTGCCACAACCTGGCCGCCTTCGGCGACGACACGCTCCCCAACGGCAAGCCGCTCTACACCAAGCTGGTGGCGCGCCGCATGCTGCAGATGACCCGGCACATCAACGGGACCTACACGCAGCATGTGAAGAACACCGGCGTCACCTGCTACACCTGTCATCAGGGGAAGCCGCTGCCGAACGGCCTCTGGTTCTACACCAACCAGACCGACTATCTGCGGCACTACCTCGACCGGGACGGCGCCCGCGTGATCTCGACGAACGTAGCCCCCTCCAATGGCAACCGGAGTTCGGTGAAGCAGACGGAGTGGACCTACGCCCTCATGATCTCGCAGTCGAAGTCGCTCGGCGTGAACTGCACCTACTGCCACAACTCACGGCAGTTCTCCAGCTGGACGCAGGCCCCGCCGGCGCGTGTGACGGCGTACCATGGCATCCTCATGCTGCGGGACGTGAATCAGCACTATCTCGCCCCGCTCGCACCGGTCTACCCGGCCGTCCGGCTCGGGGCCATGGGTGACGCGCCGAAGGCTCAGTGCGTGACCTGCCACAACGGGGCGTACAAGCCGCTCTACGGGTATCAGATGGCCAAGGACTATCCGGCCCTCTGGGGGCGGACGGAGTGGAATGGCGTCCCCTTCCCCGCCTTCCAGGCTGCGCCGGTTACGGCCCAGACGCCGGCGGCCGCCGCACCGGCGCCCAAGGCCACCAGCAGCACCGGTATGAACTGACGCACTGGGCAGGGCCCGGTGCGCCTCGATCCGGGGGCAACCGACCGCTCCCACCGGCCGCGCACCGGGCTTTAGCCCACCGCGCGAAACCGCCCCGTGGCGCCTCTGGTGTCACGGGGCGCGGTGCATTGAGGACGTGAGCCGCCGACGCGGTCACCCCTTGGACACCGTCCCAACGACTCGTCACATTGACAGGGCCGGGCGGCGAGACGGCCTCGCGCACGTTTCGAGTCCGTCCCCGATTCGCCACCCCGCTCCTCCCGTCCAGCTTCCTCCGTCTTCACATGCCACTGCATCGGCTCATGCCGAGACGCCCACTGACCCGCCTGCTGGCGTGCGCCCTGGCGGCGTGCGCCCTGGCAGCGTGCGTCCTGCCGTCTCCCGGGCTGAGCCAGACCGTGACGCCCGGGTCGAGCCAACAGGTCACGCCCGCCAGGATCTTCATTTTGGACATCGGAGAGCCGTTGCGACCGGGATTTACCGGCCTGCTGCCCCGGTTCCAGAAGGTCCTCGAGGAGCGCCTTCGCCGCCCACTGGCGTATGAGGTGGAGCACGCGAAGGCAGCGCAACTGCGGGATTCCGCTTTCGTGGCGGCGTCGCTGACGTGGTGGAATCAGCGGTACGATCTGTCCACGACAGACGCCGTGGTCGTCATTGGCCTGACGGATGCGGCCCTGCTCCGATGGATGCGGCGCGGATTCCCCGCCGGCACCCCATTCATCTACTACGCCCGCGGCGCTCTGGCGTCCGATGTGGCGCAGGCGGCCGATTCCCTTTCGCAGGTCGTGGGGGTCAGCAATGGGGACATTCTCGCGGAGATCGTGCCGGTCATCTGGCGGGCGTTACCGGCGACCCGGATGGTCACCGCCATCGTGGATGATGCCAGAGAGGCGGACAAAACGCGGCAGCAACTGGACGCCCTGTTGCCGAGCGGATCAAGGCACGAGGTGCTCGTCCGCCCGACCATCGACGATCTGCTGGCTCGAAGTCGTACGCTCCCCCCCGGATCCGTCTTCCTGTTCACGTATGTCAATGCCGATCGGCTGGGGCGCCCGTGGGCGGCTGCCGATTTCGTGGAAGCCTTTGCCCCCGAGGTGACCCAGCCGGTCTTCGTGGTCGACCGTTCCCATCTGACCCGAGGGGTCCTCGGCGGCCTCCTCACTACCCCGAGTCTGAACGGGGAGGCCCTCGCGGAGCGCGTCGCCGGCATGCTCACTGGCACGCTGACCGACACGGCCCGGGTGGGGCTGATCACCCGCCATGAAGCCGTGTGGCGGGAGCTGTCGGTGCAGGAGTTCCGCATTGATCCGGACTCCCTGCCCCCGGGCTCCACCTTCATTGACCGGACGCCCGCCTTTTGGGAGGTGTACCCGAAGGAAAGCCTGGTCGGCGCGCTGCTGGCCCTGACCCTCGTGGCACTCGGCGGCATCGACAAGTTCCGGAAGACGCGCCGATTCGTCGCGGAGCAGCGCCGGATGCAGGGCGAGATTGCCCAGATGAATGCCCGGCTGGCCGTGGAACGGGCCTTGTTACGCGCCGTCTTTGATGCCATCCCCGACATCATCTTCGTCAAGGACACCGAGGGGGGCTATCTGGCCTGCAACAAGGCCTATGCCGACTTGCTGGGGCGCACGATCGAGCAGATCGTCGGCACGACCGACCGGGAGCTCTACCCGGCGGCCAAGGCGGAACTCTATAAACGGAACGAAAAGGCGACGATCACGCGCAACCTTGCCCGGCGCGACGAAGAGTGGGTGGAGTATCCGGATGGACGCCGCATCCTGCTCGACACGCTCAAGGCCCCATTCCGCGACGCCAGCGGGCAGCTGCTCGGGATTCTGGGCGTGGGCCGAGACATGACCGCGTCCAAGCAGCAGGCGGTCGCGCTGGTGAAGGCCATGGAGGCCGCCGAGGAGGCCACCAAGGCCAAGTCGGAGTTCCTGGCCAACATGAGCCACGAAATCCGGACCCCCATGAACGCCATCATGGGGATGAGCTACCTCGCGCTCAAGACGAACCTCGATCCGGCGCAGCGCAATTACATCGAAAAGGTCCACCGCGCCGCCGAAAACCTGCTCGGCATCATCAATGACATCCTCGACTTCAGCAAGATCGAGGCACGCAAGTTGACGCTGGAGTCCGTCGACTTTCACCTCGATGATGTCCTGGACAACCTCGCGAACCTCGTGGGGCTCAAGGCGGAGGACAAGGGACTGGAACTGCTCTTTGATGTCGAAGGGGATCTTCCCCTGGATCTGATTGGCGATCCCCTGCGCCTGGGGCAGATCCTGATCAACCTCGGCAACAATGCCGTGAAGTTCACGGAACGCGGGCAGGTGCTGTTCAAGATCTCCCGGGCCGCGCCGACGGAATGGAGCGAACCGCTGTCGCCGTCCGAAATCGGAGTCCACGTGCTCGTCCGGGACTCCGGCATCGGCATGACCCCGGAACAGTGCGGACGGCTGTTCCAGTCCTTCAGTCAGGCGGATACCTCCACCAGCCGGAAGTTCGGCGGCTCGGGACTTGGGCTCGCCATTTCGAAGAACCTCGTGGAGCAGATGGGCGGCCGGATCTGGGTGGAGAGCGAGCCCGGGGTCGGCTCCACCTTCCAGTTCGTGGCGAGATTCCAGCTGCAGGAGCAGACCTCGAGGAGGCGCACCCAGGCGGCCTATGATCTGACAGGCATTCGGGCGCTGGTGCTCGATGACAACCACGCCGCCCGGGAGATCACCTCCTCCATGTTGCGGCAACTGGGGATCGAAGCCACGGCGTCCCGGGATGGCTCCGAGGCGCTCCAGGAGTTGGCGGAGGCCCGGACGCGTGGAACGCCCTTCTCGGTGGTGCTGACCGACTGGCGGATGCCGGAAATGGACGGCATCGCGTTCACGCAGCAGGTCGCCGTGCGGGTGCCGGAGGCGGAGCGCCCACCGGTCATTCTGGTGACCGCCTACGGCCGAGAGGACGCGCTGGACACGGCCCGAGAGAAGCAGGTGACGCTCGCGCACGTCCTCTCGAAACCGGTGACCACCCGTGCGCTGGCCGAGACGCTGGCGGCCGTACTCAATCGGGACGGCGGCGTGGCGCGTGGCTCCGACAAGCGGCCAGACGATACGACCGAGCTGACCGCCGGCCTGGCGGGGCTGCGCGTGCTGCTGGTGGAAGACAATGAGATGAATCAGGAACTGGCCCTGGCACTGCTGCAGGATGCCGGCATCGAGGTCATCCTTGCCGAGAATGGGCAGGAGGCGCTCGACCGACTCGCGAGCGACCGCGACTTCGATGGCATCCTGATGGATTGCCAGATGCCGGTCATGGACGGCTACACGGCCACGCGGCGCCTCCGGGAAGATCCCGCCTTCGCCGAGATGCCGATTTTGGCCATGACGGCCAACGTCATGGCGGATGATCGGGAGAAGGCGCTGTCCGCCGGCATGTGGGACCATATCGCCAAGCCGCTGAACGTGCAGGCGATGTTCATGACCATCCGGAAGTGGTTTCTCCCCAGCCGCCGGGGGGCCGGTGTACCACGGACTCCGACCGCACAGCCGCCCCGTGCCGCCAGCGCCGGGACGCCCGAACCCTCGGACGACCTGGGCATGCTACCGGGGATCGAGGTGAAGGCGGGCCTGGCCGTCACGATGAACAACGGGGCGCTCTATCGCCGCATGCTGCTGAGCTTCCTGCAGAATCAGGGTGGCTTTGCGACCGCCTTCGCGGCGGCGCAGCAGGATGCAGACCCGGGGGCCGCCACGCGGGTGGCGCACACGCTGAAGGGCAACGCCGGGAATATCGGTGCCAAGGCCCTGCAGATGGCGGCGGCGGCGCTCGAGGCCGCGTGCAAGGCTGGTGAACCGGCCGAGGTGGTTTCGGACCGGCTGATGACCGTGATCGAAGTCCATCGGCAGGTGATCGAGGGCTTGCAGGGGTGGCAGAGCCGGGTGGCCTCAACCGCGGATCCGTCCACACCGGCCGTGGGGCCAACCATCCCGGACGCGGAGTTGAACGACGCCATCGATCGGCTGCGGCAACTGCTCGCCGACAGCGATCAGGATGCGATCGACCTTGCGAACTCGTTGGTCACACGCCTGAGCGATGGCCCCATGGCGTCCGCCTTGCGCGAGGTCGCCACCTTGGCAGATTCCTTCGACTTCGATGGCGCGCTGGCGGTCCTCGGCAAGGCTGGGATCTCGAGATGACGAGCCAGCCCGTTCCTTCCACAGAGACCCGGATGTCGAGTGACCTGAACGCCGCCCGCCGCAGCACCGTCCTGATCGTGGACGATTCACCGGACAACCTGAAGCTGATCGGTGGACTGCTGAAGGATCTGTATCAGGTCAAACTCACACTTGATGGCGAGAAGGCCCTCGGCATCGTGCGTGGCGCATCCCCACCCGACCTGATCCTGCTCGATGTCATGATGCCCGGTCTGTCGGGGCATGAGGTCTGTCAGCAGCTCAAGGCGGATCCGGCCACCCGGCATATCCCCATCATCTTTCTCACGGCGCTCAGCTCGGCCGAGGACGAAACCAGGGGGCTGGAGCTCGGCGGTGCCGACTACGTGACCAAGCCGGTGAACCCGCAGGTGCTGCTGTCGCGCGTGAAAACGCAGCTCACGATCAAGGCGTCCAATGACTTCATGCGCGATCAGAACGCGTTCCTCGAGCGCGAGGTGCAGCGGCGGACGCAGGAGCTGACGGCCATCCAGGATGTCACCATCATGACGATGGCCTCGCTGGCGGAAACGCGGGATTCCGACACGGGGAAGCACATCCGCCGGACGCAGTTCTATGTGAGGATCCTCGCGGAGGCGCTCAAGGATCACCCGCGTTTCCGGGACCACCTCACGCCGAACACGATCGACATGATCTTCAAGTCGGCCCCGCTCCACGACATCGGCAAGGTGGGGATCCCGGACCGCATTCTCCTCAAGCCGGGGCGCTACACCCCCGAGGAGTTCGAGATCATGAAACGGCATCCCGCGCTCGGGCGCGATGCCATTGCCAGCGCCGAGAAGGCACTCGGCATCGATGTGGAGTTCCTGCGGACCGCCAAGGAGATCGCCTACGGTCATCAGGAGAAGTGGGATGGGTCAGGGTATCCCGAAGGCCTCCGAGGGGACGACATCCCCATCTCGGCCCGCCTGATGGCGGTCGCGGATGTCTACGACGCCCTCATCAGCCGACGCGTGTACAAGGAGGGGATGCCCCACGAGAAGGCCATGGCCATCATCGAGGAATCCGCCGGAACGCACTTCGACCCGGATATCGTAGCCGCCTTCCGTGCCGTTCATGAACAGTTCCGCGAGATCGCCATCCAGTACGGCGACAACGACACGGATCTGTCCAAGAAGAAGGAATACCTGTCGCAAGCCACGGGTGAGGGCTGATCGACTCCGGCGCGGACCCTCAATCGGGCGCGCGCCGGAGTCGCCAGCTGCCGAGTAAGCGAGGGACGCGCGTCGCGCTGCCCACCTCGACGCGACCCACCAGATCGCCGCCCGACAGCACGGCATGGTGCCGTTCATCGGGCGCGAGGAATCGGGGATCCGAAATCGTGAACGCCATGGTGTCCCCGACCAGCGTCGCCCCCGCAAGCCCCTGACGCGATTCCCATCCGGAGCCGATCACGCGCCACGTCAGGGCGGGGGCGGCGCCCGTCGTGGTGATGAGGAGCTCGATCTCGACCGGAGCGTCGAACAGTCGCATGGTTCCCTTCCAGCGCCCCGCGAGCTGACGCCACGCGAGCGGCGTCCCGACGGGGAGTGCCGGGAGTCGAGGCGTCGTATCCGGCACCGTGGGTAGCGACGGCATGGCCGCCATCGCGGAATCGGCGGCCATCTGCAGCAGCGCTGCGACGGAGTCCGAGAGCGAGGCGACGGGAATGCGCCCGTCTGCCCAGCGGATCCGCAGGGAATCGCGCAGGGGCCGCCCGCGAACCTCCGCTGGCAACCCGCGCGCGGGTGTCCCATCAATGGCCGACCAGATCGTGGCCGCCGCCAGATAGGAGCCGAGCGGTGACGGATGGGTTCCGTCGGGGGCATGGAGCGCCAGAT